>Ga0209467_1002175_pt1 | contig 14497 bp, 14 predicted proteins | sample Higcelwee11metaG_FD_187175 | JGI IMG/M metagenome (GOLD analysis project Ga0209467, IMG submission 187175) | Freshwater pond sediment microbial communities from the University of Edinburgh, under environmental carbon perturbations - High... | ecosystem: Environmental > Aquatic > Freshwater >...
TGACCCTGAAAGTGGCTTTAAAGGTGGCTGCCTTGATCCCTTCCTCGGTTATTATTGCAGTCATCCCCTCAATATCCCGGTCATCCTGACTGATTACCATGGCTTCAGCCCGGACAACTCCCCAACGTACCGGGGCATGAAACTCCAGACCCATCTTTATGGTTACAAAATCGGTCCCTTCCGGCAACAGGCTCTTGATTGCCATGGCCAGGGCCGTATCTGCCAGTGACACCACCGCGCCACCGTGCATCAATCCCTTGCCCTGACAAAGGGCTGCCTTGAACGGCATGGTCAATACCGCCTTGCCGTTTTTAGCTTCATGGATGGTCATCCCAAGAAATTCCTCAAACGGCGCAGTGGCGATCCATTCCGGCAACTTAAACGGCAGCTCTCCATTCTGGTTAACCGGAAGATCATATATGTTTTCAAACATGGTAACTCCTCAATCCTTTCACCCTTTAAACTTCACCCTTCAAACTTGTCTCTCTATCCCCATACCCCTGCAATCGGTTTGCCGCAACTACCGCAGGCACCGTCTTTCAGATTAAGCCGGGTAACCGTGTAACCACTACGTCCAATCACCACCGATCCGCAACCGGGACAGACCGTCTGTTCGCGACCATGGGCTACATTGCCTTCATAGATATACCGTAAACCTGCCCGGTCACCAGCTTGCAGCGCCCGCTCAAGTGAGCTGGCAGGGGTAGGGGGATGATCCTGCATCTGATAGCAAGGAAAGAAACGTGAGACATGCCAGGGGGTGTCCGGTCCAAGCTCATCGGCAATAAAACGTGCAATGCCGTTTAACTGTTCTGCATCATCATTTTCTCCCGGTATCACCAGTGTGGTAATCTCAATCCAGATACCGCGCCTGCGGTACTCTCTGATGCAATCCAACACCCCGTTCAGCTGCGCTCCGCAGACGCGTCGGTAAAAATCGTTGCTGAACCCTTTCAGGTCGATATTGGCGGCATGCAGCACCGGCGCGATCATCCCCAGTGCCTCTGTGCTGATGTAGCCATTGGTGACAAATACGTTGTAGAGACCGGCTTCTGCTGCAAGACGTGCGGTTGCCAGGGCGTACTCAAACCAGACCGTCGGTTCAGTATAGGTGTAGGCAATGGAACGACAGCCTTCAGCAACGGCACGTTGTATCAGCTCCGCAGAGGGAGTCGGGCGGCCAGGTATCTGGCCGGTGCCCTGATCATTGTATTGGGCAATATCGGCATTCTGGCAATGCTGGCAGCGGAAGTTACAGCCCACAGATGCTATGGAGTAGCTGCGTGAACCGGGCAGGACGTGATAAAGCGGTTTTTTCTCAATAGGATCGATATGTTCAGCCACAAGCAGGCCGGAAGCCAGTGAGTAGAGCTGTCCTTCCCGGTTTTCCCGTACCCGGCAGATGCCGCGACCACCTTCAGCAATGGTGCAGCCGTGTTGGCAGAGGTTGCATCGGACAGCGTTGTGTTCAATATTATCAAAACAGAGAGCTTTTTTCATAAAAGTGCTCCAACCTCTTGCAGGAATGCTGTTTACTGATATATCTATACCCGATAGTCAGCTGAATGCAAACCTGTTGGCAATTTCATCTGTTGGAGCGAACTATGCGCAGACGAAGCACCCTGCAGATATCCCTGGTTCTGATTGGCGGCATGCTGGCCCTTGGTGGCTGTGGTAAGAAGGATGATCGGCACGTCTATAAAAACAAACAGGACTGTCTGGATGACTGGGGTAATGATCCTAAAAACTGCGAAGAGATGAGGCAGGGGGATCGTAACTACAGTCATGGTTATTTCTATGGTCCCCGTTTTACCACTGGCCACACCTATGCCGGTCAGGGCAGCAGATCTGTTCGGACGGTATCGGTCTCGCGGGGTGGTTTTGGCAGTCTCTCCTCCTTCCATTCTTCCTTCGGGGGCTAGGTAGATGCAACGGATTGTCCGTCCGCCTCGCATAAACTGGCAACAGAGTGTTGAATCCCAAGGGATGTCCTATCACACCATTGATGATGAGCCGTATTGGGATGAGACGGCCTGTTATCGCTTTGACCGTGCCGAAATTGATCTGCTGGAAAACGCCACCAATGAACTGCAGGAACGCTGCATTGAGGCAGCCCAGTATGTAATAGACAAAGACCTGTTTGACAAGCTGCAGATCCCGGCCCATGCGGTTCCGCTGATAGTTGATTCCTGGGACAAGGATGAACCATCCCTGTATGGCCGTTTTGACTTTGCCTATGACGGTCATACGCCACCCAAACTGTTGGAATACAATGCTGATACCCCCACATCGCTACTGGAAGCCAGTGTGATTCAGTGGTTCTGGCTCAAAGATCTCTATCCTGATGCTGATCAGTTTAACTCAATCCATGAACGGTTGATTGAGGCCTGGAAAGGGATGGAGATCTCCTCAACCGTTCACTTTGCCTGCGTGGCTGATGCACCGGAGGATTTTGGCAACCTTGAATATCTGCGGGATACCGCCATTCAGGCCGGGCTGACCACGTCTCAGCTGTTTATGAACGATATCGGTTTTGAAGAAGTGGAAGGTCGCTATGTTGATCTGGATGACCGCCCGATTGACCTCATGTTCAAGCTATATCCCTGGGAATGGCTGGTGAATGAGTATTTTGGCCGTAAACTGGCAACAGCCCGGATGCGATTGATTGAGCCGGCCTGGAAGATGCTGCTGTCCAACAAGGGGCTGCTGGCAATCATGTGGGAGCTGTTTGAAGGGCACGACAATCTGCTGCGGGCCGGTTTTGAAGCAGGACCGTTCAGAGACAACTATGTCACCAAGCCGCTGCTCTCCCGTGAAGGGGAGAATGTAACCGTGCATCGCAACGGCCAGGTGCATGAGGTTGAAGGCAGCTATGGCGGCAAGGCACTGGTCTATCAGCAGCTGGCAGCCATTCCCTGCTTTGACGGCAACTATCCGGTGATCGGCTCCTGGATTGTGGCAGGCGAATCAGCAGGTATCGGCATCCGTGAGGATCGACAACTGGTCACCACCAATGCCAGCCGGTTTTTACCCCATTACTTTACCTGATTTATTCAGTATCAGACTTAACGGAGGCTACTCATGAACGGACTGCAACTGGACTCTTTTCAAGGATTGATTGATTTTGCCAAGTATTTTGTGGCAGCGCTGGGCTTTCTGCTGGTTTTCTGCGCCATCTATTGCAAAGTTACCCCCTACGACGAGCTGAAACTGGTGCGGGAAGGTAAAACCGCCCCTGCCATCAGTTTTGGTGGTGCCTTTATCGGCTTTGTGCTGCCGTTGCACAGTGCCATCACCCACAGTGTCGGTTTTCTGGATATGCTGACCTGGGCCCTGGTGGCCATGGTGGTGCAGATCCTGGTCTTCTCTGCTGTTCGGGTCATTTTCAAGGATCTGGTCAAGCAGATTGAAGATAATCAGGTTGCTTCTGCCACACTGCTGGCCTTCTTCTCGGTTGCCATCGGTCTGTTGAATGCCGCCAGCATGACCTATTAATACCATGTACGATGTACGCTCCATAGAGCTGTTGACCGGTTTAAGCCCGGAACAGCGTGTTGCCCTGGGGGAACTGTATGCCCGGCTTGATGAAGAGCTGAGGGTAGAGGTGCATCGCCGACAGCGGGAGCTGTTTAAGGAGTGGCTTGCCTTGGGCAGATTTGTGTCCAGCCAGGCAGCAGAGGCCAATTATGCTTCCTTTCTGATGGTGTTGAAGCTGCTCTATATAGAACAGTCAGCAATCAGAGGTGGACTGGTAGACGAACCGAGATCCCACAAACAGTACAAACATAGACTGCGGGCCTCATTGGAAAAAAAATATTTAGGAGAGTTGGTCAGGTTACGGGAGGAAGAAAAAATGTCTTGGCGGCAGCTTTCGGAACACTTCAGGAAGCAGTTTAAAAAAACCGTTTCGCACACCTACCTGAAGAGAATCTATGAGGAACATTTGGTGGAATAGAAAAGAGCCTTTGAGCTGCGTGTATCAAAGGCTCTTCCAATAGAATCTGTTGCTGGATTATCTCAAAATGGTGGCGGTGTTCCATATGGTGCATCCTGAACGTCCGGTGGAGGAGGATAGTGAGGTGCTGAATATGGCGTAGGTGGCGGTGGCGGCGGAACATAACGATTGTTCTGGCGATAGCGTCTGGGGGTTACCGCACCAGGTACCTGGTTACCCCTTGAGTACATACACTGGAGGTAAAGCGTGTCATAACGCCTTTGTGCCTCATAACCATAGACCCTTCCTTGGTCAGATCCGGCAGAAGCCCCTATAAGCATGCCACTGCCAGCACCTATAGCCGCCCCGACTCCGGCATTTCCTGATGCTGAGCCAATTAAGGCTCCCAGGCCAGCTCCAAGAACGGTACCTACACCAGCCCCTGCTGCAGTTGACTGATTTCGTATTTCATCCGGTGGCATACCAACCCGTTGATCAGCCCATATCCTGCAGTGAACATCATCAGCCTGAAATTCTTCAAAGGTTTTGTCACTACCGGGGTATACCCGTACACTCGGACCGGTCGGCATAGTTGCACAGCCAGTAATGGATGCAAAACAAATCAAAATGATTAGGAAAGTTAACTTTTTCATGGCTGCTGCCCCTGTTTCTGTGGTTGTTGTGCTCCGTTGGGCGGTGCAGGAGGCACAACCTTCATCCAACCGGAAGGACAGTCTTTAATATAGGGATAGTAGCCTTGCGGAGAGGGGCAATAGTACCAATAGGTCTGTTCCGGTGCAGAGGGTGGAGCAGGAGACTGCTGTTGAATGTAGACCTCAGGATATTCTCTAATTACGAGTGGTTGAGGCGCAGGATAATAATACCGATAAGGATACGTATAAGGATAGGGATCAACCCATCGTGGCCCGACTATCCAAACGTGATCGTGTCGATGTCTGGCATAACCAGGCAAACAGGTTGCAACAATAAGTACTGTGACAAGCATAATTATTTGTAATGATTTCGAAGTCATGACTTTATCCTTTCTGGTTTTTTTAAAGCATAAACCATAAGTATGGAATAAATGTGAAAGAATAATGAAAATATCAAGGTAATTATCTAACTAACACTCTCCTCCATCTTTGCTGTTATGGTACTGCTAATTGTAACTAAAAAGCCAGTAGTTTTAGTGATAAGTAATCAAGAGGCACTTAGATAAGAGTTCAATTATTAATTGAAATCAAATTATAGTAACTTCTATTGTTTACAACCAGCGTTTTGCAAGGACGTTTGTACTCAAAACGACGTTAACACCCAACAAGCGTATTAATTATCGGTGAAAATACTGCAAAGTCAGAAGTATGCGGTATTTGGACTGTATGCTGTATACATAAAAGCCTTGCATTTTTTTAAAATGGCATTTATATACACTCTGGTTTGAATACTGTTTTTACTGAAATAAAATAATTGAATATTTATTAGTATCAATTCGGGTTAGTTTGCAGATTGAATTTTATACACCTTGTTTTATCGTAACAAGGTTACCACTGAGCTTCATCACTACATCATAAAGGAAGGGAGTTTATGGAATTTCTGAGCACATCCATCGGCAGAAAGATCGTGATGGCGGTAACAGGATTGAGTATGGTTCTGTTTGCTGTTGTCCATCTTATCGGCAACAGTACCATTTTTGTAGGCCCTAGCGGTATCAATGCCTACGCTGAGCATCTGCACAGTATGCCATTGCCTATTATCATGCTTTTCAGGGCAATCATGCTGGCACTATTTGTTGTGCATATTGTGTATGCCTTTCAGCTTACGATTGAAAATCGTGGCGGTCGTCCTACTAACTATGCTGTAAAAGCTACCCGTAAAGCTACTTTTGCCAGCGAGAATATGATCTGGACCGGTCTACTTTTACTGGCCTTTGTTGTGTATCACTTGTTGCATTTTACCTTCCGGGCGACTCCGGGTCTGACTCTGGTTAATGATGCTGCCGGTCATTTCAACGTGTTTGCCATGGTGGCTTCCAGTTTCTCATCAATTGCCGGTGCCGGCATCTATGCTGTGGCAATGGTGGTGCTGTTTCTGCACCTCTATCACGGCATTCAGAGCCTGTTCCAAACTTTTGGTCTGGCAAACGGCAACACCCTGCCTACCATAACCAAAGCTGGTGCTCTGGTTGCACTGGTGTTGTTTGTAGGGTTTCTTGCCATCCCAATGTCCATTCTTTTCGGAATTATAAAAGGTTAAGGGGGAACACGTGATACTCGATGGTAAATGTCCAACCGGACCGATTCAACAGAGCTGGGACAAGCACCGCTTCGACCTGAAGCTGGTTAACCCGGCAAACAAGCGTAAGTATAATATTATCGTTGTAGGAACCGGTCTTGCCGGTGGCGCTGCCGCAGCATCCTTGGGCGAACTTGGTTATAATGTACAGGCTTTCTGCTATCAGGATAGCCCTCGTCGTGCCCACTCCATTGCAGCACAGGGTGGTATTAACGCCGCTAAAGCCTATCCAAACGACGGTGACTCCATCTATCGTCTGTTCTATGACACCATCAAGGGCGGCGACTTCCGTGCCCGTGAGGCAGACGTTTGGCGTCTGGCTCAGGTGTCCAACAACATCATCGACCAGTGCGTGGCTCAGGGCGTTCCCTTTGCACGTGACTATGCAGGTTATCTGGACAACCGTTCTTTCGGTGGCGCTCAGGTTTCCCGTACGTTCTATGCCCGTGGTCAAACCGGCCAGCAGCTGCTGCTGGGCGCTTACTCCGCTCTGTCCCGCCAGATCAAGCTTGGCACGGTAAAGATGTATGCCCGTCGTGAAATGCTGGATCTGGTTGTGGTTGACGGCGTTGCCCGTGGTATTACCGTACGTAACCTGGTAACCGGTGAGCTTGAGTCCTACGCTGCTGACGCAGTCTGTCTGGCAACCGGCGGTTATGTAAACGTGTTCTATCTCTCCACCAACGCAATGGGTTGTTCCGTAACTGCCAAGTGGGCTGCTCACAAGAAGGGCGCTTACTTTGCCAACCCTTGCTACACCCAGATCCACCCGACCTGTATTCCTCAGGCCGGTGACTATCAGTCCAAACTGACCCTGATGTCTGAGTCACTGCGGAACGATGGTCGTTGCTGGGTTCCCAAGAAAAAAGAAGATTGCGGCAAGCACCCCAGTGAGGTTGCAGAAGAGGATCGCGATTACTATCTGGAGCGTAAGTACCCATCCTTCGGTAACCTTGCCCCCCGTGACATCGCTTCCCGTGCTGCAAAAGAGCAGTGTGATGATGCTCGCGGCGTTGGACCAGGTGGACGCGGTGTGTACCTTGACTTCGCAACCTCCATCAAGCGGGTTGGAGAAAGCACCATCAAGGAACGTTACGGCAACCTCTTTGAAATGTATGAAAAAATTACTGATGAGAACGCCTACAAACGCCCGATGCGGATGTACCCGGCTCCTCACTACTCCATGGGTGGTTTGTGGGTTGACTATAACCTGATGAGTAATATTCCTGGTCTGTTCGTACTGGGAGAGGCCAACTTCTCGGTACACGGTGCAAACCGACTGGGTGCTTCGGCTCTGATGCAGGGTCTGGCTGACGGTTATTTTGTTATCCCGTATACCATTGGTGGTTATCTTGCTTCTGTTAAGCCTGTTGGTACTGCTACCGATGCAGCTGAATTTAAGCAGTCCAAGGATGAAGTTAACGGTAATGTCAGCAAGTTACTGGGTATTAATGGTAAGAAAACGGTTTCCGAGTTCATGCGTGAGTTGGGTGGCTTAATGTGGGAAAACTGTGGTATGGCTCGTTCCAACGAGTCGCTGAATACCAACCTGAAGAAGATTCCTGCACTGCGTGAAGAGTTCTGGAAAAATGTCAAGGTAACCGGTACTGGTGCTGAATTTAACCAGGATCTTGAGAACGCTGGCCGTACCGCTGACTTCCTTGAGTTTGCCGAGTTGATGTGCCGTGATGCATTGCACCGCGAAGAGTCATGTGGTGGTCACTTCCGTACAGAACATCAGTATGATGACGGTGAAGCAATGCGTGACGACTCCAACTTCTGCTATGCCGGCGCCTGGGAGTTCAAGGGCATCAATAATGAGCCCGAGCTGCACAAGGAGCCCCTCAAATTCGAGAACGTCCATCTCGCCGTAAGGAGCTACAAATAATGAGCGATCACAAGACCATGACGATTAACCTTGTCGTGTGGCGCCAGAAGAACGCTAACGACACTGGAAAATTTGAAAACTATACTGTTAAAGGGATCACTGAGCACCACTCCTTTCTGGAGATGCTTGACGTCCTCAATGAGGATCTGATCAAAGCTGGCAAGCAACCGGTAGCCTTTGACCATGATTGCCGCGAAGGTATCTGCGGTATGTGTTCACAAGTTATTAATGGTATGCCCCACGGTGGACAGGAGCGTACCACTGTGTGCCAACTGCATATGCGGAAGTTTCATGATGGTGATACCATCTACATCGAGCCGTGGCGTGCCCGTGCATTCCCGATCGTTAAAGATCTGGTGGTTGACCGCGAGGCTCTGGACAAGATTATTCAGGCTGGCGGTTATACCTCCTGCCATACCGGCGGGGTTCCTGATGGTAATGCTATCTTGATTCCAAAACCTGCTGCTGATGAGGCAATGGATGCTGCCGAGTGTATCGGTTGCGGTGCATGTGTAGCTGGTTGTCCCAATGGTGCAGCGATGCTGTTCACCGGTGCTAAAGTCTCCCAGTTGGCTGTACTGCCACAGGGTAAGCCAGAAGCCAAAGCACGCGTTAAAAATATGGTACAAGCAATGAAAGACTGTGGTTTTGGTAACTGTACCAACCATTATGAGTGTATGGCTGCTTGTCCTAAAGGGATTAACGTCAAGTTTATCGCCCGGATGAACAGAGAATATCTGAAAGCTCAATTTTAACTACTTCTGATTGCATTTGGAGTCATGGGGCGGCCAGAAACGGTCGCCCTTTTTTATGGAACTTAATCTCGCCAAGCTTGTTATTGAAGTAAAACCTGCCCGGGTATCTTTAGTTGCCCCGCTTGTAGCAGGCAGGGGAGCAGCATTTGAAGATGCTGTACATCACGTCTGTTGTACCCGGCCAGGCATATCTTGTGTGAGTTGTTCTTCCTATCGCTTTTGCCCTGTAAGTAGCCTGACGGCAAAAGAAATCTCACAAAATCCTGATGTAGTGCGAAGACACCAAAAACCGGCACTACCCTATGTCTTTACAAAAGAGTGCTTCGGGCATCTTCCCACTAATTCCATTGGTCTCACACTGATTGGACCTGCTTGTTCCTACGTATCAACTATCCTTTCTGCACTTGAAGTTCTACTCGGCGGTAAATCCTGTTTCAGTGGTATCACCGCACTGGATTATCAGGATACTCCGCTAGCACTAGGAGTCACTGATTTCACTGCTATAAGTACCTTGCCGGTACTTTCGGCGTCAGAATTACTTGCCCTGCATCACCATCGTTATACTGGCTGCAGATCTGTGCGTATTTTACTGAAGACTCCTGTACGTATTGTGAGAGACGGGCGTGAATTGAATCGGTTTGATCCGGTTGTTTTTTGTCGATCAATAGTGAGACGAATATCTGCGTTAACAGCCTATTATGGTGAAACTGGTGCTGACCATGATCTATTCCGTTATCTGATTGAATCTGCCGGAGCTGTCCAATTGTTCAAGGTTCTCGATTATCCAAAACATACAACCGGGTCTTTACGCGGTGTAACAGGTTGCTATGATGTATCTGGCCCCTTTGAAGAGCTTGGTCCCATGCTGGATCTGGGAAGTTTACTACATGTTGGCAAGCGTGCATCCTACGGTTTTGGTGCCTTTGAAGTTGCCCCGATTTCTTGACAGGCTGTGTAAAACTGGGTTAGAAAACAGAGATGCTTTTACCTGACTTGAAGAAGAGTTTTCTTTTAATTGTCTCACTGTTGTCTCGGGAGTTAAAGCATGGCCGTAGAGAAATTTGAAACTTCACTTAAGAAGCTTGAAGAGGTTGTTCGCAAGTTAGAGGGGGGAAGCCTTGCTCTGGATGACTCCATTAAGGCCTTTGAAGAAGGGGTCAGACATGCAGCTTTTTGCGCAAAAAGGCTTGATGAGGCAGAGCGTAAGGTTGAACTGCTGATAAAACAACGTGATGGAGCGTTCCGTAAAGAACCGTTTGTTACTGATGATGACGATGCATGAAGGGATAATCTCGTGGATCTTAAAGCGTACCTGAAAGATAAGATTATGTTGGTTGATGCTGCTCTGGAAAAGTATCTTCCCCGAGAAGAGGAACGCCCTGGCAGCATACATAAAGCGATGCGCTACTCAATTTTTGCCGGAGGCAAACGGGTTCGACCAGTGTTGATGCTGGCTGCCTGTGAGGCGGTTGGAGGCCAGATTAACACGGTTATGCCTGCTGCCTGCGCCATGGAGATGATCCACACCTATTCACTGATTCATGATGATCTGCCTGCCATGGATGATGATGATTTTCGACGTGGCCGCCCTACCAACCACAAGGTCTTTGGAGACGCAATCGCCATATTGGCTGGGGACGGCCTTCTGACAGAGGCATTCAAACTGATGAGTGACTCCCGTTTTGCTTCAGATTGCGATCCTGCAGCGCGTTTGGCTGTTATCCATGAAATAGCAACCTGTGCTGGTACCTATGGGATGGTCGGTGGACAGGTGGTGGATATGGAAAGTGAAGGTAAGCCGGATATGGATTTACCCACGGTGCAATATATCCATATCCATAAGACGGGTGCTCTGATCAAGGCATCGGTTGTAGCCGGTGCACTGCTTGGTGGAGCTGATGAAAGACAGCTTGCTGCCATTCGTCGTTATGGTGAGGCTGCCGGGCTGGCATTCCAGATTGCTGATGATATCCTTGATATTGAAGGCACTACTGAGGAGATTGGTAAAGACGCCGGTAGTGATCAGGCCCGCGGCAAGGCCACCTATCCAGCGGTTATGGGACTTGCTGCCGCCAAACAGGAGGCCCAGGCAATGATGGATGAGGCGATGCTGGCCCTTGAACCTTTCGGGGGTGCTGCAGAGCCGTTACGGCAGATTGCACGCTATATTGTTGAGAGAAAGAACTAAGTGCCATGTCACTATTGAAACAGATCAATTCACCGGAAGATTTGAAGCGTTTACCCCAGTCTGAACTGAAAATAGTAGCTTCAGAAATACGTCAGCTGATTATTGAAACCTGCGCAAAAAATGGTGGTCATATTGCACCCTCATTGGGGGTGGTTGAGTTGACCATCGCCTTGCACCGGATTTTTAACTCTCCTGAAGATAAATTGATCTGGGATGTTGGACATCAGGCCTATGCCCATAAGATTATCTGTGGTCGTCGTGATACCTTTGCCACGTTGCGTACCTTGAACGGGATCAGTGGATTTCCCAAACGGTGTGAGTCTGACCATGATGTTTGGGAGGTCGGGCATTCATCAACCTCACTCTCTGCAGCAACAGGTTATGCAGTAGCCCGAGACCTGGCTGGTAAACATAACAAGGTAGTGGCGGTAATCGGTGATGGTTCCATGACCGGCGGTATCGCCTTTGAAGGGCTGAATCATGCCGGACACCTGAATCGCGATCTGGTTGTGGTGTTAAATGACAATGAGATGTCAATTGCCGAGAACGTAGGGGCGGTGTCTGGATTTCTTTCCCGCACCTCAAGTAGTGAATTTATCCATAAATTCAAGCGAGAAACTGAGCAGTTTATCAAACATGCAAAAAGTGATATGGGGCACGGTGTCATCAGGCTGGCCCGCAAGATTGAAAATTCCTTTAAAGGACTGTTCACCCCGGCAATGTTGTTCCAGGCCTTTGGGTTTGAGTATATCGGTCCGATTGATGGCCATGATCTGCCGCTGTTACTTGAAACCATGGAGCGGGTCAAGAAGCTTGATAATGCGGTTTTGATTCATGTTTTAACCACTAAAGGTAAAGGGTATAAACCGGCAGAGCAAAATCCTGCCCTGTTTCACGGAGTTGGTCCTTTTGAAATAGAAACCGGCAAGGTGCTGAAAGGGAAGGGGGGGGCTGCTTCCTATACCGCTATCTTCGGCACGACCCTGCTCCGCCTGGCTGAAGAGGACGAGCGTATTGTCGCCCTTACCGCTGCCATGCCGGATGGCACCGGACTTACTTCCTTTGCCAAACAGTATCCGGAGCGGTTCTTTGACGTCGGTATTGCAGAACAGCATGGGGTTACTTTTGCTGCCGGCCTGGCCTGTGAAGGAAAGAAACCTGTCTTTGCAGTGTATTCAACCTTCTTGCAACGGGCCTACGATCAGGTACTGCATGATGTTTGTCTTCAAAATCTTCCGGTGGTGTTTGCCCTGGACCGTGGTGGTGTCGTCGGCAATGACGGGCCTACCCACCATGGAGTGTTTGATCTTTCCTATCTGCGTCATATACCTAACCTGACCCTGATGGCTCCCAAAGATGAAAATGAGCTGCAACATATGTTGAAGACAGCCATTATGCATGATGGTCCGGTAGCCTTGCGCTATCCACGTGGTAACGGCTATGGCGTACCCCTTGAACAGGAATTGAAGACACTTCCGATTGGAAAGGGTGAGTTGCTGCGGGATGGCAATGATGCTGTGCTTTTTGCTGTTGGTTCGATGGTATATCCGGCCATGGAGGCTGCCGCCAATCTGGCAGCAGAAGGGATTACCCTTGCCGTTGTTAATGCACGCTTTATCAAGCCATTGGATACGGTCCTATTGCTAGAGTTGATGCAGCGGTTCGGGAAGCTGATAACTGTTGAAGAAAACGCCCGTCAGGGTGGTTTTGGCACTGCTGTACTGGAGTTGATGGAAGAACAGGGGATACAGACTATTCCGGTATTGCGGTTAGGGTATCCTGACGAATATATTGAACAGGGTGAGCAGCATCAGTTGCGGGCAATGTACGGCCTGGATCAGGAAGGCATACTGAATTCAGTGCGTGCGTTTTTACGGCCCGCCTGACCTCCAATGTCCCTCACTATACATACCAGCAACAAGATAGAAAATCTGGTTGATGCCCTTGCTGATATTCTGAAGCAACCACTTGCTTCACCCTTTACGCCTGAAGTTGTCGTTATGCAGAGTAAGGGGATGCAACGCTGGCTGGCAATGGAACTTGCCAGCCGTTTTGGTGTCTGGGCAAACTGTTCCTATCCCTTTCCAAATGCATTGATAGCTCAGCTTTATAAACAGATTGTACCGGATATTCCCGCAACAGACTCCTATGCACCGGATTGTATGAGCTGGCAGATCTTTGGCCTGTTGCCGGGGTTTGTAGATAAGGAATCTTTTGCACCGCTGCAGCACTACCTGTCTGATGATCAGGAACAACTCAAACAGTATCAACTTTCCCAGAAAATTGCAGACACCTTTGATCAGTACACCCTCTACCGTCCAGAACTGCTCGAACGATGGGAACAAGGCAGCATTAACGAGCAGGATGAAACATGGCAGGCCATACTCTGGCAGGAGTTGTCAAGACAAGGTAACGGTTTCCATCGTGGTCGGCTCAAACAACTGTTTTGTAAGCAGCTGCAGATAACCGTACCTGAACAAGGTCTGCTGCCTGAAAGAATCGCTTTGTTCGGTGTATCCTACCTGCCAACCTACCACCTTGAGGTTATCGCAGCTGTTGCACGGCATACTGACGTACACCTCTTTTTATTAAGCCCTACCCGTGAATATTGGGCTGATATAATCAGCTTAAAGGGCAAAGCAGGTCTTGCTCCAGAAGATCAGCCTGCAAGATTTGAAGGCAATCCCCTGCTGGCTTCCCTGGGACGGCTTGGCAGGGATTTCTCCGATCTGACCATTGAGCTGGGAAATCTGGCCTGCCGGGATGAGGATCTGTATGCTGAGCCTGAAGGTGCCTGTCTGCTGCATCAACTCCAGTCTGATATTCTGAACCTTGTTGGCGCAGAAGAAGACCGGCTGTTACAGCCGGTTAGCGTTGCAGATACTTCAATCCAGATACATTCCTGTCACAGTCCAATGAGAGAGATAGAGGTGCTGCAGGATCAGCTGCTGGCACTTATGGAACAGGAGGCAGGGTTTGAACCACGGGACATTCTGGTGATGACCCCTGATATAGAGGCCTATGCTCCCTACATAACCGCCGTATTTGGCGGTGTGCAGAATCCAGCCCATAGAATTCCCTTCTCCATTGCGGATCGGCGTTTGGCCAGCGAAGGGGTGGTTGCTTCAGTTCTGCAAAAGCTGCTGGCACTGCCAGGCAGTCGTTTGACCGTTGTACAGCTGCTTGATCTGTTGTCGATCTCTCCGGTTTTACGCTGTTTTGATCTTGAAGAAGGAGATCTGGCAACCATTCGTGGCTGGCTTGAAGATACGGCTGTCCGTTGGGGCATGGATCAGCAGGCCCGTGGCAGGCTTGGACTTCCTGAATACCGTGCCAATTCATGGCGGGCCGGACTGGAGCGGTTACTGCTTGGGTACGCCATGTCCGATGACAACGGCTGTCTGTTTCATTACAAGCTGCCATACGATGCCATGGAAGGG
>Ga0209467_1002177_pt1 | contig 14485 bp, 17 predicted proteins | sample Higcelwee11metaG_FD_187175 | JGI IMG/M metagenome (GOLD analysis project Ga0209467, IMG submission 187175) | Freshwater pond sediment microbial communities from the University of Edinburgh, under environmental carbon perturbations - High... | ecosystem: Environmental > Aquatic > Freshwater >...
AGTGAAGCTGCATTTTTAGACTTGGTTACTTTAAGTCTCATTTAGGATATCGCCTCCTTTACCTTACATTATAACACAGTACGACAAAGTGCGCTAGTATAAAATTGAAAATTTGACAAAAAAATAAGCCTAAATCAAGGCTTTTAAAGATTTTTTCTTTATTCAACTGTCAAAGACCCGGGTCAGGCTGATGTCCGCAGAATGACGATAAAAGGCTTATCTATTATTCAGGCTGAGGAAATATTCAGCATGGCTGCATTAGGTGAAAGCATAGCAATAGACAGGCCGGCTGTTCTGACATTTCATGGAGACTAATGTTACCAGTATTAAATAGTCAATAATATTCAAAATAAATGGACACATGAGGAAAATAGCTGAATAAGGAGGAGTTTCAGCAAAGTCTATAGGCTATCTTGTTTAAAAACGGATTGCTATGATTAGGAATGATTAATGACGTTTTGGCAGGGTTCATGAGCAAGAAATTGTAAATGGAATAGGGTATAATATAAGTATAGTAAACGTTAACGTTATTATTAACTACAAAATCAGTTGCAAATTTAGGTTGTGTCTATAGTCCTTTATATATTACTTGGAGGTGTTGATCAAGAGAGAAAGGAAAAACTTATTATTATCACAACCAAATTTGAAAGAAAGAGGTGTAATTATGGATAATAATAGAGCATTACTTTCGAACCTGAAAGCCTATCCAAAGATAGAAAGAATGGCGAAGATTCAGGAAGCATTGGCTAACAATAAGATAATACAGGAAGCGAAGGCCAATAATTTAAAAGATGAAAGTTATACAGCATCAAACCCAATAATCTAAATTTTTAGAGTGCGGCGTAAGCCGTACTTTTTATTTGTATATGGTATAATTATTACATAATAACAGCAATTTTGTATATGCGAGGTAAGTAAATGCCTTTAAATAGTATAATCAGAAAAAATTTTCCTGCTTTGACGCATAGGGATTTCAGACTTTTCTGGACTGGACAGTGTATTTCCCTGATAGGTACATGGATGCAGTCTGTGGGGCAGTCCTGGCTGGTATATCAGATAACAAACTCTTCCTTCAAGCTTGGGGTAATAAGTGCGCTTCAATTTACACCGATGCTTCTTTTCTCGCTGCCTATAGGAGCTTTGATAGACAGACATTCAAAGAGGAAGGTGCTCTTTAGCGTACAGACTATTATGGCTTTAAATGCTTTCCTGCTTGCGTTCCTTGTGTGGAGGGGAATAGCTTCCTACTGGACTATAGCCTTGCAGGCCTTTCTATTGGGGATATTGAACTGCATAGATATGCCAGTGCGTCAATCCTATATGGCTGAGCTGGCATCGAAGGAGCACCTGATGAACGCAATTGCACTGAACTCAGCGATTTTCAATGCTGCCAGGATTATCGGCCCTGCTGTGGCAGGATTAGCATTTAGTTATTTCGGAGCTGCAGTTTGTTTCCTGCTAAACGGATTATCTTTTATACCTGTTATTATAAACATACAAAAGATTCAAAACGAAGGAAAGAGTCCCAGTGACAGAACTGGAGTCAAAATAAGTCATGAAATACTGCAAGGCTTAAAATATATAGCTGGTAATCCAGTTATCAATACCACAATATTAATGCTGTTTTTTAGCAATACTATAATAATGAATTTTAACATACTTATACCTGTAATGGCAAAGACAGTCTTATATGGGGACTCCAGAGCTTATGGATTTTTGATGACTGCACTAGGCATAGGTGCTTTTTCAGGAGCTCTGCTATTAGCAGTTAACAGTCATAAAGGTTTGAAAATGAAGCTTCTAATAGGAGCTTATCTTAGTTTGAGTATATGTGTTTTTATCATAGGCTACCAGACTAAGTTTCTATACGCATTTTTGCTTTTCATTCTTGCAGGGTGGTCAATGACCTCTGCTCTTACATCATCTAATACCTGTGTCCAGACTAATACTCCGGATGGGATGAGGGGAAGGATTATGAGTGTTTACTCTCTGGTGATAGGCGGAGCTATACCTATTGGAAGCATTTATTCAGGTACCATGGCGGAAAACTTTGGCGCCGGTTTTGCCTTCAAGGTCAGCGGAATGGCAGGGATTGTGTTCGTGCTTATGGTAATAATACTAAGGTACAAGACGCTTATAAATCATATATATGCGGACACAAGAAATAATAAAGCATAGCGAGGCGTTGGAATGCATAGAGAGTATAAGGTATCCTTAGGAGAAAACAGAATATTGATTGCTGATTATATGTCAGGAACCCTTGACTTTTCTTCAAGGCAGACAAAAAAGCTTATCAAGGATAAAAAGGTACTCATAAATGGAAAAGCGGCATACAGGGACAATAAACTAAAAAATGGGGATATTCTTGAAATTGATTTGTCTGAAGAGTCCGGAATCGTTACTAAGGCTGAGAATATTGAGCTTTCAATAATATATGAGGACGAGTACATTTTGGCGGTAAATAAGCCGCCTTTCATGCTTGTACACCCAACTCCCAACCATCCTACAGGAACTCTTTTAAATGCAGCAGCACATCATTTTGAGGAGCAGGGTGTGAAAGCGGTACCGCGGCTTTTGAACAGGCTGGATATGAACACATCGGGAATTGTTGTGATACCCAAGAGCGCAGCGGTGCACAGAAAGCTTGATGATATGATGAAGTCAGGGAAAATAAAGAAATTCTATATGGCAGTAATAGAAGGAACTATTGAGCCGGAAAAGGGTATTATAGACAGACCAATTGGAAAGGATGAGGCTGATCCTATAAGGAGAAAGGTAAGAAGTGATGGACAGCCGGCAATTACGATATATGAAACACTAAAAAAGTCCAATGATTATTCTTTGGTGCGCTTGGAGCTTGCAACGGGCAGAACCCACCAGATAAGAGTGCACCTCAGCTATTTGGGACATCCTATCATTGGAGATACTCTGTATGGAAAGGAAAGTCCGCTGATTGGGAGACAGGCTTTACATTCCTCGGATATGGTGCTTCCGCATCCTGAGGGAAACGGCACAATCAAGCTATATGCCGAGCTTCCGGCAGATATAATCAGGCTTGCTGTTGAGCTGGAATTGGAGTGATAAGGGTTTGAAGAACTACAATATTTTTAATATAGAAAAGGAATGCGATGGTTTGAAGCTTGGTAAATATCTTCGCGAAAAGCTTAGGATGTCAAGAAATGGTTTAACAAAGGTAAAAAAATCATGCTCATTGAAGGTAAACGGAAATTATGTGCATACTGATGAAATATTAAAAGCGGGGGATAAGGTTGAATTTGAGCTTCCTGACCAGAATTCAGAAAACATCCTTCCGGAATGTATGGAGCTTGATATTATATATGAAGATGAATATATGGTAGTTTTAAATAAGAAATCAGATATTCCTACCCATCCTTCCGGGAAATATTATACGGGCACCTTGGCAAATGGGCTTATGTACCACTTAATGGAGGAAGGCAGACCTATAACCATAAGACCGGTGAACAGGCTTGACAAAAATACCTCAGGCCTTGTTATATTTGCAAAAAGCTCGCATATTCAGCATCTTATGGCATTAGAGGATTACAAGCCGAATTTTATTAAAGAATATCTGGCAGTTGCACAAGGTATAGTTGAGGCTGACTCAGGTACAATAGATGCTCCTATAGCAATAGAAAGAGCCCACTCTGTAAAACGTACAGTAAGGGAGGATGGATATAGGGCTATTACGCACTACCGGGTGATTGAACGATATGAGGATTACAGTCTTCTTGGTATTATTTTAGAGACCGGACGGACTCACCAGATAAGGGTGCATATGGCCCACTTGGGACACCCGCTTCTTGGAGATGAGCTTTATGGCGGCAGCCAGGAGATAATATCAAGGCAAGCACTGCATGCTTATAATATCAAAATGCTTCATCCAATAATACATACTAATTTGAATTTTACAGCAGAGCTCCCCGAAGATATGCTACAGCTTATCAGAGAATATTCTTAAGATTAAAGGACTCTTTGGCGGGTATATGTTTTATTAAGGTTTTTAAAGATGACATCTCTGATAAGGCTTCATTCTTATCCTGACTTTTTACATGTGAAACAAGATGGGAAAGCGCCAGTTCTATGTTGTCAATTTCATAATGGTCTATAAGCATAGCCCAGAAGGAGCTTATCTTATCCCATCTGCTGTGAAACTCCTCAAGCTTTTTTGCGGCAGTGTCCCAATTCTGGTTTTCAATATCCTCTTCGAGGATTGAAAGGCTGTCATTAAGCCTTTGAGACTCAGAATTAAGGGCATAAAGGGTTAGGCAGCCTCCAGTTATAAGCAGTGCTGTGAGTACCGAGATAATTATCAGAGGTTTCAATTTATAAACTTCCTTTCTTTATAGAATTCTCTTTGAGCTGATACACAAATTTTCTTTCGGGGTTAAGATAAGCAAAGAACACATCTTTTGATGATTTTATTTTATTTTTTTTAAGTTCATATAGAAGCCAATTGTCGCTCAAGCCTATTTTATGAAGGTTATCTGAAATAGTCCTGCCGTCAATTATAACAGTGACAGGCAGGTGCTGATTCGTTGGCTTAATATTCATGTCCTTAATTGTAACAGGTTTATTTTCAGGCTTTGGAAATACGCTTAACTGCCCGCTGGTCTCCAATATTGCATAGTCTATATCTTCCAGGTTAGAAAAATCCTTAAGCCTTAATTGCTCCAACAGGTCATTTATATTGTATCTGACTCTTCTGAGTTCTGCTTCTATAATTATTCCCCGCAGAATTATAATGCTTGGCTTGCCGCAAATTAAGCCTCTGGCCCGTTCGCTCTTCATGGATATAAAGGATAACAGCTCTTCCATGATGAAAAGTGTGACAATAGGGATTATGCCGTTTATTAGCGGAATACCGACATTTGCCATAGGAACTGCCGCCAAATCGGCAATAACAAGGGCTACAACAAGCTCTGAGGGCTGGAGCTGTCCTATTTGTCTTTTTCCCATGAACCTAAGTACCACAACAATAACAACATAAAGAATCAGTGTTCTTATAAAAATTATAAGCAATGGCCGCACCTCTCCGGTATCTTTCTTGTATTCTAATATAATTCCCATACTGTCAAAAAATATTAAATACGGCACTTACTGTTTAATAGTATTATAATAAGTGATAATATAAGTATAGAAGAATTTAAAGAATCTCCGGAGAATCCGGAGATTTGAAAGTTCATTTAGTGCCTTACACCCATTGAAATGTTGTGGAGTGCTTCGCCGGCCTCGTTTTCGAATACGTTTTCCACTGCAAGATCGCCTATTGCAACTATGCCGACCAGCGTATTATTATCAACAACCGGGAGCCTTCTGACCTGATTTTCTGCCATTATGTCTGCAACAGTATGGACATCCATCTCAGGAGTAGCGAATTTGACATTAGTGGTCATAACACTGGAAACCTTCAGGTTGGAATCTCCGCCTTTTGCCACTCCCCGGAGCACTATATCCCTGTCGGTAAGAATGCCGACTACCATGTTGTTATCAGTTACAGGTACTGAACCTACGTCCAACTGTCCCATGATTGATGCGGCTTTATTAATAGTATCATTTGGTGCAACTGTGCTGACATCGGTGGTCATAATCTGATTAACCTTCACAAGCATCATCCTTTCATATATATATGGATAAATTTTAATACATGGATTGTATTATTTTTAAAAAAACAGTTGAAATAAAATTTAACTGTTACTAAGAATAGCTTTACCGTTTTATTTTTTTTTACAAGTCAAAAAAAATATAAAAATATGAAACAATTTCTATTTTTTTGTGTAATATACTGTATAACGCAGGGGGTGGAGTTGTGCACGTAGAAGCAGGAATCATTGCTCGATGTAAAAAGCATGACAAAGCTTCTTTTATTGAGCTTTTCAAAATGTATGAAAGATATCTTTATAAGCTTTGCTACAGCTATGTACAGAGTGAACAGGATGCTTTAGATTTAGCTCAGGAGGTTTATATAAAAGTATTTAAAAATATATCAAAATATGATGAAAAAATGCCTTTTCACCCTTGGTTCAGAGCAGTCGCAGTGAATACCTGCCTTAATTTCAAAAGAGCTAACAGGTACGAACCTGTGTCGCTTAATGCAAAGGACGATGACGACAAAGCTATTGAAGAGATAGTTGCTTCTGAAGATGATGTAGAAGCTGAGGTTTTGGATAAAGAATTGGGGCTGTTGATAAGGGAGAACATGGAGTGTCTCAGGCCAAAGCACAGAATGATTTTAATGCTTCGATATTATGAAGGATTGAGCTATGAAGAAATTGCAGAAGTGCTTAAGGAGCCTCTTGGGACTGTTAAGACGGATATTTACAGGGCAAGAAACATTTTAAAAGAAAAACTCAGGAACGTTTTAAAGCTTTAGCAATGTTCCTTCCAGTCAAGGTAAATGTTTAGTGAAAAACATATTGGTGGTGAAAATATGAGCTGCACATTTGACAGGGAAATAATACAGAAATATGCCGACAATACAATTGACCCGCTGGAATTTATCTTTCTTAAAGAGCATATGAACTACTGCGATGAGTGCAGGAAGGAACTAGATCTGGTCATGGCTCTGGAGGATGGAATGGAGAAGTTTTTTGATAACGGTTATGAGGCGGGGAAGCTTGAACTTCTTATAACAAAGTTGGTAGATGACTGCATGTATGAGGTTAATAAGAGAGAAAAAATAAAATATATAATAAACAGCGGAATAAGAACTGGAAGCGGTATTTTGGATAATTCCCTAAGGTTTATTGAATACATACCCGGGAGCAAACGTATAGGCAAGGGAGTTAGGAAGACAGCTTCAATTACAAGGAATATATTGGTAGCTGCTGCTAAAAATAAGATAGGAAAACTCCTGACTAATGTTAAGTAAAAAGGAGTTATACAGGTTGCACTAAAGAAATTTCAAGGAAGAATTATGCAACCTATAAAATTAAGGAATATGATTTTGCATATTTGAATTTTACTGTAAGATGTTTATTGCAAAACATATAGGGGGAAGGCATGATGTTTATACTTTATATAATTCTTAAAATATTGTTTTTCTTACTGTTGTTTATAGTGGGGCTCTTTATAATCCTACTTTCTATTCCGGTAAGTTACTCCGGTCAGCTTGTGACTAGTGACGGGCTCAGGGTGCAGCTTTCACTAGGCTGGGCATGGAGGCTGCTTGGAGTTAATGTAGAGAGAGAGGGAGAAGCTTATGATATAACCTTCCGCATATTTAATAAGAGTATATATAAGCTGGAAAGAAAGAAGACAGAAGAGAATGAAGAACAGCTTCAACAGCAGCACGAAAAGAAAGAAAAAGAGAAAACAGATGGAGGGCACTTAAGCTTAAAGGATTTTACTGATAGGGCATTAATAAATGAAATTTTTGAGTATTCCAAACGGGTGCTTGATATTGCGGGGCCCAAATACTTCCATCTACACGGAATCTATGGTTTTGATGATCCTTCACTAACAGGAATTGTATGCGGTGCCACCAGTATAATAAAAGGCATAATTCCTAATGCAAGGCTTAACTTAACTCCGGACTTTGCAGGGGAGGTAATGGATTTGAATTTGCGGGCTGATGGCAGCATATTCGCGGGGAGGCTGGTGTATCAGACAATAAGAACAATGCTGAAAAAGCCTGTAAGAAAAACTTTGTTCAGAAAGAAAAAAAGTTGAAACTTTTTCGATCCCTATGTGTAATTTTAATATATAAAACAATATGAATATTATTGGAGGAGGAAATAAATTATGGAAGCCAAAACACCTATAAATGAAAGCATGGATATATTGTTCAGCCATCTTGAAAGATTCCTGAAAACGGAAACAGTTGTTGGAGAACCTATAATTGTAGGAGAAACAACACTCATACCGATTATCACGGTATCATTCGGCTGCGGCGGCGGTGGCGGTGGTGGAAAAGACGAAAAAGGCTATGACGGTATGGGAACAGCAATGGGTATTGGTGCTAAAATATCTCCTGATGCTGTAATAGTTATCAAAGAAGATGCAGTAACAATGCTCCCTGTAAAGAACAAATCAAATATCGAAAAGCTTGTCAGCATGGTTCCTGAGATAGTAAAGAAGATAAAGTTCAAAAAGGAAGAAAAATGCTGTACAGAAGATAATAACGAGTAACGAAAAGAATCAAAAAGCCTGGTATCAATCAGTGATATCGGGCTTTGTCAGTATAGAGATAACACAAAAGCAGAAGTTTCTGCTGCTTTTGTAATGATACATCTTTTTCACAATATATATAGACTAAATTAATATAAAATTATATAGTATATATTGTAAATATTTTTATGATTTAGGAGAAAAGTATGGTTGAGAGAGAAGAAGAACTTAAGCTTATGCTGAATAGGAACGATTATAATAATTTGAAAGCTATAGCTAATAGTTTTGCTAATGAAACGATTATTCAAGTAAACCATTATTTTGATACCAGCAATTTTTTGCTGAAAAATAATGGATTGACTCTAAGGGTAAGGGAGAAAGATAACAAATATGTTTTAAATCTGAAGGTTAAAAATTCTAACCTGAAAAGTGCAGAATATAGAAGCTCAAGCGAATACAAGGTTAAAATCGATAAAGATATTTTTATGAGAGTGAAAGCTTATGCTGCGGTTTTGGAGGACTATCAAGAAATTTATAATATCATTAATGAAAGATTAGGAACATGTCCAAGAATAGAATATGCCGGGTCACTTACTACGGAAAGAACATTATTTAAGCCGGTTGAAAGCATAAACAATTTTATTATTGATAAAAATGAGTATTTAGACTTTTGGGATTGGGAACTGGAATATGAAATGAATCATGAAAGTGAAATACCAATAGTCCTGGATTGGCTTAATAAACATAACATAGGATACAGCAAATCGCAAAACGGTAAATATGAAAGGTTTATAAATAGAATTATTATGCTAAAAGAAAAGCTGTAGATTGAGATATTTATAAAGTATTTTATACAATCCCTTATTTGGAAAATTATAGTATTGAACACACATCGCATAAATGTTATAATATCAAAGTAACATGGGATCGTAGCTCAGCTTGGTTAGAGTACCACGTTGACATCGTGGGGGTCACTGGTTCGAGCCCAGCCGGTCCCACCATATAAGAATTTGGTGATTTGCGCGAATTTCTGACACTTTGCGTAAATGTATGACATATATATTTTTTTAGAGATGAACAGCCTAGTTGAAAAGAAACTAGGCTGTTTTTTTTACGCGCATTTAAAGATGTAAGTAAATATAGAATCAATTTTCTTGAATACATTGAAGAAGACTCCAAAAGGTGTTAAGTGTCAATACACCATCTTTACCATACTCCGCAGCAAGAGATAGTTAGAATTCTTCAAATCCATCATAATTCATTGTTATTACTTCCCACACACAAGAATTATTTCTCGATTATTTACTTCGATTGGGGTTTTGTCATACCAACCGAAGCATTCTCTTACTACTAAACCAGACTCCTTTATAACTAATTCCAATTGATCTCTGTAATAATATTTAAGCTTCAAATCATCGATAACCCGTGTAGTTACGCCGTTTTTATCAGTCACTTCAAAAGCAAAGTGAGCATATATAATTTGATTTTCTGGGTCGATCTTATCACCCCAGTGAGTTTTCACAACATAGTTTCCAGTGTTTTCATCAAGGATTTTCCACTGAACAGTTTCGGGATAGCACCAGCTTTCGTCCATGACGGGACGTGGATTAAATACATTTATAATAAATATGCCATTGTCGGTTAAATGCTCTTTGATACATTTGAGCGAATTTGCAATATCTTTGTCATCGTTCAATGCCAGAAATGCCCCGAATGGTACAATTATTAGAGAAAATTTGCGGTTAAAACTAAAATCTGCCATATTACCGTGAGTAATAGATACCTTGTCTTTCAATTCCGGTTGCGCATCCAGCTTGTGTCTGAATACATCAAGCATTTGTTCTGACAGATCGAGTCCGGTAACTCTGAAACCTTGTTTTGCTAAAGCGAGAGCAACTCTTCCTGTACCACAGCCGAGTTCAAGTACTTCACCATTTTGTTTTGTAGCATAATCAATATAAAATGGAATATCGGCGTACATATTATCACGATTGTCTACATCATATAGCCATGCCGAATTTCTGAGCATATTTACCATTATATTTCCCTCCCAATATATATTAAATGTTCTGAATAGCTTAGTAAATTCTCACGTTCACAGACCTTTTCGCAAGGTCACTTTATGCCCAAGTTTGGTTAAGGAGAAAGCATATCTGCCTGTACCTCTCTATAAAAATCAATAAAGACTAAAGCCTGAGTTTCACAAGTTGTATACTCAGACTTACTGGTATTATGACTATTAAATTTTCCATATAAAAACTTTGCCATAATAATACTACATTGGGAATAATTTTATTTAATATATCACAAAATTTGGTGCTCGTCAATAATCTAAAAACAAAGCTTTGTAAAATTTTCAAGGTGATGGTTTACAAACTTTTATTACCGTAAATTTCACAAAAGCTTTTAGCTATATATTTCGCGAAAAACATTTTACACACTAATTCAAGTTTCGTGTAAATGTTTCCTTGATTTTCATTGAATTCGCACTATACCCGATTTACTACCTTAAGTGCGTTCAATATAGCGTTTTTTCGGTCATATTTGAGTTCGTTCGGTAAATGAAAATATGAACGACCCACCCTCATATATCGTGATTTGGCTTTTACCCGTTACCGACTACGACCACGAGTTGTCTTTGCTGCATATTCATAATAGCTTTATAGTTATTTGCCATGGCGTGCTATTGTCATTTAAACAGCTATTCCATCATATGTATGAATTGTAGTATGCTATATGTGATGGTAGGACACTGCCTTAATGCGGGGGAAACAATATGGTGAATAACCAGTACAATGTTTATAATGTCGATTTGTAAAGGGGTAAGGATAAATGCATAAATCAATCAAATATAATCAAGAGATGTTTGATAATATAATCGCGCATAATGAACGATTAAAGGTTTCATATGACAGTTTTATTAAATTTCATAATCAATATAAGGTTAAGCTTGAAGATAACAAAAGCTATAAGACACTTTACCTGTTCTTAGATGATTTATTTCAATTGATAGATGAAATAATAAACTGTGATACTGCGCTTTATAAATTGTCGTTAGACAATTACAATCATCCAGAGTTGTATCTTCCAAGTTATCACTTAGCGCATATTGATTGGAAGTTAGTAATGGCTTGGGAGAGAGTTTTTAATTTTCTTGGAATTATTTATTCGATTGAGTTCGCAGATAATAGGGAGAAAAATAATATAAAGTTCATTTATGATAAATTGAAGAAAGAAAATGATTTTAAAGCTTCATCGATAGCCAAATTGCTTGCTAAAGCATATAGCAACAATATCTTTAATGAAATGAACTCTATTAGAAAATTAAATGACCATGATTTATCTTATCATTATAAGCATATGGATAAAGTGAAATCTGAAGAAGTAATATCAGCTGTAGAGGATATGCTTATATTCGATGAGATAAATAAAAAAATTACCAGTGATTTTGATGCAGGAAGATGGGATGCAAGTCTAAAAGAATTACACTATAAATCAGACACGGAAATGACCAAAGAGCTAGTCAATATGCACACAAACATAGGTTGGTTAATTGAACTGTTTCCTGAATTACTATGCACATTAACGGCTTGTATTGATACAAGTAGGCAAATCGATATTAAGCATACGGGTTTATATGAATGGATTATAAATGTTAAAAACATCAAAAATGAGGCTAGAAAATATAATGTGCAAAACAACCTGCTGGTTAAAATCGATAAACAATTTGTAAAGGCTAAGGAGTATAAGAGTTTATTAGAACAGAGAATTGAGCTGATAAATAGAAACCCAAAGGTAATACTTTATAATCAAACTTCTTTAGATACATACAATTATCTTACTGACTTTTTATTCAGATTCACGGAATCTATCCGATCAATCCATACAGCATTAGAGTATTTGAACAATAATGATAAGCATCCGATTTATGGGGACAAGACCTCTACTATTTTCCTTGTTTACTTGGCAATGCTGAAATTCTACTCAGCATATGAGAAACTCGGAAAGTTTATTTACGTACTGTTTGATGTTAACGGATATAGAAGAGGAATTGATGAGCTAAAAAATATTTTTTTTGATACTGTTGTTGAAAAAGCTGCTATAGACACAACAATAAATTTTACATCTCCATTTAAGTATGCTCAAAAGCTAATATCTTCACCAGAGTATAAAAAGTTCATGAAGAATAGAAATAAGATTTTTCATGGAATACGGCCTCATATAGTAGTTCCAGATGACGATCTGGGTTACTGGGCTATAGATGCAATGATTACGATGAATAAAAATGCAGATATGATATTTTGCCTGTACGATTTATCATTAATGCATTTAGATACATTGCAGGATACCATAATAAGAGAACTTTAAGTTATGTTTGGTAAGAAACTGCATGGAAATTTTTACATATAGTAATGACTGCCAGTGATTCGAGCAAATCGCCATGTGCGATATTCATGTATACAAATTTTACAAGAAAAGAAAGGAAACTTGTTTCATGAAAAAAGTCATTTTATTAATTTTGGTATTTGTTTGTATTGCGGTATTTTTTATGTCGTGATTCAGCGGCTAGTATTTCGCGTACAAGCTGTGGGTTGAGGCTCACAAAGCCGAAACCTTACTCCCCAATAGCAGTTGCCCGAAAACAAAAGTTTCAGGGCAACATACCACTAGACTGATACATCTATATTACTGCCGAGGTTAGGGTTAACGCTAAGCTCCATCATTTTAATAAGAGCTTGGGCACTTTCTTCAGAAGTAGTCATAGCTTTCTTTGTTACTGCAATACCTACTTGCTGAGAAAGAGATGACTGGTTCATAGATATTGATAACGCTGCTACACTTGTTATATCCATAGGACCATCTCCTTTATGAAGAGTAACCTCGTTATTTATTATATCGGCAGTGCGGGTTATGGGCTTTATGCTTGAACAGCAATAAAAAATCAAGGAAGGTGAATTGCCTAGAAAAAAACAGGAGATAACGTCTCAGTCCATGATCCGGACGGCAGCCGGTGAATATATTGCGACATAAAGAGCAACAAGAAATGATTCGTTGGAAACTGAATAATACGGTGTTTGAAAAACAAATGCATTTACCATTAAGCCAGTTGCAATTACTAGACAAAGCGAAGATTATTTATATTCAGGTTACTAAATTTGAAGTAAAAAAATACCGTATTATTCAGAGTGAATTCTATGGTATTTTGAACTATTAATATTTTAGGGTTTCACACAAAAGCATTGGTAGTTAATAGTAAAAATATGTTATAATTTCCATATAAGTTAAGCGGAATTTGTTAGATAATGTGCAATACACTGTAAATAAATTCTGATAGAATTGTAATTAAATTTGTGTAGCTGAAAAATGGGTATTTGAGAACAATAATGGAGGGGAAGAGTGGACAAGTCTGGAAAGTGCTTTTGAACTCACAAGTATTTAGATAAATCAATTTAATACTTTTTCTTAAAATCTAATGACATATTCTTTTAAACTAAACGTCACAATATAAAAAAACGAATAATCAATAAAAATACCCATTGCACCGGCACCTACTCAAAGGATGAGAAGTGCACAACTTGCTCTGAAACCACAGTATGAGGCAAACAAAGACGAAAGAAGAATAATTTCAAGGGAAAGAAAGGTAATTTGAATTAGAGCAAGAAAAGAAAAAGGAAAAACATAAGGGTCATTAGTCAAAGTATCCATAATAAAACTTAATTAGGAGGAATGTATAATTGAAAATTCTAGACGTTCCTTTTTGTACAGTTGATTGGAGTACAGTTACGCCAACTATACATAAGGGCATAACAGGAGAAGCTTATTGGCGCACTTTTGAAATGGGAAATATCCGAGTCCGTATGGTAGAGTATACACCTGGGTATGCGGCAGATCATTGGTGCAGCCGTGGACATGTACTTCTTGTTTTAGAGGGTGAGTTAGTAACTGAACTTGCTGATGGAAGAAAGTTCACCTTAACTGTGGGGACAAGTTATCAAGTAGCAGATGAAGCCAATCCTCACCGTTCATTTACCGAAAAAGGAGCAAAATTGTTTATAGTAGACTAGTTTATACACATTATGTATTAGTAAAATACCGTAATATTCATTTGAATTTTACGGTATTTTTATGTCATAGTTCATGATGTGAGTTGAGGCTTACAAAGCCGAAATCCAGGCTGATTATTTAATCCTAAATAGAAGTTGCCCGGAAACAAAAGTTTCAGGGCAACATACTATTAGTCTGATACATCTATATTACTGCCGAGGTTAGGGTTAACGCTAAGCTCCATCATTTTAATAAGAGCTTGGGCACTTTCTTCAGAAGTAGTCATAGCTTTCTTTGTTACTGCAATACCTAC
>Ga0209467_1002179_pt1 | contig 14478 bp, 14 predicted proteins | sample Higcelwee11metaG_FD_187175 | JGI IMG/M metagenome (GOLD analysis project Ga0209467, IMG submission 187175) | Freshwater pond sediment microbial communities from the University of Edinburgh, under environmental carbon perturbations - High... | ecosystem: Environmental > Aquatic > Freshwater >...
CGTCCGTCAAGTACCAGGTCTATCACTGGACCCAGAAGAATGTCCTCGCCAGCGGCATCGTCGAGCGCGTCGGTCAGGAAGGCTCGATCATCAACCACAAGGCGCCTGGCATAGCCGATATAGGCATCGAGCACGAGTGCCCCAACCACATCGTCGCCATAGAATTGATACTGAAGACCATAACCGATCCCCAGCACGGTGTGGTCAAGAGCATGAGCGAAATCGGCGTCGTCGGACACCGCATGGTGCACGGCGGCATGAAGTTTGCCCGCTCGGTGCTGATCAACGACGAATCGCTGGCCACCTTCAAGGACCTGATCGACCTGGCTCCGCTCCATAACCCAGCCAATATCATGGGCGTCGAGGCCGCGCGCGCCGTCCTGCCGAACGTTCCGCATTGCGCGATCATGGACACCGCCTGGCACCAGACCATGCCGGAATCCAGCTATATGTATGCGCTGCCCCGCGAATGGTATGAAAAGTACATGGTGCGCCGCTATGGCTTCCATGGTACCAGCTTCCTCTACACCGCCAAGCGCGCCTCCGTGCTGCTGGGCAAGGATCCGTTCAAGAGCAACCTGATCATCGCGCACATAGGCAACGGCTCATCGATCAATGCGGTCAAGAATGGTTGCTCCTTTGATACATCGATGGGCATGACGCCACTCGAAGGCCTGGTGATGGGAACCCGCTCCGGTGACATCGATCCCGGCATCGTCTTCCACATCATGAAGAAGGCTGGCCTCAGCCCGGCCGATGTCGAGAAGAAGCTGAACAAGGAATCGGGCGTGCTGGGCATAACCGGCCGGTGGTCCGACCGCCGCGATATCGAGAACGCAGCCGAGGCCGGCGACAAGATTGCCCTGGTAGCCCAGGAGCTTGAAGGCTACCGCATCAAGAAATACATCGGCGCGTACTATGCCGCGCTCGGCCATGTCGACGCGATCGTGTTTACCGCCGGCGTTGGCGAGATGGGACCGGTAACCAGGCACCTGTCGACACTCGGGCTCGAGGGCATGGGCATCAAGGTCGATCCGGACCGCAACGCCAAGGCCAAGTGCCGCAATGCCGAACTGGAGATCAGCACGCCGGACAGCCCGGTCAAGGTCTACGTGATCCCGACCGACGAAGAGCTCGTCATGACAGAGGATGCGTTTGCCCTGATGAACGGCACCTATGATGTGCATACCAAGTACCATTACAGCTTCCAGGATGCCTCGTATGTGAACAAACAGCGTGAAGCGGGACTCGTCTCCGACCTCAAGAAGAAACCGTACCTTGCTGACCTGATAGCGCAGCCGAAGAAGTGATCCGTTCTTCTGCTCCGCACCGTTGGCTTTTCCGATGGAGCGGGGCAGGAGTTGAGCCGGCCAAGGGAGACAGAAGAGCATGAGTCAGCATTGGGATCGATATCTCGAACTTCTGAAACGGGAAGTAGTCCCCGCTCTTGGCTGTACTGATCCGATAGCCATAGCCTTGGCTGCTGCCAAGGCCAGATCCGTATTGCCGCGGGATCCGGATAGGATCGACATCATGCTGAGCCGCAACATGCTCAAGAATGCCATGGCTGTGGGCATACCCGGAGCGGGCGACTCCGGCGTGGAGCTCGCGGCAGCATTGGGATCGTTTGCCGGTGAACACGACGCAGGGCTCCGTGTGCTGAAGGCCCTTCGTGATACCGATGTGCAGCGCGCCCGGCAGTTTGTCAATGAGCGGCGTGTGGGCGTTCGTCTTCAGGAGAACTCGGCGGAGCCGCTCTATATCGAGGTTGTAATGGCAGCGGGTGCCGATGGGAGCCGTGCCATAATCCGTGGTGATTATGCCCGGGTCACTTTGATCGAGCTCAACGGCATTCCTTCCTTTGAGATTGGAGAGACTGCACAATTGACCGACGGCCTCGGCGCAGATGAGCCTGCGGCGCTGACAATTAGAGACATACTCGAGTTTGCCTCAGAAGTGCCATTTGACCGGATACTATTCATGCTGGACGCCGCCGCAATGAACCATGCGTTATCTGCCGAGGGGCTGAGCAAAGAGTACGGCCTCTCTGTAGGTCGGCTGATGCGTGAGGACGTGGAAGCGGGCGTACTCGGAGACAGTCTGGCGATGAGGGCGACCATAGCAACCGCGGCAGCGGTAGACGCGCGCATGTCTGGCTGCTTTTTGCCCGCGATGACCAACTCCGGCAGCGGGAACCAGGGCATAACCGCGACCATGCCTGTGGTTGTCACCGCACATGACTGCCATGCTGCGGATGAGCAACTGGCTCGAGCGCTCGTCGTGAGCCATCTGGTCAGTATTCATATACGCCAGCATTTTGACAGGCTGTCACCGATGTGCGGGACTATTCCGGCCGCGACAGGGGCTGCATGCGGTATCTTGCGCCTTTTTGGCGGCGGATACGAACAGGCCGTGGCGGCCATTTCAAACATGGCAGGCAACCTTTCAGGGATGATATGCGATGGAGCGAAACCGGGCTGCGCCCTGAAAGTAACTTCAGCTGTGCAGGCGACGTTTACCTCGGTAGTGCTCGCAAAGCAGAATGTCAGGGTTTCAGGCAGCGAGGGCATTGTCGATGCCGACGTCGAGAAGATCATTGACAACCTCGGGCACCTCGGATCCGAGGGCATGCGACAGACCGATGCGTTGATTCTCGATACCATGTTGTCCAAATAGCCATTGTCCGGTTTCTCGCAACAGCTTCAGGGCCTCTCAAAAAAAAATTTTGGTTGACAGATTGCCCATCGTGCTCTATTTATTAAACTAAGTTAGTAAATGAAGTGAGGGACAGTGATGAAGGCGCGGGTTGCGGCGGATCTCAAGCAGTTCAATCGCATGCTCGTGTACAGGCTTGTCCGCTCTCATGGTTCCATCTCCAGAACGGCCATAGCGCGCCAGCTTGGTATGAGCGTTCCCACCGTCATCAAGATCTTCGAGTATTTCTCCAGGCTCGGCATCATGGACAGCGACGGTGAAGGCTCGGCGGCTCTTGGACGGCGGCCGATGCTGTCCAGCCTCCGCGCCGAGGCAGCCTATGCCATTGGCGCGGAGTATGATGGCGTGCATCTGAGCGTCGGCCTGGTCGACCTCCTGGGGAACATACGGACGCTGCGGCGCTTCCCGGCTCCTCCTGATTTTCGGCTGTTGCTTGGACGTCTGTTGGAGGACAAGGTGCGGGAGCTGGTGGCTGACTCAGGTCTGGCTGCCGGCATGGTCAAGGGCTTGGGCGTTGGCGTGCCAGGGGTCATTCATCTGGATGGCCAGTTCATCAGTCAGGCGCCCCTGGTCGGCGTACGCGAGCGCATCGGCTATGGTCCGCTCGTATCCGGACTCGAGCAGAGGCTTGGCATGCCGGTAATCATCTCGAATGACGCAAACGCTGCCGCCCTCGGCGAGCTGGCCGCTCGTGGCCCGCGGTTGCGGGGAGATCTCATATTCGTCGAGATAGGCCGGGGTGTGGGTGCAGGGCTGGTGCTGGATGGCAGGTTGCGGCAAGGACCAGGATCGGCAGCTGGCGAGATAGGCTACATGATATTCAGGCGAGAATCGGCGCGTAGCGATGATGGTCCAGGATGGCTTGAAACGTCAATGGATCTTGGCTCGTTCTGGTCGGAGATTGAACAATGTGGAACCCCGAAGCCCAAATCGATAGAGCGTGTAGGGCGGCTCCTCGCGATGGGGATAGCGAATCTGTGCATCGCGCTCGATGTGCGCACGGTAGTGCTTGGAAGGGCCGGCACCGAGGCGTTCGGGGACGAACTGCTTGCGTGCCTGCGAGTGGAACTGCGCTCGCTTTGCCCCATGGATATCGCATGTGATTTTTCGGTAGCGGACGAACCGGGCGTCAGCGGCGCGGCCGGGCTCGCGCTTGAAGCCTGGCTGTCGGACGTCTGCGCGGGCTGATGCCAGGTTGTTGCAAGGTGCTTGAGCGGCGATTGGGCGGCATTGCCGATCCATGGTACCGCATTGAATGGAAGTGCAGGCGGACAGGCGTCGTTCGGGACTGAACGGCCGTCACCGCCCGAGTAAGGAGGAGCGCATGAAGAGGTTCGGAGTAATTGGGCTTGTGCTGATCGTGCTTCTTGTTGTGGCGGCACAGGCGGCATCCGCCCAGACGGTCACCATCACGTACTGGCAGTATTTCTACCAGTCAAAGGTCGATCTCATGACCGATCTGATCAAGCAGTTCGAGGCCAAGAATCCGGGGATCAAGGTGGAACAGGTAACGTTCCCCTATGAGAGCTACAACCAGAAGGTCGCGGCTTCGATCCCCGCCGGCGAGGGACCGGAGATCATAAATCTGTATTCCGGCTGGCTGCCGATGTATGTGAAGGCCGCCTATCTGCAGCCGCTGCCAAAGACGGTATTCTCCGATAGCTACATGAAGAGTACCTACTATCCGTTTGTGGTCGACGCTGTCAATTTTGGTGGCAAACTGTATGCGGCTCCAACCGCTGTACGGACCCTGGCCCTGATTTGGAACAAGAAGCTTTTCCGCGAGGCCGGGCTGGATCCGGAGAAGCCGCCCGTTACGCTTGATGACCTGGCGGCGTATGCAAAGAAGCTGTCGAAGTACGACGCACAGGGCAATCTGATACAGGCTGGATTGACCATGCAGCCGAATGGACAAGGACACAACTGGATCAGGGATGTCCTGTTCCGCCAGTTTGGAGTAGCGCCCTACGATGCGACGGGCCGCAAGGTAACCTATGCGACACCACAGGGGGTAGCGGCCCTGCAATGGTACATGGACAGGATAACCAAGGACAAGGTCGGATATCCAAACTTCACCACCGATGATGTCACCGCGTTCAAGGCCCAGAAGGCCGCGATGACCATTGATGGTTCGTTCCGGATTGCGACGCTCAAGGCTGTGACGGATCTTGATTGGGGCGCTGCCGAGTTGCCGTCAAACAAGGGCATACAGTCAAACTTCGCGTCCTTCTGGACTCACGGAATTGTCGCGGGAGTTTCCGGAAAGAAGCTCGATGCTTCGATCAAGTTTCTTCAGTTCATAACTTCACCGGAGGCGATGGAGCAGTGGCTGGCAAGGGTCGGCGAGCTCCCGGCCAATCCGAAAATCGCAGCCGCACACAAAGACGATCCGATTGTGAGCGTCTTTATGAAGGGTCTGGCTTATGCTCACGCGACCGCGTTTGTCGATGAGGCCGGCCAGAGGAATCTCTTCGTGGACATGGTCGACGAAATTAATCTCAAAGGCGCCAAGGTCGACGATGTGCTCAAGCGGACCGCCGCCCAGGAACAGAAGCTGATAGACGATTTCTGGAAATAAATGGATGAAGCCGTCATCCACCGCCGGAGCGGCAGCGGCCCCCGGGGTGGGTGACGGATCCTGATGCTGATTGGAAACCGGAGGCGATGATGACCCTGGCCAAAAAACGGGCGATGACCGCGTATGTATTTCTGGCATTGCCTTTGGTATTCTTTGTCGGTGTCCGTTTTGGTCCGATGCTGTACGCTATGGGTCGTAGCTTGACCGACTGGAGCCTGCTCAGGAAGACAAACCAATTCATCGGTCTGGATAACTTTACCGCGGTGCTTTCGGATGGAGTCTTCCTCAAGTCCTTGGGCAACACGCTGACATACGCTCTGGTTGGCGCGCCAATTGTGATCGGGCTCAGTCTTGGCATTGCATTGCTGCTGAATAGGGTAATACATGCAAGGGGGCTGTTCCGGCTCATATACATTCTGCCGTATATCACGCCCATTGTTGCGGTCAGCTGGGTGTGGCGCTGGATGTATCAGAGTCCACCACTTGGCATTCTCAATGCCTTGTTCTCTGCGCTTGGTCTCCCGGCCAGGGATTTTCTCCTCAGTCCAAAGGAGGCCCTGTACTCGATTCTTGCCGTGAACATCTGGGTAGAACTTGGTTACTGCACAACGGTCTTTCTGGCCGGCATTCAGACCATCCCGATGGATTGCATCGAGGCGGCAAAAATCGATGGCGCCACGGATGGCCAGGTTCTGTTCAGGATCATCCTTCCGCTCCTCATGCCAATCACGCTGTTTCTGATGATCATGCAGGGCATCCAGTTTCTGCGGATCTTTACCCCCGTGTACAATATGTCGTCGCAGGCCATGGGGGGGCCACTCGACTCGACCAAGTCTGCAGCGTTATATATCTATCAGATGGCCTTTACCAAATTCGAGATGGGACGTGCGGCCGCGGCGAGCCTGATCCTGTTTGCTTTGATCATGGCTGTGACGCTTCTTCAACTCAGGCTCTTTGACAAGAGGGCCACAGGTCAGGAGCAATGAGATGATAGAACGACGAATGACCACGATTGGCGCCTATCTGATACTCATCGTGCTGTCGGTCACGATGATATTCCCATTCCTGTGGATGGTTCTGTCGTCATTCAAGGACGCAACCCAGATATTCCAGTCAAGGATCTTTCCTTCGCATCCTACACTCGACAACTATAGGACGATATTGCTGTCCGGTAGCTCGCGCTTTCCGCAATGGTTCCTGAACAGCGCCATTGTCGCCACCTGCACCACGGTATCGGTCCTGTTTTTTGATTCACTCCTTGGCTATACGCTCGCCAAATTTTCGTTTCCGGGCAAGAAGCTCATATTCCTCCTTGTCATCAGCACGCTTATGATACCAACGGAGATGTTGGTGATTCCCTGGTACGCTCTGTCGCGGGCGATGAAGTGGGGCAACACCTATTGGGGCATCATGTTCCCCGGGATGATCAGCGCGTTCGGGGTATTCCTGATGCGGCAGTTCATGACAACCATACCCAATGACCTTCTGGATGCGGCCAGGATCGATGGCATGGGAGAGCTCAATATCTTTATACGGGTCGTATTGCCGCTCGTGACGCCCGCATTGGCGACGCTCGCGATCTTCAATTTTATCGGCAACTGGAACGCGTTCCTGTGGCCACTGATAGTCGCGTCAAAGCCAAAGATGTTTACCCTGCCGGTCGGCCTCGCCAATTTCTCCGGAGAGGCTGGAAGTGACTGGCATTTGATAATGACAGGAGCAACGGTTTCGATGATACCGCTGGTCATCATATTCATCATATTCCAGAAGCAGATCGTCCGGGGCATAGCCATGACCGGACTGAAAGGATGATCCGATGCGCGTCATAGATTCACATGTGCATTTTCCGGAAGACAAGATCATCGATGACGGAACGTCGGTTCCGTCCGATGTCGCCAACAAGGCCCAGACCGGGTACTCGAGCGGCAGGTCTGGCAAGCATGAGCATCCTTGGCTCGAGAGCGAAAAGGCGCGGTGGGAGGCGGCATGGAGATTCCCCGCCTCCAAAGCGGTTGGCCGCGCCGATGGTGAACGGCTGTGGCGACTTGAGGTGGAGAAGCGTGACTATCTCAAGGCGGTCGTCTTTGTAACAAGCGGGAGCAATGATTTTTGCTCGGAGCTGGTCGGGCGGAACAAGGGATTCTTCTACGGATACGCCCATCATGATCCGCTCCTGCCCGATGCAGCGGCCAGACTGGACAAGGCCGTACACCACCAAGGACTTCGTGGCTATAAATTGCTCGGTCCCAAGATAGACAAACCCCTTGATGATCCGGCTTTCAACCAGCTGTGGGAGATAGCCGAGGCAGCCGAAATTCCGGTCCTTATACACTTCGGCATCATGGGCGGAGCGGGTGGTATCGCTAACCATGTCAACATCAATCCCATCATAATCCATGATGTCGCCAAACGTTTTCCAAAGATGCCCATCATCATACCTCATTTCGGATGTGGTTATGTGTTCGAGACACTGAACCTGTGCTGGGCATGCCCAAATGTGTCCATTGATACGTCCGGCTCCAACCAATGGATGCGCTGGATGCCATATCCCCTTGATCTGGCAACGCTGTTCCGCAAGTACCGTGAGACTATTGGGCCATCGCGCATCATTTTTGGTACCGACTCCAGCTGGTTCCCCCGCGGCTTCACCGATGCGTACCTCGATATACAGGTACGGGAGATGCTTGACAACGGCTTCAGCGAAGATGAGGTTGATCAAGTCCTTTACCGCAACATTGCCGCGCTGCTCCGGATAGAATGACGCAGACTCTGTGAAGCTGGATGGATGACAAGGAGCCTTGATGTTTTCTCACGTGTATACCAGTAACGTTCTTGAACCAGCCTACGACAACTGGAAATCCATGTTCGCTGAAGATATTCTGGCCGTGCACAAGGCTCATCTCTTTGGCCTTGTCGGGCAGGGCATAATCAGCAGGGAGCGCGGCTCGATTATTGCCAGAGCCATGCAAGCAATGCAGGCCGATTTTGAATATCCGGAATCAATACCCCCGAATGTCGAGGATCTGTACTTCGTTTACGAACATGAGCTGGGCATGCGGATAGGGGAAGAGAATGCCGCCTATCTGCATACCGCGCGCAGCCGCAATGATATGGATATTACTGTTTTCAGGATGGCTCTGAGACGTGCGTTGATAGAGCTTGCCGGCCACGCAATCGATGTTGTCGACGAAATGGTATCCAGATCCAGATCTTCTTCCGACACCTTGACCATACTCTATACGCATGGGCAGCCGGCCAATGTCTCGACCATGGCGCACTATCTGACCGCCTTTGCCGGCGAACTCATCGACGACATCGGGGACATTGTCGCAGCCATCGGCGCCGTAAATATGTCGGCCATGGGTGCCTGCGCCATTACCGGCACAGGATTTCCGCTTGACCGTTCCGGGGTTGCCGTGCGGCTCGGTTTCCCGGCTTTCATAGTCAATACGTACCAAGCGATCTCCACATCTCATTGGCTGACCAGACCCGCAAGCGCCATCGAGGCGCTGCTGCAGGATTGTACCAGGCTGATAGCCGATCTTTCACACAAGGCCAGCTGTGAGGTCGGCATTGTCACCTTTCCGGATGAATTGGTTCAGGCCAGCAGTATAATGCCGCAGAAGCGCAATCCAGTCATACTCGAGCATGCGCGGATACAGGCTGGCCTTGCGCTCGGGACCCTCGCGTCGATCAGGGAGCTGTACCGGAACGTCGCGTACCAGGATGTCAATGAGGCGGCAGACGCTCCTGTAGGCGCGCTGCTCAGGACACTTCCGATAGCAGCTTCGGCTCTCGATCTGATGCGCGAAATTGTCAGGAACATTGGCAGCGATGAAGAGAAGGTGCGAAGCATGGCGACCACCTTCGGGGTTACGACAACTGAATTGGCCGATACGATGGTCAGGGAGGCTGGCATAGGTTTCAGGAGCGCTCATGAAATATGTTCTCGATATGTTCGTTCCGGCAATGATCTCAGCGCCCTCAGAGCTGCATTCCTTGAGATAGCGGGCTCGGTCTTTCCGTTCAGCGATTCACGGGTTGCCGACATACTGGCACCCGATCGATTCGTTGCCGTGAGGTCGCTCAGCGGAGGTCCATCGCCGAAAGGTATGGCCCCGGTCTTTGCGGAGATCGAAGCGGCGATGACTGCCATGAGAGCTGAATTGTCCAATGTAAGCCAGACCATCAGGGTGGCCGAAGCGCGGCTCGCGGAGGACTGGCTCGAGATGCTGCGATGAGCGATGACATATTTGTCGGCATCGATTGTGGCGGTACCAATCTCAGGATAGCCGCAGCCGATGGACACGGCACCATCATACGGCAGGAGACTGTTTGTACCGGTGACGCCCAAGATCGCCAAAATGGTCTTGGGCATGCCATTCTTACGTTGGTAGACGCCTTTGTGTCCGGGCTTGAGCTCGAGGGCAAACACGCGGCGGGAGTCGGAATCGGCCTTCCATTCGTATGTTGGGATGGCAAGGCTCACTTGTGCCGCAATGTCCTGGCTCTTGATCCGGACTGGCTCGAGACCGAGGTGATGGTCCGCGTCGGAGCTCCCGTATACATGACAAATGACGTAAAATGCGCCGCGCTCGGTGAGTCGTGGCTTGGTGCGGCCCGGAATGTTGACCCATTTGTGTACCTGAACGTTGGCACCGGACTATCATCGGCTCTCTATGCCGATGGGCGGGTCTATCAGGGAGCACATCGCGCCGCCGGGGAGATAGCGTACTGGGTAACCGACCCCGATGCGCAGTATGGTCTGGAAGAAGGTGTTGGCCCGCTCGAGGAGGCGATGAGCGGCGTTGGGCTATCTGGCTTCTACCGGAGCCATTCTCCGAATGGAGAGCTTGTATCAGCCCAGGAGATTTTTACGATGGCGGAACGCGGTGATCAACCCGCAATAGATGCCATAGAACATGGTATGAGATACTTGTTGCCAGCCATGGCCAACATCCTCACATTCATCGACCCTGAGATGCTGGTTATCGGCGGAGGCGTGTCGGCCGGTCTTGTCCGATTTGCGGATCGCATTGAGGCGTATGTTGCGCGGATGACTCCGTTTCCACCACGGATAGTCTGGTCCGCCTTGGGTGGGCAGGCAGGAATCATCGGCGCTATACGTTTCGCCATGCTCGCCTGCGATGATGCGCGGCGGGTCGATAGTCATCTGGCAAGCCCGCGCTGATTCCTGGACCGCGCCCAGTCTTCACGCACCTCATGACGTCGGATACGACCTTGCCGGTGTCACGTGCCTCCGGCTATACTGAAAGCATGGATATTGCAGAGTTCGACACATGGGCCAGGGCCCTGCTCGATATATCGAGATTCGCGCAGACCGATGATTCACTGAATGGACTGCAGGTCGGCCGGTCCGCGGGCGCCATCAACACGGTGGCGTTCGCCGTCGATGCCTGCGCCGAAACGATACGACGTGCTCGTGATGGCGGGGCGCAGGTGCTCTTTGTCCACCATGGTCTCTTCTGGGGCAAGCCGGTGCCAATAAGGGGTACGATGCTCGGGCGGATATCGACACTGCTGTCGGCGGACATGGCGCTGTACGCGTGTCATTTGCCACTCGACGCACACCCCGCACTTGGCAACAACGCCGCACTCGCGACCGCACTGGGGCTCACGAATATTGAACCGTTTGGCGACTATCACGGTGTCGCGATTGGCTGCAAAGGCAGGCTGCCGGCTCCCGTAACGGTTGATGAGGCCGTGCGGCGCGTCCTCCCGGCGGGCGACGTGGCGCGGCTGGTGCTTCCATTCGGGCCCGCGAGGGTGTCATCCGTCGCGGTTGTCTCCGGTGGCGCCCCATTCGAAGCGCTCCAGGCCATAGCCCAGGGTATTGACCTGTATATTACCGGAGAGCCATCGCACTCCATCTACCACGAGGTGGAAGAAGCAGGCCTCAATTTTGTAGCGGCCGGGCACTATGCCACCGAGGTGCATGGGGTCAAGGCCGTGGCTAGACGCGTCGAAGGCGAGCTTGGCCTCAAAACGTTCTTTATAGAATTGCCGACCGGGCTCTAGTAGGCTGCGCCGGCCCGACTATTGGTATGGAGGAATGATGACCGAATCAAAAGCCAGAAAACCGCTGGTGCCGTTCTTGCTGTCCGCCGCCATCGTGCTGGCTGACCAGATCACCAAGTTCGCCATCACGGCCACGATAAAGCAGGGGCATATAGGCTGGCAGGCCTTCGGCGATTTCTTCTGGCTGGTCCATCAGCGCAACACCGGCGCGGCCTTCAGCATGGGCGATGGCCTCCCCGAGTCGCTCCGCGTGCTTGTAATGATACTCGTGCCGCTCGCCCTGATGGTCGCCCTGTGCATCTACTACTTCCTGACCGATGAGCTGAGCCTCGTCCAGCGCTGGGCGCTCTGCGGCATCGTCGGGGGAGGGGTTGGAAACATCATCGACCGGGTGTTTCGACCGGACGGCGTTGTCGATTTTCTGTCCGTCAAATTCTATGGATTGTTTGGACTGGAGCGATGGCCGACCTTCAATGTGGCCGATTCATCGGTTGTCGTCTGTGCTGTCATCCTCGTTGTGGCCGGTTTCTTCGTGGTACCAGCGGCGCACGGCCGGACAGACAAGGCCTGAGCCGACGTGTCGGTCATTCCGCGGAACATCCGCGTGGTGCGGTGGCTTCGTGCCATAGGCGCCACGCTGGCGTGCGCGTTGCTTGCCGGCCTGCTGTTTTTCATGCTGCTTGGCTTATGGGGACTGGTGTTCGCGCCATTCGTCACGCTGCGTTCTTCCAGCTTCTTGATCGTCGTTGCACTGGTGGGTTCAACGGTGCTCACCGTCGGCGCCTATCGGGCCTGGTACCGGAGATTCAATTCTCGGCGATCACCATAAACGCGCGTTCTTTTTCGTTCGGATACAGATTGGGCGGCATCTTTTCCTTGCCCAAGGCGGTAGCCACCATGTAGCGGGCGCAATTGAGGTTGTTGGTCCTGCAGTATTTGACCTTGAGCGCTTCAACTTCAGCGGGTTTGTTTTCCAGCTTGTCATTGAAGAATGGGCAGCCACCTATGAATTCGCAATCACTCATTGGGCACGACAATATCTGAGCCCGAATTGTCTGTCAAGTAAGCGAGTTTGAAGGCCGGATGCCTTTCGTGGGTCATCCTGAAACGATCGGCTGCGGAGCCTATGCCTTGACAGGAACGCCGCCGTAGTCAAGAATTCGTCCATCAGGCGAGTCTGAAGTCAGCCGCCTGAAATTGATCAATACTCAAAGGAGCTTCCATGAAACGCCTTGTTGTTCTGCTGATACTGGTTGTCCTGGCCCTGGCCCCGCTCTTCGCGGATGGCATCAATCTTGGCGATTTTCCTCTCGGTTCCTGGACCGACGGCAATTATCAGGCTGTCTGGGAGTTCTCTACCGGCAACATTCGTATTCTGGCTCCTGATGGCACTGTGTACTACGATTTCTCCACGGCCGGTGTCCAGGACTTCAAGGTTGGCGTGGGCGGTGATGGTCCGTACATTACGTTTACGTGCGCGGCTGCCGGAAAGTCATACAAGCTGACCAAGCCGCTGCTCAAGTCGGAAATGTTGCTGCAGATTGACCGAAGCGGATTGCCGACCTATAAGGTTACGATGCCCAAAAAATAGGCTCTTGCTCGTGGTGGCCGTTCCCCCGACAGCGTGTCTGTTACGCGGAACGGCATCACGACTCGTGACAGGGCAGGCCTGTCGCTTCCGCTATGGCCAGCGCCCGTGCCCTCAGCCCGTCGATATGAGACGGACCCGCCGAACAGAGTACCAGGCTTTTGCCATCGGCAAAGACCAGCCGAATGGCGCAGCGGTCATGCTTTGACCCTGCCGCCACCTTCGCATACGGATCATCACCCATTGCGCCACGGTAGTCGCTGTCCAGCTCGAGCGCCTGCACCGTCGCCAGGTCTACCGACCAGCTCTTGGCCAGCAGCAGCACGCCAGCCCGCCTCCGCAGCGTGCCTGCGTCGGTATCGAATATCCACCGATCCTCGGAGAGCACCGCGAGCGCGATGATTATGGCAAACATGATGGCAAAGGGCCGGCCCGCAGGATCCCTGGCCAACACCGCTATGAGCACCGCTCCCAGGCCGGCGTAGAGGCCGCGCGTGGCCAGGCCGATGGTAAGGTCGACGCGGCCGGGGCGGCGTCGAATCAGGGCTGGAAGCAGGTTGGGCATGCGCATGGTTGCTCCTCGGGATGCCGGGTGGGCCGGTCTACAGATATGCTGGCAGTTCGTATATCGAGTGGATGGTCAAGAGGCCAGAGTCGGGATATTTGTCAAACTGATCGACCAGTATGCCCTTGCCCCCTCTGTCTATGAAGCCCTGTACGTAGCGCGGCATGTCATCGACGAAGAGCGTTTTGTCCGCATCGGTGCCGATGGCGGACACCACGCGATCGACCGACTCGGCCCATGGCTTGCCGCGAAGCTCGTTGAAGCGGATGTCAAAGACGCGCTTGAATTGATCGGCTATGCCGAGCCTGGCCAGGATCCGGTCGGCATGCTCCATGGGCGCATTGGTAAAGACGAACTTCGGAAGTGTAATCGAATCGAGGAATGGCCGCAGTGCAGGGTCATGGTCGATCAGTTCTTCCTCTCCATCCGGATGTACCCAGGCGAAGTAGTCGTCGGCGTCCGACAGGCCATGCTCGGCCATCAACCACTCTAGCGTCGTACCATAGCGGGGCATCTGCTCATGGCGCACCTGCCCTGCCGCCTCGGCACTGATGCCCAGAACACGGCCCGTATACTCGTTCATCCGCTGTATGATGAACGACTCCATGGAGGCGCTTGCAGGATAGAGGGTATTGTCCAGATCGAATAGAACCGCTTGTACCATGGTCAATTCATACCATGTGTCGACGTCACTATGGAAGTGTCGAGTACTTCGGCAAGGTAACCGTGAATACCGTGCCGGTGCCTTCTTCCGACACAAAATCGACATGGCCATCCAGAAAGCGCTCGGCCAGTATCTTCATGCCATAGGTACCAAACCCACGTCCCCGGCCCTTGGTGGAGTAGGCGCGCTGGAATATGTGCGCGGTCGTCTCCCGTGACAGTATCGCGGCATTCCAGACGTGCACCGAAACGGAGTCTGCATTGTCCGAGAACCAGATTCTGATCGTGTCATTACGGCCGGAAGCCTCCAGCGAATTCTTCAGCATATTG
>Ga0209467_1002182_pt1 | contig 14463 bp, 14 predicted proteins | sample Higcelwee11metaG_FD_187175 | JGI IMG/M metagenome (GOLD analysis project Ga0209467, IMG submission 187175) | Freshwater pond sediment microbial communities from the University of Edinburgh, under environmental carbon perturbations - High... | ecosystem: Environmental > Aquatic > Freshwater >...
CTTGAATTGAAGAATGCCTATATTAAAAATCTGGTCAGTGAAGATGAAAAAATTATTCGTGAAGCAAAACAAAAGGAAAATCCTTCTATGATGCATATTTTCCCCTTTAAGGCACTTCGCCCAGTTGATCCCAAAGAAGCGGAAACTATTTCTGCTTTGCCTTATGATGTGATGAATCGTGCAGAGGCCGCGGCGATGGCGAATGGCCTTCCTCATTCCTACTTGCGTGTCACTCGTGCAGAATTGGAACTGCCCGATTCTGTAGATCCTTATGATCCACAAGTCTATTCTCATGCCCGCAAAAACTTGGACAAGATGGTTGCCGAAGGGGTTATTGCACACGAGCAAAAGAGTTGTTTGTATGTTTATCGTCAGACGATGGACGGTCGCGAACAGTATGGGCTTGTCTGTTGTGTTCCTGCGAAGGATTATTTTCATAATATTATCAAAAAGCATGAACTGACTCGTGCGGATAAAGAAGAGGATCGTCTGCGCCATGTGCTTGCAACGAATGCGAATACGGGTCCTGTATTTTTAACCTATAGAGATCAAGGACAGTTTGATTTGTTTGGACAAGTCACCCAGCGTGCGCCTCTTTATGATTTTGTTTCGAAGGCCGATGGCTTTGGTCACACGGTTTGGATTATTGAAGATGATGCAGAGATTGAGGCGATTCGCAAAGCGTTTGAAAAAGTCCCATGTAGTTACATTGCCGATGGACATCATCGGAGTGCTGCTGGCGCTCGTGCGGCGGGGTATCGCGCCGATGAAAATCCGAATAACAAAGGCGATGAAGAATATAATCGTTACCTCGCCATTCTTTTCCCATCCACACAGTTGAAAATTTTGGATTACAATAGACTTTTGAAAAACTTGAACGGACGTACCTCGGCTGAATTGCTGACTGCGTTGGAAAAAGTATTTTCTATTGAACCTCTCCCCACAATGCAACATCCGGAAACGCAGAATCAGGTGAATTTGTACTTAAATCATCAATGGTATGCTTGTCGTTTTCTTCCTAAGTTATTGAATAATTTAGGTCCTGTGGATGGTTTGGATGTGGCTTTGTTGCAGAAGAATGTTCTTCGTCCGCTGTTTGGTATTGATGACCCTCGTACGTCTAAGGACATTGACTTTGTGGGGGGTATCCGAGGGCTTGGTGAGTTGGTCAAACGGGTGGATTCGGGTGAATGTGCTTGTGCCTTTGCAATGTATCCTACTACGTTGAATCAGTTGATGGACATTGCGGATGCGGATGAAATCATGCCTCCGAAGAGTACTTGGTTTGAACCTAAACTTCGCGATGGACTTTTGGTTCACACGTTGGATTAATTCAGGAATAAAAAAACGTACTCGAAATGAGTACGTTTTTTTGTGTCCAATAATCAGATTGAAAAATTAACCGCAGCGGGTCTTTTCCATATTCGTTCCCGTGTAATCCGGATACTCTCCGTCAAAGCAGGCCGCGCAATAGGCTTCCGGTTCGCCAGTGCAAGCGCGCATTCCGTCCACGCTCAAATATCCAAGGCTTTCAACGCCGAGCATCTTCGCGATTTCATCAGGCGTCATGGAACTGGCAGCAAGTTCACCGGGGTTAGGGAAGTCCATGCCAAAGAAGCAAGGGTGCGCCACAGGGGGCGATGCAATGCGAATATGAACTTCTAGAGCTCCTGCATCGCGGAGCATTTTGCTTAGAATTTTAAGTGTGGTGCCGCGTACGATAGAATCTTCAACGACGCACACTTTCTTGTTTTTGAGTACCCCTTCAATGGGGTTGAACTTTAAGCGAACTTTTTGTTCACGCACGTTTTGAGTGGGGTCAATAAAGGTCCTTCCCACATAATGATTGCGGAGCAAACCGATTTCAAAACGAATTCCAGAAGCTTGTGCGTAACCCAAAGCCGCAGTGGTAGAACTATCGGGAACAGGGATGACGATGTCGGCAGCGACCGGGCATTCGTGGGCGAGTTGTTTCCCCATTTTGCGACGAACTTTATCGCAACTTTGTTCGAAAATTTTGGAATCCGGACGGGCAAAGTAGATGTATTCGAAAATGCAGTGGGCTTTGCGTTTCTTTTCAATAAATTGTTCAGAGTGAAGACCATCTTTGTAGATGGTGAGAAATTCACCCGGCTGAATATCGCGCACATAGTTCGCGTTCAAAAGATCAAAGGCGCATGTTTCGCTCGCAACGCACCAGCTCTTTCCCATTCGGGCGAGAGCGAGAGGGCGGAAACCAAAACCATCGCGGGCGATGTACATGGAGTCTTTCGTGAGGAAGACTAAACAAAAACTACCGGTCAGTTTAGCGACGGCTTTTTTTACTGCTTCCGCGAGTGAACCTGCATGGGTGCGGGCGATTTCGTGAAGTAGGATTTCAGTATCGGAAGTGGTCTGGAAAATGTGCCCCGCTTCTTCCATTTCAGCACGGAGTTCGGGAGCATTGGTGATGTTGCCGTTGTGTACGAGGGCCAAACTGCCCCATTTGCAACTCACGAGAATGGGCTGTGCATTCGCGAGGGTGCTCGATCCTGTGGTGCTATAGCGAACGTGGCCAATCCCTGCGAAACCTTCCAGCTCATCCACATTATTTTCACGCAAGAGTGCTGAAACCAGCCCCATGGACTTGCGAATCCGAACCTTTTCTCCATTGGTGATTGCAATACCTGCACTCTCTTGCCCGCGGTGTTGTAGGGCGTAGAGCCCCATTGCGACGTTTCTGCCTACGTTTTCGCCATTGTAAATTCCAATGACTCCACATTCTTCATGCAACTCTTCTAGCATGTTACCTCGCGTTTCGCGTTGTTGGCCCAAAATTAGCAAAATCAGAGGTCAATTACTATAGAAGCGACAGTAGAAATTATTCCTGTGAGCATTGCTACTTTCAAAAGAGCTTGCGCTTTATCAAATTGGTGCTTTTGAGACCGAATAATGACAAAAATGAGTACAGGAGCGACCGAAATGCCCGTAAAAAGGAGAAAGGAAATGGGATAAGTGAGCGTAAGGACGGGGAGAGGCAGAAACATTACCGTGAATGCGGTAATGAAAACCGCAAGTTGACGCGCTTTTGCGACCCCTGCGGCCACTGGAAAAGTAATAATTCCTGCCAACATATCTCCTTGAACATCCTCAAGGTCCTTAAAAATTTCTCGGGCGAGGGTGAGTAAAAATGCAAAAACAGCCGGGGGGTACAACTTGGGATTCCAATAGTGTCCGTCAATAACCGATATCAGCAAAGGAGAGGCACAAAGTATGGCCACCATGATATTTTTCACGAGGGGAAGTCGTTTCAAAATTTTATTGTAGGCAAATAGGAAGGCGATAAGCGCCAGGTAAAATAACCCATGAGCGATGCTTATTAGGGTGAAACCTAAGGCCACAGGGGCAATTGCCGTGACTGCACAGGCTATTTTCGCCTTTTTAAGGCTAATCGCTCCCGACGGCAGGGGACGGTCAGGGCGGTTGATCCGGTCGGTCTCAATATCCAAGAGGTCATTATGAATATTGGCAAAACCCACGGCGATCATCATGGATACACAATCCAAAAAGAGATGTAAGAACGAAATATTCACGCCGGCAATAAAGTCGCCAGCGATAATCGTAATGGCCGCCAAAAGAGAATTCTTGAGCCTGCACATTTTCAACAAAGAGTTTATCCCTGAAAGCATGCGCGTAAAACTACATTTGTAGTTGATGGCAGAAGATGAAATAAATGAAAACGAGACCCCTTCGGGTGCTCAATCCTCTCGTAGGGCTCACCGTGCAAAACGGGTCAATGCCATGCAAATGTGGGAGCAAGGGATTATTGACGACCGCCCTATTAAAGAACGTTGGAGTCGGGAATTCAAAAATCCACGTGTGAAAAGACTCAAAAATCCGGGTGAAAATTTTAATGAGGCGAACACAAAAAATGGTCTAGTGCTCGAAGTGCATCGCCGTACCTGTGGCATTCGTTTGGATGATGGTGAAATTATTAGCGCAACCTACCGAACCGCAGTGGTTCATGAACTGGGGGAATTCCCTGCAGTGGGGGACCAAGTAGTTGTCGGTTATACAGAAGAAACAGAGGATGGTGGAGCCTACTCCCTCCTTCGCGTCCTGCCTCGGAAAAGTGCTCTGAAACGGCCAGGACCACGGGATCGGTTTCGGCGCGAACTGACGCTTGCCGCTAATGTCGATCAAGTCGTTATCGTCGCCTCTGTTGCGCAACCCCCTTTTAATTATGGTTTTGCTGATCGCTTTTTGCTGGCGGCGAACCTTTGCGATTTGCCGCTGGTGATGGTTCTCAACAAGATGGATCTGGTGGAGACGATCCCTCCAGCGATTGAAGACTTTATTTCGCTTGTCGATGATTTTATTCCCATTAGTTGTACTTCGGGCGAGGGTATTGATCGGCTACGAGCGCAATTACAAAACAAAAGTTCCGTTTTTAGCGGGCTCAGTGGTGTGGGAAAATCCACTCTCATCAACCGTCTAGTGCCAGAAGCTCAGTTGCGCACGGGAGATGTTCGTGATAAAGATGGCAAAGGGCGTCACACGACGACGTCTTCCAGTCTTTTTGATTTGCCCGGTGGCGGTTGGGTGATTGATACCCCGGGAATTCGTGCCTTGGGACTCCTAGATATGAATCCCCAAGACCTTGCCCGCATTTTCCCAGGATTTTTCCCAGAGGATCGTTTTACCTGTAAATACAATAACTGTTTGCATTTATCTGAGCCTGGTTGTACGGTACATGAAGGGATTAAAGAAAATCGAATTTGTCAGGCGCGTTTCGATAGTTATTTGCGAATTCTTCAAGCGAAAGATTGATTATATTGGTGATTATATGACTGCTATTTTTGAAAAGTTAACCATCCTTACCTCCATCGTTTTATGGGGATATAGTTTTTCTCGTGTTGTCGATAGCTATGGGGTAATGCAAAAAAAGATGATGCTTTTCCGCAAGGTGATTAAAGAGGATATGAATTCTTTGGATGGCATTCGTCGGGCGAATGTGGTAATGGTCGGGCTCTTTTCTATGGCTTATGTCATGATGCTTTATTTTTCAGGAATTGCTGTTTGGATTTTATGTGTAGTCTTAGGCAAATTTGCCATTTCTGCTTATCTCTCGGATTCTTTTCAAAATTTGGTCATTCGAGGGAAAGACTTTTCCAAGCCACTCTACATACAAATGAAAATAGACTCGGTACTGAATGCGTTGGTGGGTATTTTTATCGTAATTATCATGTTCGTCTAATCCTATGAAAATCTTTCCTAAAGCTTTACTTCTATCCATTTTGTTGAGTTCTGTTGGTAGCTTTGCGCAGCAGATTCCATTGGTTCTAGGTGGGGTGATGGAAACAGGGTACGGCGTTTTGAATGATGATACTCGCGGTACCGGTATCACGCGTATTACCCCATTTCTGGGTGTGTGGCTCCAGGGTTGGGGCTATCTTCGTTTGGGTTATGGCTTGTACGATTACACAGAAACAGCGAGTTCAGGAGAAAAAGTTTCTGTGGAAAGTCGCGATTTGACAACGCAATTGGGTGTTTCTTTAGGCGGAGTCGGGAAACCTTATCTTGTGGGTAGTTACACTCGCGCGAAGCACTTATCAAATCTTGGAGATGCGGCTTGGAATGAATGGGGTGTGGGTCTTGGGGCTACTTTCCAGTTGAGTACCGCAGCGGCAATCGTTTCTGAAATTGAATACCGATGGATTCGCAAACATTATAATGCGATTGAGGAAGCCACTGTATCGGGCACACGGTTACAGATGAATTTAGGCTTTGTTGTTTATGTCTACTAGAACGGTGGCGATATTTGGCGGGGCATTTGATCCTGTTCATCGCGATCACATCACTCTCGCCAATCTATGCCTCTCCTTAAAACTTTGTGACGAAGTTTGGTTTATTCCAAGTCCGAACCGTTGGGATAAAACGCTCTTTGCTTCTGCCGAACATCGTTTAGCGATGTTGCATTTGGTAACAAACAAGGAGCCTCGCATTAAAGTTTCCGATGTGGAAATTCTGATGGGGGAATATCGCGGCTCTTATGTCTCCATACGCGAACTCCAAAAACTGCATCCCGATACGCATTTTCGTTTGTTGGTCGGTGCAGATACTTATGGTACGATTCCTCGTTGGCGCGATCCCTTGCACTTTTATGGCACTGAATTCAATGGACATTTATTGCTTAGCGAATTTGAACTGATCGTTTTTAGTCGAGAAGGCGTGCCGATGCCTGATGTGAACCTTCATGAAGCGAATGGTTACGCTCCCTTATTCTGCGTGGGCGAAAAACAAGGCTTCATCGGTCATTTTTCAAGCTCTGAAATTCGTCGTGAACTTTTTGGTGAGAGTAAAAAGCCTGATGGCCTCGCTCCAGAAGTTTACCGCTACATCATCAAACACAAGCTTTACCGCGATTTATAAAGATTATTTATGGGCAGTGTTCCAGAGACTCTTTTCTTTGAAAGTATTGTGTGCCCGGAACATAACAATTGGACTCTTCTGGATTCTCTTTGTGCGCGATTCACTTACCACAGCCGTACGGAATGGGAAACTCGCCTTGCCCAAGGTCTTGTTAAAAGAAACGGTCAACCTGCGACTGCGAACGATATAGTCGAAGTCAAAGACAAGGTGGTATATCGGGTGGATGGTTACACCGAGCCTTCGGTACCGACCCATTTCGAAACGATTTTCGAAGATGAAGAGTTTGCGTTAGTGGGGAAGCCTGCGGGGATTCCTATACACCATACGGGGCGCATTTTTTATAACACGTTTACAGGGGTGGTGCGACGCGCTTTTGATAACGAGGAAATGACGCCCATGCATCGCCTAGATCGGGATACGGGAGGACTTATACTCTTTGCCAAAAGTCATGATACGGCAGCCCGTTTTCAAAAGAACCTCGATCGCATTCTGCTTCGAAAAATATATCTTGCCGTCGTTCCCGGGATATTTCCAGAAGAAGGATTTACTTGTGAAACGCCCCTTCGGGAAGACCCCGCAAGTGAAATCAAATTACAGATGCACCCCAGGGAAGATGGCAAACGATGCACGACAACTTTTCAGAGACATTCCGTAATGGATTGCCCCATAGGAGAATTACCGGGTCCGTTTTCCGTTGTTGAAGCGGAACTCGTCACAGGGCGGAAACACCAAATACGAGCGCACCTTGCCTCTCTTGGTTTCCCGATAGTCGGAGATCGCTTATACAGTCACAACGGGGTTTATTATCTTAAAATGGCCCGCGAACCCCTATCCGAAGCGGATTTTGGGGTACTCGGGGCTCATAATCAAATGCTGCATGCATACAAAGTTTTATTGCGTCTCCCCTACTGGAAAGAAGATCGCTGGTTTGAAAGCCATGATTTTTCTCCAGAGATGGGAACTTTGCTTAGACGCGTTTAAACTTTAAAAGTGGAAATAAGCGTGGGCAGCAACGGTGTTATAATCTTCGCCGTAAATATCACCAGTGTGAATTTTAAGGCTGAGGTCCGCAGAGATTGCTGGGTTAAAATCGTAGCGGGCTCCGAGAGTAATCGCGAGTCCGGCATCGCCACCATCATCAAGATCATTATTATTCTGTTCCGAATCCAGTAAACGCAATAACATTTCCATACCTACGAATGGAGTAAGCGGAACAGAAGGAATCGCATAATCCAATTCACCCGAAAGATTTGTTGTGATACCGCGTGTGTAATCATTATCATCTTCTGTATAGAATGCAAGGCCAGCTTCAGAACCCAGGGAGAGAGCGTCCATCAGTTTAGTGGAAAATTGGGCCCCGCCACGAAACTGGAATTCGCCGTGGTTGTAAGAATCATCACCCACAGGGAGGGATAAGTCTGCAAAGATACCGATATTGTTTTGAAGCCAATAGCGCATACCGATCACAGGGTCTGCGAGACCGTCCTGTGAACTTCCTTCGTTTCCCGATTCTCCGTAAAAACGCCAATCCAAATTCAAAAGGGCAAGTTCAAGATGCGGAACCACCGTATAGCGGACTCCACTCGTGAGATTCAAATCGTCCCAATCGTCATGAAAATTATACACGAGACCTAGCTTGGCCTCTCCTTTACCCTTTTCTAGCACAGGAAACATATCCCAAGCTGCAAAACTGGACACCGTGACTAACGCCAAGGCAACAAGTATCTTTTTTAACATAGTGAAACTCCTATAAAGTGAATTCATTATGGAACCAAAGTTAGCATTCTCAAGAGACCCTTATTGTAATAAAAAATCAATAAAGGGTGAGGTGCCCTAAAGTGCTGAATATACAAGAAATTCCGATGAATTACATTGAGACTTGTAAGATTCTAAACAAGAACGATTATATAAACCAGAAAGTCACACCAACGTAGACGGTAAAGGATTTGGCTTTGATTAGGGAATTATCTTCTACTTTTTTGAATCGCGGGGTGAGACCGACGGACGCGCCCCATTTGTTCCCCCACCAAGAGTCATCGAACATGGATGTCACTTTTTCATGTTGTCCCAGAGCATTTCCCCGTAGAATTGCCAGTGAGGGAGTGTCTTGACGCTGATGTTGAAGGAAAGCCCCGTGTTGTCGAGGTCGCCGAGGTAGTGCTGGGCGAATACATAAGGCACGAAGGGCATGGCGTAGACCCTTCGAAATGGCGGTCGGAGCTGTCTAGCGTCCCGGTTGGGATGGTGCTCGCGGCTTCCTCGGTGGAACCATAGACGATCGTTTCGCCGAATCCCATTCCAGATAATCGACGCCGGCCATGAGCTTGCCGAAACTTGCACGGTATTCGCTTCGTGCGGTGAATGTATCCTAGGAGCGGCTGCCTTTGCCTTGGCGATTGTAAGGCAGGCCATCGTAAGGGTCGTAAAAATTATCGACGTAATCGCGCGAAGTCTTGTCGTTTGAAACGAAACCCATGAAAGCGTCGGTGATCTGTCAATTCACGCGGAGGTGCACGCTCAAACTGTTTTCTTTATGCTTGTCGGAATCGTAAAAGTGGGTGATGGATGCGGAATCTGCGAGCGTTCCGCGCACATGGAAGAATACGGTGGAATCACCGAAACGAAGGTGCCCGGGGAGGGAATCCGGCATTTCGAATGCGGCCACCGATAGGGAAAATGGAAAAAGGAACGCGAAAAATTGAAAAAACGGATACTCATATGGAACCTCCGTTATCGCGTATGAAATTTTTAAATTTTTGCACGCTTAAAGTGATGCAAAGTATGGTGATTATGCGTTTCCACTGACGCCTTTGCGCGCGGAGCAGCAATGAAAAAAGCAGGGCGAGGAAGATCCCGACTTTTGGAAATCCGTATTTCCGGCAAAGGAAGACTCGGTTGCGGATCAGTAGACAATCAATGAAAAAAGGAACTTTTCCTTTGCCAAGTTCGCTGCCAGTGGAATTTCCCGCTTTGTGCTTGATGATGGATTTTTCTGCAAGTGCAAGGGAAAATCCTGCTCTGCGTGCGGCATAGCAGTAATCCGTTTCTTCAGAGTAAAGAAAATAATCCTCAGGGAAGAATCCGATTTTCTGAAAGCACTCTGGGGAGATCAGGAATGACGCTCCCTCAATGTATTCGTTAGGCGAATGTCTGAAAACACTGGATCTTTTAACGGTACCCCAGAACGGATGAATCGTCGCGGAACCGCCCTGACGATTTCCGGGAAGTTCAATCCTAGACCCTGTAATGCCTGCATCTGTTTTTTCTGCTTCTTCCAGAAGTTCCTTGAGCGCATTCTGATCTGCAACGGTATCGTTGTTCACGAGCCAGAAATAGCCGTTGAAACCTTGATCTTCAATTGCTTTCATTGCTTGGTTGCAGGCGGCGGCAAAACCATGATTTTTCTCGTTAAAAAGAAGGAAAAATTTTAATCCGGGATGAAAATTCTTCAACTTTTCAAGGGAATGCCGTGATTCGGCAGTTGCCGCGTTATCTACAACAAAGATGCAATCGGGAATTCTGGTTTGTTCTGCGATGCTTTGCACACAACGTATGGTGTCGCTTGCTGCATGATAATTTACGAGAATGGAGGCGACCGATTTCACTATGTCCTTTCAAAAAATCTTTGTGCGAATTTTACACCGACTGCGGCAAACAGGGCCCGGCTCAGGAGAGCTTTGAACGAGCTGCATTGGGGATACAACGCCGCATGATTTTTCCAGGCCCAGGGAATTGCTTTCATCTGAAAATTCTTTATAAATCTGCTGGAAATGTAGTGTTCATATTCAACCGCGAATACCTTTTCTTCGGGACGCAGGTCTTGAAAGACTTTGCTCCGCATGATGGTTTGAATCCATTTTAAATTTAATTTTACTCTGTCGCTCCAGCGATAGCGTTCTCCGAGTCCGATGGAATTGTTTTCGTGAATGCGGTATTTCACGACTTTTTCAGGAGTGCTTATGCATCCGTTTCCAATAGAAGCACAAAAGGTTATCCATTGGTCGTGCACGGGTATGCCGTCCGGAAAGGGAAGGACCCGTTGTAAAAGACTCGTTTTAAAAAGGGTGAGACAGCCGGTGACGTTGGTGAATCCGGTGAGCAGCGCTTTCGTTGGAAGATGTGGGAGTATTTTTCCACAGGTTCGCCAGGAGTCCGCGATCTTTTCTCCTGTTGCATTAATGAGTTCGGCGTCTCCGAAAATCAGGTCTGCATTGCCTATGTTTTTCCCCAGGATTTCCAGTTTTTTCGGGAGCCAGATGTCGTCCTGATCCGCGAGGGCGATGTAATCGTTCGGCGCGGCTTCTTTCTGCACGAATTCAAGGCATAGACCGAATGCGGCGCGGTGCCCTCTATTCTCCTTTTGCGGATGAATGTCGAGCGGGAGCCTGTCCTTGTAACTTTCAAGGATCGCTACCGTGCCGTCCGTGGATCCGTCGTCCACGGCAATGACTTTGTCCGCCGGCTTCGTCTGCTGCAACAACGAATCAAGCATCTGGGGAAGATACTTTTCTCCGTTGTAAGTAGCGAGTGCAATATACAGTTTAGGCATACGCGGGTAAGATGGAAAGAGGCATACTTATGATACAGGTAGTGAGACAAATATACTATTTTCCCTGTAAGTAGATATTTTCGTCTTCTGGAAAAAGCCAGTTTCCGGCTTTTGCAACAGCTGTCGCTCAAAGTGGCGGAAAGCATGCGAGTCGGGCATCGCGCAGCGAATTTGTTCGCCCGCATGGCCGAGATGACCGGTATTGTCCGCATTTATTAATATATATATTAGGGCTATGTGCTCATCTCGAAAGATCCTTATTCTCTGTGATAAAAATTCTAAAACAAGTTTCGGCCGGTTATCGTTGAATATGCGCGATGCATTTTTGATGGCAGGCATCACCGCGAAGGTTCTCTGGCTTGTCACGCCTGAATATTTTAAGGAAGGGAATCCCGCGGGAGAAGATTTCATCAGGGCGAGTTCTTTGGAATGGGGCTTTTTTTCCTATCGCAAAAAATTTTTTGATTATTTGTCCCGGAATCCTCTGGATATCATCATCTGGATCCGCCCGGAATTGAGTTTCTTGATCCCAGTGGCGAAGAAAGCGCAACCGAGAGCACGGACGATAGTGATGGTACATGACACATTTGCAGAAACGCTTTATCCGTACAGCTTGAAATTCCGCCTCATCAATTGCTTTTTCACGCGGCATACAAAAACTGCCGATACCTATCTTTTTAATTCCCGATATACATCCCGGGAGTCCGATCTCTATTTCGGAAAGCCCAGAAATCCGGGAGCCGTTATCGCGCATCCGGTCAATTCGAAAAGCTTTTTCCGGAAAAACGGTACGCTGTCTTTGGAAGAGAAAAAACAATTCTGGGAGAAATTCGGAGTGCGGGGCTTCCGTGGCGTGGCATTGAACGTCAGCTTGGACGAGCCCCGGAAAAATTTGGATACTTTTTTTAGAATGGCGGAACTCCGCCCGGATGTCGCTTTTGTCCGGGTCGGTTCGCTTCGACCGGATACGGCAAAAAAGTTAGAGGAAAAGAAACTCTCCAATGTTTTTCATTTTAAGAATATTTCAGAGGAAACATTGGCGGACTTTTATCGTAACGCCAGCGTGTTTGTCTTTCCCTCTCTGCTCGAGGGTTTCGGTTTGCCTCCGATAGAAGCGCTCGCCTGCGGAACGCCCCCGATTGCCGCTAGAACAAGCGCTATCGCTGAAAATCTGGCGGAAGTCGTTCCCCTGGTCTCTGATCCTGAAAATCCGGAAGAATATGTCCGGCTTCTGGATCGCGTGTTAAATGGGGAGGACATCGTTGATTGGGAGGCGGCGTTGAAGCTTATCGAACGCTGCTCCATGGCTTCTTTTTCGAGGGGCCTTTCTCAATTTATCTATACTTTGTCTTAGGTCTGTTTTTTTGACTTAAAAAGGATATGGCAATGATCATTCGCAGCAAAGCTCCGCTCCGTTTGGGCTTAGCCGGCGGCGGCAGCGATGTGTCGCCTTTCAGCGATATGTATGGCGGCCTTGTGCTGAATGCAACGATTAATCTTTATGCATATTGTACTGTTGAAGAGACCGGCGACGGAACGGTTGAAATGAGCAGCTTTGATTCCGGTTTTTTCGGCAGAGAGAAATCCGCCGCTTTTTTCCCTATCGATGGAAAGGCGGATCTTATCAAAGGTGTCTATAACCGGGTGATAAAGGATTTCGATTTAAAACCTCTGTCCTTCAGAATCACGACTTACAATGATGCACCCGCAGGTTCCGGTCTTGGCACCTCGTCGACTATGGTCGTCTGCATATTGAAGGCTTTTGTGGAATGGCTGAACTTGCCTTTGGGAGATTATGAAATATCGCGGCTCGCTTATGAAATAGAGCGCAAGGATTTGAAGCTTTCCGGCGGAAAGCAGGATCAGTACGCTGCGGCTTTCGGCGGTTTCAATTACATGGAGTTCCTGGCAAATGACCTTGTCATAGTGAATCCGCTGAAAATAAAGCGTTGGATCGTTGATGAGTTAGAGTCTTCGATGATCCTTTATTTCACTGGAGTGTCCCGCAGCAGTGCCGCCATTATCGAAGAACAGCGGAAGAACACGATTCAGGACAGGTCGGAAGCGGTGGAGGCTATGCATAAAATAAAGCAGAGCTCCATCGATATGAAAATCGCATTGCTGAAAGGCGATATGCGGGATTTCGCACGCATCCTTGGCGATGCCTGGGAAAACAAGAAAAAAATGGCGAGCGCGATCACCAATCCGGTTATTCAGGAAGCCTTTGACGTCGCTTTCGCGAGCGGAGCCCTGTCGGGGAAAGTGAGCGGTGCCGGCGGCGGCGGGGTCGTCATGTTGATGACGGATCCGGTTAATCGTAAGAAAATCATAGATGCCCTGAACAAATTGAACGGTTACGTGATGCCGTTCCAGTTCAGCGATGGCGGTGCTCACGGCTGGAAGATATATCGTCAGGATCGGGACGCTCATTAAAAGCCATAATGGCGGACGGAGACTTCAATGAATATTTCAGATAAAATAAAAAAGGCCATCACGGATTCCATCAGTACAAAAAGGAATCTGCTACAAAATGAAAACTTGCTGAATAAAATTGAAGAAGCGGCCAAGGCTTGCTGTGATGCTTATAAAAACGGGAACAAGACGATGTTCGCGGGGAACGGGGGGAGCGCTGCCGACGCTCAGCACCTCGCTGCGGAATTCGTAAGCAAATTCGGTTTCGACCGTCCGGGGCTGCCTTCCATTGCCTTGACTGCAAATACCAGCGTTCTTACCGCCATCGGCAATGATTATGGCTTTGCCGACTTGTTTGCCCGTCAGGTTCAGGCCTTAGGCGCGAAAGGGGATGTATTCTTCGGAATTTCTACGTCCGGCAACAGTGAAAATGTGGTAAAAGCCGCTTTGGCGTGCAAGGAGAAAGGTATTCTGACGATAGCGCTGACAGGCGCTGCCGCCTGTAAAATGGACTGCTTTGACATTGTCATTAAATGCCCGAGCACGGAAACGCCCAGAATACAGGAATGCCAGATTTTGATCGGCCATATCCTCTGCGATATCGTTGAATCTGCCGTTTTCGGACATCTAAATAAAAAGTAATGAAATGGATGTAATTATTCTTGCGGGCGGTCTTGGGTCTCGCCTTCGTTCGGTTGTCCATGATCGGCCCAAGTGCATGGCCTTGGTTGCGGGGCGTCCTTTTTTATGGTACGTGCTGCGCAATTTGATGCGTTTTAAAGTGGAGAGTGTTGTCCTTTCCGTCGGATACCTTCGTGAATGTATTTTTGAATGGGTCGAAAAGAACCGGGCGTCGTTTCCCTTTTCGATTGATTTTGTCGTCGAGGAAAGACCGCTGGGAACGGGCGGCGGAATTCGTTTCGCGTTGCAGAAATTAAAGAGCGATGATGCCGTCGTATTGAACGGGGATACTTTTTTCGATGTGGATCTGGACGGCTTCTTTTGCAGGCATTGTTCCCGAAAGTCTTTAGTGACGGTTGCCCTGAAATCCATGCATTCTTTTGACAGATATGGAAGCGTTTCGGTAAATG
>Ga0209467_1002183_pt1 | contig 14461 bp, 18 predicted proteins | sample Higcelwee11metaG_FD_187175 | JGI IMG/M metagenome (GOLD analysis project Ga0209467, IMG submission 187175) | Freshwater pond sediment microbial communities from the University of Edinburgh, under environmental carbon perturbations - High... | ecosystem: Environmental > Aquatic > Freshwater >...
CTCGCTACTTCCGGTTTTATAACACGGAGCGGTTTCATCAGAGTCTCGATTACCGAACTCCCGATGAAATGTATCAATCTTTCCAGGTCGTTGACTTGGCGATTCAGGCGGCATGATACACCTTAAACCGTGTAATAAAGTGTGTTGACAAAAGGGCGCAGTTTAGTCCGCGCGGAAATCCTACGTGATCGTGCCCAAAACGAAATACCTGAACAGGAAGGCGATCGGCGAACGAAGATTGCTCGCGCTGATTTACAACAACAGGATCAGCCTGCTCGAGCGCTCCGGCGATTACGCCCAGTCCATCGGCCTTTCCCTGGACGCCTGGAAACTGCAGGGCATGGAGGCTCCGCCCAAGGAACCGGCCGAGCGTTTTCTCAACTACGCCGTGAGCCTTTCATCCGCCGGCAGGGACGCCGAGGGCCTCGCGTTCATACGGACGGTCCGCGAGATGTACGGCGACTACGCGCGATACCGGGAATACGCGACGGCAACCGTCGGCAAGATGCTGAACGCGCTCATGAAAAAAAACGATTACGCGGGATCGTTCGATCTCCTTTCCGCGTACGAGTCCGACATCGGGAACGAAGACTACGGCAGGATGCTCCGCGGCGTCACCGTCAACTACCTCCAGCACGCGATCGGCTCGATAACCCTGCAGGATGCCCTCGGGCGCATCGCCGAATCGCGCGCATCGCTCGGGAAGGGAGACTATGAAACACTGGTGTCCCTCACGCATTCCCGCGAGGCCGACAGGGTCTGCGGGGGAAAAGCCTGGCTCGAGGCGGCGGCGGTGTTGGATCGCGGACTGGCGGAGGTAACGGGCCAAGTCGACCTCGTCCGGCAAAGAACCGCGTAACTGATAACTGATAGGAACTGTCATTTCGGGGTTTTTGCGGTTTTGCGTCGAAATTCGGCTTTTCACCCGAACTACGACTGTTTTCACTCCCAGAACAGCTAATCCAATCAGAATTTTTCGGCAACGCCGACTCTTTGAAGAGTAATTCCAGTCTATTTCTACCGTCAAGCCCTGATTCGCGCCAATGTGACAAAGTTCCAAGATATACCTCCCCTACGAAGCTACACGCAAAGATTTCGAGGTGTTATCAGGTTCCGTATAAACTTCTTTTTTGGGTATTATACCAACGCCAGTGCCAACTCAGGAGGTGAACGAGCGCAGACGGTCTCTGGTTGCTCTCGTTTTTGCTGATTTGCCCAATTAATAATCTTGGTAAGCTCTTTCGGATCCTCGATGACGCCGTGTGCGTTAGCACACCCCCAAATCCATTCCACTCGTCAACACCACGGACTCGTGGTGATAATCGCTACAACCGACATTGACCCCTGGCATTTTGGGCAAATAAACGGATCGACCTCGTAGACTTTTTGTAACAACCTTGCCCAACTTTGTTTGCGTAACTTAGACCAGGCATCGGGAGCTTGGACAGTTTTGGTATTTTCTTGCAGTATGGTGTGAACAATTTTTGACACGCTTGGATGACCTTTTTGCCAACTTTCCGGAACCAAGCAATAAATATTGGGGCGTTCTTGCCATTGCTTACGGACTTTACCCGCATATACCCCATAGCGGCGAACCAATTGCACCCGCCGTGGTGGTAAATGGGCTATCAATTGGTCAACGAATTCAAAACCTTTAATTCCTATTATATAAGCATTTAAATATGCATATATTATGTGTTGACAATGCATATTAGGAATAGTATTATTATGCATAGGAGGCAAATATTATGAGAACAACTCTTGATTTACCTGAAACACTCATTGATGAAGCGCTTGCATTAACACATATTCAGACTAAAACTGACTTAATTAAAACTGCATTAATAAATTTAATCCAAAAGGAAAAAATTAAAGATATAAAGAATTATTTTGGGAAAATAGATCTTGATATAGATCTTAATACATTGAGGAAACGCTGAAATGGTTTTAGTTGATTCATCAGTGTGGATTGAATATTTCAAAGGAAATAATAAAACAATCGCATTAAATAATATTCTTGATGTTAATACAGTTTGCATAAATGATTTGATTCTTTCTGAATTACTACCCTCGATAAATCATAAAAAAGAGAAGGATCTTAAAGAATTACTACTTACAATTACAAAAATACCATTAATAATAAATTGGAATACAATTATATTTATGCAAACACAAAACCTAAAAAATGGACTGAATAAAGTTGGAATTGCAGATTTGATTATTGCACAAAATGTAATTGATAATGATCTAGAATTATTTACACTAGATAAACACTTTGAAATTATGAGTTCCTTACACGATTTTCGATTATTTCCTGGTAAATAAGAATAAAGCGTCCAACAACTAGGTCAACCTGACATTGCTATTGTCACGAAACTTGCTGTCGCTGCGCTCAGCAAGTTTCGCGCCAATGTACGCAATGCAGGTTAAGCAAATGTTAGAAGGACCCTTCGGGAAAAGGAAGAAAATGATAAATTTCATAAAAACACTTATTGCAATAAGTGTAACATCTGTATTTATTGTAGGATGTTCCACAGTATCGAAAAGCGATGTCCCCTTTTCTTTCAGTGAATTACTTGCTGAGCCGCAAATGCAAATTACTGATAAGCAATATTTTGAAACCTCAGATGCTATAAAATTGGCATACTTTGATTATTCAGTTGTAGATAAACCAAAACAAGTATTGGTATTTATTCATGGCGGTGGCGCATGTAGTAGTCTGGGGTATCAGTATTTAGCAGATACTCTCTCAAAACAATATAATACACGGGTTTATTTATTGGATATGAGAGGCCATGGTTTATCCGATGGTGAAAGAGGTGATGCGCCAACAAAAGAAAGGTTATGGCAAGATATATCTGAATTTATAAACTTTGTAAGATCAGATAATATTAATCACAAAATATATCTCGGTGGGCATTCTTCTGGTGGAGGTCTAGTATTGAATTACGCCACATGGAAAGAGCGAGAGGATATTAATGGATATGTATTTATATCTCCAAAACTAGGATATAAGTCAAATGCAGATAGATATCATTACACAAAAGATCCTTTTGCAAAAGCTCATATTGGAACAATGGTATTGAATAAAGTCTTAAATGAAGCAATTTATAAACATACAATAGCCGTGGAAATGAATTATTGTCAGGAAGCAAAAAAAGCTGAACCACTTCTAGTTGATACGTATACATGTACCGTTGTAAATGCAATAACCCCGATAAATCCTGAAAAACAGTTTTCTACAATAGATAAACCATTTTGTTTATTTGTTGGAAGTAATGATGAGTTAATGTTACCAGAAAATACAGTGAAGTATGCTGAATATTCAAATAATAGCATAAAAAGTAAATCACAATCAGGAATAATTCAAAATCAAAATCATTTGGGTATATTAAGAGTTTGTGGAAAATCTATTGGAGAGTATTTATTTAATGCAAATTCAGACTCCTAACAACTGCTTCAACCTGGACAATGCAGTTGTAATGAAAATGTAAAACTGTAAACGTAACTACACAAAGTTGCACGCGGCTTTGCGAGTTAAGCCCATGTTAGTCGGACCCTTCGGGCCGAGGAAGTAAACAATGAAGATTAATTTATTAGTACTATTTGTATTACTGATTTGTATTTTGCAAATATCAGCTGAAAATCCATTTGTTGTGATTATGTATGATTCATTAACAGAGAAACACATGGGATCTTTCCCACCCAATAGGAAAGTATGGTCAGATACAATAAACAAATTAGTTGATAATAATGCAAAAGCTATAGTCCTGAAGTTTTTCTTTGATTTGCCAAAACCTGAAGATGAGGATTTAGGGAAATCTATAAGCCTTATACCTACATTCTTACAAGCATGTATTAACGAGAATGAACCCTCTAGCAATGTATTTGAATCACGATTTATTGTAAAATCAAATAAACACTATACAAAGGTTATTTCAGGCAATAATGGTTGGTTGCCAGTTCCTGTTCTAGCCAACAAGGCTTATGACATTGGCTTTGTTGATCTACGAGATATAAATGAGATTCCAGTACTTGAAAAGTATAATAATCAGTATGTAAAGTCATTATACTTTTCAGTGTTACAATACATTTACCCAGAATTGATGTTGGTTAACAATTCATTAGTTAATCATAATAAAAAAATCAAACTAAACAAGTATTTGGAAATGCATGTACAGTATCCAAACAAAGATGATTTGAGTTATATCTCATTATCTGACTTCTTAAATAACAAAATAGACGGTAAGATATTCAAAGATAAAATTATCATTATTGGATATGACGGTATGCAATCACCACAATTAACTATATCTACCGGAAACGTGAATACTCATAGAGTATTCATCTACGGATTATATGATATGTATAAGCAATTACAAGAAAAGTAAAGCGACTATCAACTGCTTCAACCTGGACAAAGTAGATTAAAACAAATTATTGTTATGCCGCTACTACACAAAGTAGCACGTGTCTTTGGAGTTTAAGCAAATGTTACGCTGACGCGCTTCGCGCGCTTAGAAATAATCAGTTGTATAAGGTGGGAGAAGTGAGTTCTACGATTGAAATAGTCTATACCAATAATAAGTATGCTGAAGGTTTTAATAATGTTGTAGATACTGTGGCAAGGGAAAGGAGATATTTGTCTACAACTAGTGGTTTCCCCCTGGAAAGTTCAAAATGGTTTGTTAATCACATGATAGTAAATAATTATCCACAATATTTTCTATTGTTAGGACGGGATATTATTGGGTGGTGCGATATTTCCCCAAAAGATATCCCTGAATATTCTCATGTTGGGAATTTAGGATTAGGGGTAATAAGAGATTATCGAGGAAAAGGATATGGAAAACAATTATTACTAAAAACAATAGAACATGCAAAAGAAATAAGTCATTTAGAAAAAATTGAATTAGCTGTATTTGAATCAAATGAAAATGCTATAAAATTATATCAATCAATAGGATTTGAAATAGAAGGGAAAAGAATTAAGACAAGGAAAATAGACCAAAAATATGATAATGAAATAGAAATGGGATTGTTTTTAGCATAACAACTGTCTCAACCTGAGAGTGCTATTGTCACACTTATTGCAGTCCCTACGCTCAGCAAAAAGTGCGCCAATCACGCATTCCAGGTTAAGCAAATGTTTGGTCGACGCCTACGGCGCACGGAGGTTATATGTCAGAAGAAGCAATAATTGGTAATACAAAAGATACACCCATCACATACACGTCACTAATTGCTGATTTTACAGAAATGGGCATTAAGCCTGAGATGAATATCATTGTTCATTCTTCATTGAGCTCTATCGGTTGGGTATGCGGAGGAGTTGTCAGTGTTATAAAGGCTCTTGAAAGTATCATTACACTAAACGGAACACTAGTAATGCCTGCACATTCTTCTGATCTCTCTGATCCTGCACACTGGGGAAATCCTCCCGTGCCTGATTCTTGGTGGGATATAATCAGAAAAGAAATGCCTGTATTTGATAATAGCCTAACGCCAACAAGAGGAATGGGTAAAATAGCGGAATCATTTAGGAAGCAATCCGGCGTAAAAAGAAGCAATCATCCAAGTGCTTCATTTTGTGCATGGGGGAAAAACTCAGAGTATGTACTTCAAGACATACATTTTGATTACCCACAAAATGAGCAAAGTCCTCTTGGTAGACTATATGAACTTGATGGATATGTATTACTCATCGGTGTAAATTATGATAAAAATACGTCTTTTCATTTAGCAGAGTATAAGGCACACTATAAAGATAAGATGATTGTAAAAGATGGATTTCCGATTATAAAAGATGGTAACAAAGAATGGTTTGAATATGAAGACATATTATATTATTCGGATGATTTTAGTCAAATCGGTGAAGCTTTCGAAAAAACAAATAAGTGTAGAATTGGAACAATTGGTAATGCAAAGAGTCTATTCTTTTCACAAAAGGAATTAGTAGATTTCTCTGTAGAATGGATGGAGAAAAATCGAAGCCTGACCTAACAACCGCTACAACATCGACAACGCTATGTCACGATTCATGCAGTGAAGATTCGTGATAAGAGAGAGAGCTTAACTCGCTAGGGCATAAATCGCGCCATGACGAGTTGCGAGTTAAACGTATGTTGGACGGACTCTTCGGGCCGAGGAATAGTAACACATTTAGGGATATATGAAATATAGAAAGATATACAGGCATATTTTGATCATTTATTGCTTTATGGTTATACTAATCAGCTGTAATAATAAGGCAGTTACTTTATTATCAAAAAACAACGAATTTATTAATAATCCGTTTTATTTCACAATATTAAAAAACTATTCAGACGATTATAGTTCTATAGGGAATGTACTAAGCTCAAATCCTTCATGTCCATTAATGCAAGAAAATATAGCCGATTCATCATTTTGCTTTTTACGAACTGTTGAATATAATGGACTTACAATACACACATTTTCATTTGATGTTATTCAAGGTGGTACTGCAGAATACCTTATTACTAATAATTCAATACAATTAAAAAATGGGTTACGTATTGGTAGCACACAAGAAGAAGTAATTAATCAATTAGGAAATCCTTATAAACAAAAAGACGATTTATATATATGGAGATCATCAGATATTCATAACTATCTAGTGTTTACGATGAAAAATGGAAAGGTAGTAAGAATACGATGGCATGAAGAACGATCACCAAGTTATAATAATATAATGGTGTGGAACACAAAATATGAGTAAAGGAATATTCGGATAACAACTAGTTCAACCTGACGACCCTATTGTCACGATTTATGTTGGTAAAATATCTTTGAAGAATAAAAATATTGAATTCCATAAAGAAGAAAAATAGATATAAGACAATCAAGATAATAGGAAAACACATGCAAATAGTTAAGATGAAAATATCGAATTACAAGGATGTATATTCACTTTGGGTTAACACGCCTGGTATGGGCTTAAACACAGTGGATGATTCAAAAAAAGGTATACGAAAATATATAAAAAGAAATCCTAAAACGTGTTTTATTGCTTTGGAAAGTAATAAAGTTATCGGGGTAATCTTAAGCGGACATGATGGACGAAGAGGGTTCATTCATCATACTGCCGTTGATTGTGCATATAGAAACAAAGGTATTGGTACAGCATTAGTGAATAAAGCACTAGAAGCATTACAAAAGGAAGGAATACATAAAGTCGGTTTTGTGGTCTTCAAAGACAATGAACTTGGTAATAAATTCTGGGAAAGCATTGGATTTAAAAAAAGGGAAGATTTAGTGTATAGAAACAAAGTAATCTCAGATGTTGATTTGCAACGTATTGATACGTAATAAAAACATCTACCAACTTAATCTACCTGACAAAAGGAACTGTCAGGTTATCAAAATGTTAGCTGGACCCTTCGGTCTAAGAGTTATTATCAGTTTCATAAATCGTAACAATCAATAAATTAGTATTTTTAGTTAGTACAAACAGCATCAGAATCTATAGATTGGAGGAAAATTAATGGATTCGTTGAATAAAGCTGAAAAATACTGGGATAGAATGGCTAAGCATCTCGATTGGGTTGAAAAGAAAGATGGGGCAATTAACAAATTAATTATTGAAAAAACAAAAAAATATCTACAACCAAGTGATGTTGTATTAGATCTCGGATGTGGAACTGGAACAGCTGCTATTGAAATCTCAAGTGACGTAAAGAAAATATTCGGAATTGACATCTCATTAAAAATGATTAATCGCGCAAATAATAAAATGAAAAAACTAGGAATTACGAATATTTCCTTTGACCAGGCTACATTAGTTACAAAACAATTTGATGGTGACTCATTTGATGTAATTATATGCTTATATTTGCTTCATTTACTAGATGATAGTAAATCTGAAATCCAAAGAGTAAATAAATTATTAAAGCAAGGTGGATTATTTATTTCTGCAACCCCCTGTATTACTGGAACATTTTTTGAAAACCTACTATCACCACTAAGTATGATTGGCTTAGTTCCTTCTTTAAATGCTTTCTCTAGTTCTAAATTGATAAATATCATTCAGAATGAAGGTTTTGATGTTATCGTAGTTGAAGGTTTAAAAAAAAGCGGTAATCAACAATATATAGTAGCTAAAAAGAAGTAAAAAAGGCAGCTAACAACTGCTTCAACCTAGATAAAGTAGATTGTAACTTATTATTGTTATGCCGTTGCTAAACGAAGTTGCACGAGGCTTTGCAGGTTAAGCAAATGTTAGGTTGACCCTTCTGTCCGAAGAACAAAGTAAATGGAGTTTATATGAATGAAACTAGAAAATTATCGTTGCGAGTATTTGGAAAAATTACAGGGGTAAGTTTTTTAGTAATAGTAATTGGGTATACTTTGAATTGGACGTTAATATTTTCAAAAATTATAAGCTCAGGAGATGAATTACAAACATTTACCAATATTAGTACCAAAGAATTACTACTTCGGTTTGGAATAGTTAGCAATCTTTTATTAGCTATATTTTCAATTCTACTTGCATGGTCACTTTATAATCTATTGGAGAAACAAAACCATGAGATATCTTTATTTGCATTCATCATAAGACTAGTAGATCCATTCCTTTCGTTAATAACTGTTTCTATTAGCTATATTTCACTTCAATTATTAAACGTTAAAGATTATTCTGTTTATTATGGATCAGATACTATTTCCCAAATTATTGGGATGCTTTTCAATTTATACACGTCAACATCTACAATACCAATGGTATTTACAAGTCTTGGTTTTATTATTTTCTTTATTGTATTACTTCAAACAAAGATTGTGCCAAAACTGTTAACAATATTTGGAATAATCTCATATTCGATAATCTTAGTATATGTAGTAATTAAGATACTCGGGATGGGTGATTCATCGAGTATTTTGGGTAGCATTGAATTGGTATTTTACACACCGAGTGTAGTATTCGAATTGATTGCTGGAATATTTTTTATTGTCAAAAACATTGATTTAAAGGATTATCAAGAAACAAAAACCTAACAACTGCTTCAACCTGGATAAAGGAGGTTCATAAATATTGATTGCTCGTAACGTACATACACTAAGTTGTACGTGGCTTTGTAGGGTAGACAAATTTTGGATGGAAGCCTGCGGTGGTAGCGAATAGAAAGTACATACAGTAGAATATGATAATTGTTGGTTTGATAACAAACCACAAAAAACATATAGTAACAAAGGGAGCATCATGAAATACAAATCTGCCTTACTCGTTGTTGAAGATATTAATAAATCAAAATATCTATTTGAAACAGTGTTTGCTCAAAAAATAGTAGCCGATTATGGCGAAGATATTGCATTTGAAGGTTTTTCAATACATCAAAGAAAGCATTTTGAAAATCTTCTTAATATTAAAGTAAACTACAAATCAAATAGCTGCGAGTTATATTTTGAGTGTGATAATTTAGACGAAATTAGTAAAATAATTAAAGACAATAACCTAGAATTTGTTCATGATATTATTGAACAACCATGGAAACAAAAGGCTATACGTTTTTATGATTATGATAACAACTTAATTGAGGTTGGGGAATCCTTTGAAAAAATGGCATACAGACTATATCAAGAAAAATATCCTATAGAAGAAGGTTTAAGGATTTCTTTTTTTACTACAGACGAGCTTAAGAAAATCATTGAGAGAAATGAGAAAAAATCCTAGCAACTGCTTCAACCTGAGCAAAGCAAATTAACATTAATTATTTTTATACCGCTACTACAAAAAGTTGTACGCGGCTTTGCATGTTAAGCTAATATTAAGCAGACGCCTTCGGCGCATGAGGAGTAAGATTTGAATAGAATTGGAATTGGACGGACAGCAGAAGCATTTGATGTAGATAATGATTGCATTTTGAAACTATTTTACGAAAATATACCTTATGAATTAATAAAAAAAGAGTATGACATCAATATACTGCTTTCTTCGCAAATCAAGAACATGCCAAAAGTTGTCAAACTTTATACTATGGATAACCGCAAAGGAATTGTATTTCAGAAAATCAAAGGTATTCACATGGGTAAGTTTATGTCTCAAAACCCAAGTAAAATATCGAATATCATACGTGAATTCTCTATATTGCATCAAAAAATCAATCAAATTGTATTAGATACTAATGAATTGATAATAAGTGATGTAAATGACATAAAAGCAAATATCAGTAAGGCCAATTGTATAAATGAGTCAGATAAACAAGTAATAATTAATTATCTAAACACTACTGATGTTAAAAATGTATGTCATGGTGATTTTCATCCAGAGAATGTATTAATCGATTCAAGTTTTAACTTATGGGTTATAGACTGGGCTACCATTATCATATGTAATAAAATGTTTGATATTGCTAGAACTTATTATATATTACGGTATGGACAATCGCCTGAAAAAAAACCTATATATGTTAAATTGCTTGAAAATATTGTATGTCGAATTTTATCAAAAACATATTTTAAGAATCGAATTCTAACAATAACAGAAAAAAAAATGTTTAGGTGCTTCTATTATATAATTCTTATCTTGAGATTAAATGACGGAATTTCGGAAGAAACTACAACATTAAGAAAACTAATAAGAGCAAACGAAAAAAGCGCATTACAAGAAATGAATAGGTATCTGAAAAGTAATTTTGCCTAAAACTGCTTCGAGCGGACATTGCCTTTGTCATAGAACTTGCAGTCGTTGCGCCCGGCAATAATTACGAAAATCCCTTCGGGAGGAGGAATAATCTGGGAAAGCTGTCCTTAATAAGATGATTCTGTAGTATGAAAATGGTAAACACTATTTCAATGAATTACAAGGTACAAATTGAACAGTAGAAAGGGGTGCAATATGTCTGATGATAAAGTTACAAAGGTAGAAAAAAAACATGGATTCATTAGAGTGATCATTATGATCTTTTTAGTATTGCTTATTATTGCTGGTACTGTATATTTTTATCTTCCAAAAATAGTATCAAGCGCTTTGTCTGGTGGGGCCGTGTCAACATTTATGCCTAAAGAAATCAGGGAAAATACAAAAGAAATTCGGACAATGATTAAAATGAATCTTGGAATACTTGCTGAAATGGGTATAAGTAATGAACAGGCAAGGGATATTGTATCTAACATCGAATTCAAGGCATTTGATAATGTGATACAACAAATGGATAGTAACCCAGTTAAGAATACCAATGAATTAATAGATTTGCTTTCAACCAGTATTGATTTATCAACAATTGACATTAATAGAATAAAAAAAGAATACTATTCAGAATTATCACCAGATGTAGTAGAAGAGATTGTTAATCAATATCAATCAAAACCAGGATTTAAGAAAATCGGATTTAATGTCGTGAAAAACACAGTATTAGTTATATTAAAGGATCAGGATAAGAGAGTAAAATAACGCAAACTAATAGCAATTGTTGAAAAAGTGAAAATCGTAAAATAGACAGAAATGCAAGAGAATTAATTGATACAATTGATGTTGGTTTATCAAGTTGTATGGACTTGTATTTCACTTTAATTAAGGATAGTAAATAATGAATTATGTATTGGATGATAATACCATTTTAAGATTCGCAAATAGAGAAGATGTCTCAGTTGTTTTACAATTTATTAAAGATTTAGCTGAGTACGAAGGAATGATAGATCAAGTTGAAGCGACTGAAGAAATCCTGATTGAAGCAATATTTAGCAATAAGAAAGCTGAGGTATTAATTTGTGAAAATAATGCGGAGCCAATAGGATTTGTATTGTTTTATCATAATTTCTCTACATTCCTAGGAAGGCCAGGAGTTTATATTGAAGATCTTTATATTAAGCCAGAAAAGAGAAATAAGGGATTAGGAACTAAAATTATATCTGTACTTGGGAAAATCGCACTTGAACGTAATTGTGGAAGATTGGAGTGGTGGTGTTTGGATTGGAATAAAAAATCGATACAGTTCTATCTAGGTCTAGGTGCAGAAGCAATGCAAGATTGGACGGTATATAGAGTCAGTGGAAATCAATTAAAGAAGTTAGCAGAATTACCGTAGAATAAACCATCTATCAACTGATTTAACCTTGACAAAGCAGCTGTATAAAATGTGTTTAACATATTATGCAACGACACAAAGATGCACGTGGATTTGCAGGTTAAACAAAATATGGGTGGATGCCTTCGGCGCGCTCGGAGAAATAAGAAGATGATTACAAAAGATTTAGTTAATATTGGAATTACAAAAGGTATGTCGATTGAAGTTCATTCGTCAATGAAGTCAATTGATAGTAGTACCGATCCTTATGCTATAATTAATGACCTTAAAAACATTATAACATCAGATGGTAATATTATCATGCCCGCTTTTCCGTTGTCAAAATGTTTGCCATTAACACAAGATGATGTGTCGTTAGGAATAATCAAGAAGAATAGATGGCTGGATGAAAATCATAATGAAAGAACTGATATGGGAATCATTGCTGACATTTTTTGTAAAAGCCCGGAAACATTGATTGGAACAGGACAGCATAGAATGGGGGCATGGGGTAAAAATGCTAACCAATATATAAATGATTTAATGGATTTTATTAATGATAATGGTTATGGGTTATTAATTGGCGTAGATATTAGAAAATTAACTGCCATGCATTATGTAGAAAACTATATTTTAGATGATATTTGGCCTAAATTATTTCTACCAATGAATGAAGAAATACAAAAAGTATATAACCAAGATGATTATTTCATAACAACCGATATACTACCAAAATATCATAAAGGTTGGTTAAAAATACAAAATCTTGCTGAGAATAAAGGACTTATTATTAGGGGAAAGATTGGAAATGCGGAAAGTATGTTATTTAGGGTAAAAGAAGTAATCAGTCTTTATGAGAATGAACTTAAACATAATATCACTGAGTTATTTGATATATAAAAACATCCAACAACTAATTCATAATGTACGAGTTGCAAGTTATGCCAATGTTTTACAAGCGCCTTCGGCGCGGAGGAATACAGTGAGTGATATCAGCAAGCCGTGGGATTGGAGTAAAAATACCCAAGATTTTTGGAATGAGCCGTCGGCAGAATCATACTATTTATTACACAGATTGCAAGGTAATAGTTATAGTAGATTCCTTGATCTTGGTTGCGGTTTGGGCCGTCATTCATTATTATTCGCTAATACTGGGTTCCAGGTTTATTCTTTTGATCTATCAAGTACTGCAATTGACGAGCTGCAAAGACATTGTATTACGTTAGGGTTGCAGAATATCGTATGTTCAATTGGTGATATGCAAAAGTTACCATATCCTAATACATCATTTGATTGCTTGCTTGCGTATCATGTGATTTCACACACGGATACTCAAGGAATTAAAACGATAATTAACGAGATCGATAGGGTATTAGCACGTAAAGGCGAGTTTTTTCTTACATTATGTTCAAAGAGGGCATGGAGTTTTCAAGAAGCTGGATATCCAAAACACGATGATAATACTGAACCGCCCCGGGATTGCCGGAGACCGCAAAGTTTGAGAGGATACGGTCATGGGCAAAGAAACACGGTTTTCACCAGAGGTGAAAGAACGGGCGGTCAGGTTGGTATACGAGCAGCAAAAGGAATCTGATCAGTCGCAATGGGCGATCATTTGTTCGGTCGCCTCGAAAATCGGCTGTAGCGCTGAAACGCTTCGGCACTGGATTCGGAAAAATGAAGTCGATACAGGGAAACGCGAGGGCTTAACAACCAGCGAGCGCGAGCATATGAAACAGCTTGAGAAGGAAAATCGAGAGCTGAAAAAGGCCAACGAAATACTTCGATTGGCTTCCGCATATTTCGCGAAGGCGGAGCTCGACCGCCAACAGCGGTAACCGTCGAGTTTATCGATCAGAACCGTAAGAATCAGGGAGTCGAGCCGATATGCGAAATGTTGCAGATTGCTCCCTCGACCTACTACGATTTCAAGGATAAACAGAGCTTCCCGGATAAGCGATCTGATCGGGAACAAAGTGATGCGTTATATCGGGTCGAGATCCAGCGGGTATGGGACGCGAACTTCCAGGTCTATGGCGCGCGAAAGGTCTGGCACCAGCTTAGGAGAGAAGGGTATTCGGTCGCGCGTTGCACGGTCGAGCGATTGATGCGGAGCATGGGTTTACAAGGCGCCGTGCGAGGAAAGGTCAAGCGAACGACGTTTCCCTCGAAGGAAAACCGTGATCCGTTCGATCTCGTTCAACGCAACTTTACAGCGACGAGGCCGAATCAATTATGGGTTGCAGATTTCACGTATGTTGCGACCTGGGCCGGTTTCGTGTTTGTCGCTTTTATCATCGATGTTTTCTCGCGCATGATCGTGGGATGGCGTGCCTCGACATCGATGAGCGCAGCATTGACGCTTGATGCGCTCGAACAGGCAATATGGGCTCGGGATATTAGTGGCAAGTTGATCCATCATAGCGACCATGGAAGTCAGT
>Ga0209467_1002185_pt1 | contig 14447 bp, 11 predicted proteins | sample Higcelwee11metaG_FD_187175 | JGI IMG/M metagenome (GOLD analysis project Ga0209467, IMG submission 187175) | Freshwater pond sediment microbial communities from the University of Edinburgh, under environmental carbon perturbations - High... | ecosystem: Environmental > Aquatic > Freshwater >...
AAAAGGATTCCCCGTCAGGACAAAAGAGATGAAATACCTCATCAAAATCCCGTAAAATCGGACTATTGCCTAAAAACAGGATGGTTGATTGACTGGCCCGGATGATATTGCCCTGGGGGTCGCACAGGATAAATATTTCAGCCGCTTGATGGAAAATTTGGGTGGTCAGTTTTTCCTCTGCCAGAATTTTTTCATTACGCTTTTGCGATGTCAGGTCGGCAACCAATACACACATCGTATCGGGAACATCCAATTGCTGAAGGTTACTGACGGAAAGAAGGACAGGCACAAAAACATCATTCCCGGTCTTTAATACCAGCTCCACAGAGCCGGTCCGAGTTGTCCCCAGTTCAACAAATGCCTTAAATATTTCTATGTTTTCCGGTGTGCTGTATTGGCAAATGGAAGATCCAATCACTTCGTCGAGAGACTGTTTAACGATATTCGCAAAACGCTGGTTACTGTATAAAATCGTACCATCGGAATCCAGGGTGACGGCCCCTTCGTTCATGGTTTCGACCATGATCCTGTATGGATGATTGGCGCCCGTCAGCGTAAAGACCCGCTCTCCTTGCGGCGTATTGATAACCAGGCCATCTACCTCACCGCTCAGGATCGTTTTCAGCGTTTCCTCGGCATCCATCATCCGGGAGGTGGTTTCCTGCAACTCATCCAAAAGCTGCTGGCGTGTTTTATCCGGTTTATTCATTCATTGAGTCTTATTCATGCTTTGGTTTCAGATCAATGCCCACAAGAAATTTTTCCATATTCGACATATCGCCGATGAGCTTTGCGAGCGGCAGGGGGAGTTTTTTGATAAGGGTTGGGGTGGCGATAATCTGTTCTCCCCGGGCCAGCTCGGGCTGCTGGTATATGTCTACCACCTTGAGTTCGTAGCGGCCGTCCAGGTTCTCTTCACAAAATTTTTTGACATTGGCGATGGCTCCGGCCGATTTTGGGGACATCCCTGTAACATACAGCCGGAGAACAAACTGTTCCAGGCCTCTCCTGGCTGCCGCTTTTTCGAATTCCTCAGTGCTTGTTTTTATTTTTTTCATAATAAAACTGCCTAATCAAGTCTTCATGCCGCGTCGCCCGCGTCCTCATGTTGGTCTTCCGCCTCAAAGCGGCTTAATGTCGAGTCCCACCAGTACGCGCTCCGTGTTAGCCAGATCTCCGATAATCTTTTTAATCGGTTCCGGAAGCTTTCTCACCAGTGTCGGTATGGCGATAATCTGATCCCCTTTTGCAAGCTGGGGATTTATCAACAGGTCTATCACTTCAATGCGGTATTTCCCGGCAAGGTGCTCTTCGCAGATCTTCTTTAAATTCGCAAAGGCTGTAATGGATTTCTGGGTCTGGCCGGCCACATATAACCGGAGGTTCCAGATTTCATTTGCATTACCCGTCTTTAATGTCTTTTCCTTTTTTGGTGATACAGCGTTCACCTTACTCTCCTTTCCCTCTTTTTTTTGAGCGTTTCATTGGCGGATCTGAAACTTTTCCCTTGCGGCGATGCGCCATTTCTATACGGTCTTCCGCGATCACCGCCTGTCTTATTTGCTCTTCTTCCGCCATGATATACACTTCTTCAGATTCCGCATCAAACTGGGCGCGGAGCGCAGCGATCTTTGCCTCCAGGGCTTTCTTCTTGCTTTCCTGTTCGCGCAGCTTGCGATCCACATCACGCCGGCATGCCATTTCGGAGGCTTTTTCCTGGGCTTCCTGGGCTGCCCGTGCGCTGCCGGTCAATACTTCGCCGGAACCGGTATAAATGTCGATAAGGTCAATGCCCTGGTCCGTGAGCAGGAACTCTTGAATCTGGTTGGAATGGGGCATGCCCCGGGATTTTAAAATATAGAGTCCCCGGTTGCGTTCCCCGTTGAGTTCGATATCCCGAAGCAGCAGCCAGGTATCGATCAGGGAAGATATTTCTTCGCTCGTGTGCTCAAGGCTGCCGCCAAAATGCGTGAGGTCCGTTAGGAAAGTGGATATTTTTTTCATCTTTAAATGGTCGATCAGGCGCGTTAATATGGATTTAACCTCTGATTCCGTGCCCGCGGCGCTCAGGTTGCTGATGGGGTCTATAATGAACACCTGGGGATCAAACGCATCAATCACCCTGTGGAAAGTGACCAGATGCATCTCAAGGCCGTAAAGCGTGGGCCGGGCGGAATGGAACCTGAGAAGCCCCTGCTTCACCCATTTGGCCAGGTCCATGCCGATGGATTTCATGTTCCGAATGATCTGCTGGGGCGATTCCTCGAAGGCAAAATACAGGCACCGCTCACCCCGTTTGCACGCGGCATCGGCAAAGGTCGCCGCCATGCTTGTTTTGCCTGTGCCCGCCGTACCGGAAACAAGGATGGTGCTGCCCCGGAAAAACCCCTTCCCTTCCAGCATGGCATCCAGCTTGGGGACGCCCGTGGCGATGCGCTCCGAGGAAACAGCGTAGTCGAGCCCCAGGGAAGTGATGGGCAGGATAGAAAGTCCCGATTCGTCTATCAGGAACGGATACTCGTCAGCGCCGTGGGCTGATCCTCGGTACTTGACAATCCGCAGACGGCGGGTGGCAATTTGGTCTTCAATGCGGAAGTCGAGGAAGATCACGCAATCGGCCACGTATTCTTCGAGCCCGTAGCGTGTCAGGAGTTTGTCGCCGCTTTCCCCCGTAATGATGGCTGTCACACCGCGTTCTTTCAGCCAGTGAAACAGCCTGCGAAGCTCAGCCCGAATGATGCCGGTATTTGACAGGCCGGAGAACAGCGCTTCGATAGTATCCAAGACAACCCGCTTGGCCTTGACGGAATCAATGGCGCTGCCCAAGCGGATAAACAACCCTTCCAGGTCGTACTCACCCGTCTCCTCAATCTCGGTTCGCTCGATGTAAACGTGGTCGGTTGCGATAAGACCCCGGGCCATCATGTCATTGAGATCAAAACCCAGGGAGATGAAGTTTTTCGCGAGATCTTCCGGCGTCTCCTCGAAGGTCATAAAGACACCGGGTTCACCGTACTCCATGGCGCCATGCATAAGAAACTCCATGGAAAACAGTGTTTTGCCGCAGCCCGCAGAGCCGCAGATAAGGGTGGGACGGCCTTTCGGAAGCCCGCCATTGGTGATCTCATCGAGACCCTTGATGCCTGTCGGGCATTTTTCAAGAACCTTCACAACATGCTTTGCCTTACCCATTCGTGTCTCCCATCATTTATAATCCGAGGTCATGCCCTAAGAAAAGTTGCCTCGTTTTTAACTTGCCACTTTAATGGCAAGTTAAAAATCGTCACGCAGGTGTTGAGGTTGGGGGTTCATTTTCCGGAGCAGCGGGGGTTTCGATTAAAATCGCCACCAGTTGCCGGATTCTGTTGCTAATCAGGGACATATCCTCACGAATATACCGTTTACCCTTGCATTTTCAGGGGGTTTTATCAAGAGGAAAAGTTACCTTCGCGTCCCGGCACCCATATTATTATTGTGCCCGTAGGAGCGGGCCATGCCCGCGATTGCAAAAACGATCGCGGGCATGGCCCGCTCCTACGGACGAAACATTGTTATTATTGAATTCAGTAAAGATGTTCTTAAAATTTTGTCATGTGTGAATTTCCGGATTACTCTGTCTGAGCCGCCGGTTCACTTGGGGTTGATATGACGATTTCCACCCGGCGGTTCTGCTGGCGGCCGGCGGCGGTGTCATTTCCGGCAACAGGCCGGTCCTTGCCATAACCGACTGTGTCGATACGGTCAAAGCTGACGCCCCTTCCCAGGAGTGCGGATTTAACGGACTGGGCTCTGCGTTGTGATAGCCCATAGTTAAGAGATGCGCTGCCGACGCTGTCTGTGTGACCTTCAATAAGTATTTTGCGGTCCGTGTATTTATTTAAAAACGCCGCCAGATTATTGATTGTTTGCATGGCGCCGGAAGCCAGCTCCGCCCTCCCCGTGGCAAACAGAACATCACCCAGGGTCAATACCATACCACGGTCTGTTTTTACCGCTTTCAGTTTGGCCAGTTCGGCTTCGAGCATTGCGGCCCGGTCAGTGGCCTCTTGGGCTTCACGGGTTTTGTCCATGGCATCTTCTTTGGCGGACAGAGCTTCAAGAGCGCTTGTTGCTGCATCGGATCTGGCCTGTTCCGTTTCTGTCCGGCGGGATTCCAGTATCACACGTTCCTTTTCATCCTTTAAAAGCGCCATTTCCTTTTCCGCTTTTTTTTGCTCCGCCATTGCCACGGCTATTTCTGATTTTTTTTCAGATAGATAGCTCAAATGTTCCTTTTCTTCCATATCTATGGCTCGTTCCGCTTTTTTCAAATCTTTGCCTGCTTCATAAAGAGCGACCGGGGCATTGGTTTTTACATCCGGGTTGGCCTCTGCCTTGGCATATGCTTCCCGAGCCCGTTCCAGCGGCAGAAATTTTCCATTGGATGCGCACCCGCTGAGGTAGCCGGTTAGTAAAATTATTGAAAACAGCCATATATAACCTGTTTTGGAATTAAAATGAAGGACTGGCATGATCGATATTCTCCTTAATATAAATGGGATTAGTGGGTTTGGGATTTATACTCGATTTCCTTGCGCAATTGGTCGATACTTTCCCGCATTTCTGCTGTCTGCTTTTTTTCCTGTTCAGACCTGGATTTTGCTTCAGCCAGTTTCGCATCGACGAGCGCTTCATCAAGAAGCCGAATGGCGGGCGAAAATTCTTCGTTTGCCACGAGTTTTTTGGCTTCTTTCAATTTATCCTCGGCAAATTTCAATTCAAGCGGCGCGTAAGTTATGGCGGTGCTTTCTCTTGCCCGGACAATAGCGTTTTCAACGTCTGAAATTTTTGCGGCCGGCGGCGTTCCGGACGCACATGCGCCTGATAATAAAGACAATGATAGAACAGATAGTCCGATAAACTTTCGAATGCTTTTTTTCTTGAACATTACAGGAATCCTCCACTTGCTAAGGTTTATTGAGGTGTTTGTTAACTCGGTTTGAGTTGATGGCGGTTGAATGAGAATTCACTCGTTCACTGCCTTAATTAATTATATGTTTTCAATCTTCGTGCCAGGTTCGAATTCTTTACCATCATGTACCCACCCTGCTGATTTATCAGGATAATTAAATTAAAAAGCGCTTCTAAGGCGGTCAGCATCAGTCATATAAAAAGGGTCATATATTACCAATAGGTAATATATGACCCTTTTTATATGACTGTTAATGGCGGACGGGGAAATGTTACCGCACTGGTTTTTGCCATTCCTTGGCAAAAATTTTTGCGATTTTCTCGATCTGACTGGGCTCTATCTTGAGGGCCTTCGCCACTTCCCCATACAGCGTTGTGCGGTCCTTGTTTTCGGCATCCACGAGGCTGTTCAGGTCCCGCTTTTCCTTTAAATTCAGCGAGGCCGCGTCTGCCAAGGAAAGATAGCCGTTTTCCCCTTCCTTGAGAGCGCCTTTCTGATAATAAGGCGTCAGGAGCGAAAACCGGGCCTTCATTTTTTCCCTTAAGGCGCGAATGGTTGGATTGGAAACGGTTGTTTCCTCATCGGCGGCCCACGCACTCGCGGGAGAAACGGCAGAAAAAATGGCCTGCGTGATTTTCTGATGAATGCCGGACTCTAATTTCTCCGGGGGCGGTTTGATGCCCCGAATGTCATTGACAATGTCCTCGGCGGCGGACTCCACCTTTTCCGCCGGAAAATAAATATTGATGGTGACGCAGGCAAACAGGGTCAGTGATGTGAGTGCCGCCGCCGTCCACAACAGCGATTGTTTCTTTTTCATAAAAAATCTCCTTTGTTATTGGACAACCGCCCCGCCCTTGTGGGTAATTCGCTGGATTCTCTTCATCATATCCTTGAAATTAATACGGTTATCCGGGTTTTGATTTACTATATTGACGCCTGAAAAGCCGGACCTTTTTACAATGTATTCCGTGCCGTCTTCATGAATGGTGCCGTTAATGGTGAACATATCGTTTTCAAGACCCGCCCGAATGCCGATCTTTTTATAGGGGAATCTCTCAAAAACAGAGGCAAAAGCGCCCGCAAGTCCCATAAACGGGCTCTGCCCCCCGCCGATCTGGGCGATATTGTCCACGGCCTTGATGCTGATGGTTTGGGGAATGTTTTTTCGTTTTACGGTTTCCAGTAAAAGATCAAATTTCTGGGGCTGGCCGTAGGCGATCTCAACATTCCGAATATGGCCTTCCAGAACGCCCTCTATTTTACCGAATGTGGTGTCTGTGGTCATGTCACTCAGCATCAGATCATGGCAATCCGCATTGAGCGAAAACACCGGGGCCGCGGTGAATATCCCGGATGCTTTCATATCCGATACCCTGATTTTGCCGCCAAATACCTGGGCGGTGATTTCCCCCTGAGTGGTCAGTGTATGGTTTTCATAGCGGACCGGGTCCAGCATTCCGGTTAAGGTGCCTGAGAGCTTGCCTTCCGGGGGAAGTGTCCCGGTCCCGGACAGGAGCGTCTGCATATTGATCCCGTCCAGATCCAGGCGGGTGTGGAGGGAAATTTTCTTAGAGAACAGGTCGTTCACCTGCACGGACCCCAGCCGGACATTCCCGCCGGGCACCTGGATGACAGTGGGGGAATCCACGGACAGGGCATTTGGACCGGCATCCAGAAAAATGGAAAACGGATGTTCCGGAAGCAGGGGCAGGGTCACGGAGGTAACCGCACATTTTCCCTTGATCCGGTCTTCAGGCGTTTTTGCCCATCCGGATTCATACCAGACGGGCAGATCCAGGGAAATGCCCGTCAGCTTGATATCCCGGTCTTTCACCGCGAGATTGCCATCGCGCCACAATATTTTACCCCGTACTTGCCAAGCATGATCATTTTGTTTGATCGTCACTTGCGCGGAAACCATGCCTTCGGTCTCAAGATTTGTCAAAAAAGGGCTTTCGGTTTTAAAAGGCTCCTGCAAGAGATGGTAAACAATGGGTTTTAAAGGCGTCTGCGGAATAGTCACCGTAAAATCAGCAGACTGCCCATTTTTGGCCGGTCCCCGTTTAAAGGTGCCTTTCATTTCAAGGGGCAAAATATCCTTTACGTCAACATGCAGACTGGAAAGTGTGAGCGCCCCTTTCCCATAAGCATAAGATCCCTTGCATGACGCAGCCACCGGGTTTTTTGCGAGATTCACATAATATCGGTCATAAAGGGCTTCGCCGGTTTTGGCGTCTAATTTGGCGCTAAAGTTCATGCGGGCAGCCGCAAGATCGGCAAGACCTTCCGTCCGGGTGGTGAGGGTGATTTTTTCGCCCATCACACTTCCATCCGGATTTGTATATGCCAGATCCGCAAGGGTGAGTGTTGCATTAAATTTTAACGCGCCGGCTTGCGTCTCCGCAACATGGATGCCAAACAATATATTTTTTAATCCCAAGGCCTCGCATCGCATATCGGGGAATGTCAGGGTTTTTTTATCCATGTCCATGAGGCCTTCAGGAAGATGAAGGCTTATGTCTCCGGTGCTGATGTCCCGGTTTTTGGCGGGAATTTTTAAATCCATATTTGTGATCCGTATGACGGGATAATCCACGGCGATGTTTTGCGCCATGAGGCTGACGTCCATGGGCGGCAGCGGGTGCGCCGATTTTTCCCTCAGGGCCAGTTCATTGCAATGGATTTTAAGGTTTTCAACCAAAAGGTTTTTTTGAGCGCTCTGATAAGTCATTATTGACTGCACGTCCATCCCTTTGATGCCTGCTTCGGGACTCCTGAGGCTGATGCCGTTTGCCGTGAGCGCGCCGGTAAATTTGAAATCCACGATGTCAAAAGCATTGCTGCTATTAATATTCACATTTGGGGCTGTCACCAGCAGATGACGGGTGTCATTTTTGATTTCCACGGCAAATGACAATACCAGGGGCTTGTCACCAGTTGATGCGGCCTGTATCTGGCGGGCCGTTATGGTTAAATCTCCCCAGATGGCCGTGATCTCGCCATCCATAATTTCCCCTGACTGAAACCGGACATCCCTGAAAAGAAAGAATCCCACAAAACGTTGAATGATTCCTGCCAAAAAAGAGGAGTCTTTTTTTTCGGGCAGATTCCCGGGCCATGCGCCGGTTAAGGATATGCCGGTAACACGCATGTTTTTTAAAATCAGGGATTTCTTTCCCCACCGCCCGATAGTCACCATATCTGTCCGAATAAAAGGAATTTTGATGGTTGACGTCTGCTTTGGCATCAGGGACTTCAACAAAATGCCTCGGGCCTCCACTGCCATGGGCTGCAAATCAAGCGATACGCTCTCGATGGTGCAGGAAAGCCCGGTGGCGGCGGCAATGGACCGTTCGATGGCCGGTTTGATGCGTTCAGGGTGATAATAGAAATACATGCCCATGCCAGAGAGAACCATCACGACACAGCCCAAAATGATGCCGGAAATCAGAACAATTTTTTTAATCCACTGCACGGATGTCAAACTGATTCATCCTCAAAGGTCTGGTTTATTCCTGCGGTTTCATTTGCAGCGCTTGTATTTCGGCCTGGCCCGCGCACAGGCAAGCGCCGAAAATAAAGATACATCCGCAAAGATAAATCCACAACAACAAAGCCATGATTCCGCCGAACGCGCCATAAACCGCGTTTAACGTGGCGAAGTGTTGGAGGTAGAGCACAAATAGACTCTCCACCGCCTTCAGGAGCAGCGTGGCGCAAAGGGCTGCGGCCCAGACCTCGGAAAATCGCGTGGACCGCCGCGGCGCTATCCTGTAAAACACGCTCAGGCTGAAGAACAGCACCAGCAAAGGGACGATAAATCTCCACAGGACATAAACCCAGGCCCTGAAATCATTCGCCGGGAAGAGCCAATCCTTCACCATTTTCGTCAAAAGCGGCAACCCGACGGCCAAAAGCACCGCGCTGACCATAAAGGATAAAAAAATCAAGCTTCTGAGCGGCAGTCGCCACCAATTGTATGCTTCGACACCCCAGGCCCTGTTGGTGGCGGAGATGAGTGCGGTGAAAAATTGCATGGCCGACCACACCAGCATGAGAAATGCGATGGCGCTCGCCTGCCCGCGCGCTTTGACCACGCCGCTGATGGCGTCAAAAATATAACGCTGCATTTCTCCGCTAATGGGGACGTAGGTTTCGACATACGCAATGACCTCCCTTTCGGCCAGGTTCCGGTCAATAAAGATCGAGGCAAGCGTGACAAAAATGACGATTAAGGGAAACAGGGAGAAAAATGCGAAGTGGGCGAACGCTCCCGCCGACTGCGCCCCGTCAGTGTCAGAAAATTTATTTACGGCAACACGGAGGATGATCCAAAGCTTGCCGGTAATTTGGTTAAGCCGGTTGGGCATATTCATCTGACGCAGCCCGGGAATTTTATTTTGGCGGCGGTGTTCGCTCATCTCCGCTTTTATCCTTGGGCTCGGATCATTTTTTTCCCATCACTTTAATTTGCGCCTTATTTTATTACGAGGCTGCCGTAACGCCGCCATTACGATGTCGTAGTCAGACTTGCGTCCTGCGACAGTTTTTTTGGCTTTGCTCTCCAATTTATTTAATTCAGTATTCCAAGGGTCGGTCTGAGGTTCGAGTTGCTTTCTGTGTTGATTGTTTTCATTCATGGTTCTAACCCCTTTCAGTAAATGGTTGGTTACAATACTTTGTTCATTATTATCTGGTAAAGGCTTTAAGCGCTCCAAGCAAGTACTTTGGATTGTGTGCCGAGTCGTACATCGGATGTACCTTCTTTTCCGTATCAAACAAACCATATACAGCCATTTGCGCCGTCCGCACTGAATACTCTACCGTAAACACACAGTCTTTCGGTGCTTCGGCAAATTGACCCAAAAAGGCAAAATTCGTTGCGCCTTCCGGTATAACATTTGGTCTGTCTCCAATTTTTCTTGGCATGAACAGACTGTCAATAAACGGCATCGCAACCGGAATACAATTTGCCTTACCGGCTGCTGTCACCGGTTTCATAATATCCTGAATTTTCAAATGATAATAAAGCTCTTCGAGCATTTCGGCGCCGGTGCACGCTGCCATGGTTTTGTCGATATAATTGCCTTTTCTGTCAGGATATAGCCCATACCCCCAAAAAATCTTTACATCATCCGGCTGGTTTGGAAAGTGCGGCTGCCTGGCGATGACAAATGACATGAGCCAGTTGGAGTCAGTCAGGGTGACCAGTCCGCCGGTTCCATCCACATTGCCGGAAAAGTTTTCCATATAATCATGAAAGGTGCTGTCTTTATAGGTGGCTGTAAATGAATACCATTTTTGCAAACTGATATTGTCACAAAATGGATCTGGATTACCGAACGCCTTGTCTTTTGCCGCCAGTTTTTTCCACAGTTTCCAGGAGCCGGATTCTTCTATCCCTTTCAACCTGGCTGGCGTATCCCAGGTTCCATTATCAGAACTTTCTGTTATGGAACCATTTGTAATAAAGACAAAATCATTTTTGCCGAGCACTATTTCAGTTTTGTCTTTAAGGTGAAGCACTGTGACACTCTTTTTGTCAGTGGATAGATTGAAATCAATATCAACAATTTCTTTGCCAAATTCAAAATTCACACCTTTTTCTTCAAGATATTTTTTTATAGGCCTAACGACTGAGTCGTATTGATTGTATTTGGTGCGCATGACACCGCCCAGTCTGGGCAATCCTTCGACAAGATGAATAAACCTTTTCATATATCTTCTCATTTCGGCAAGGCTGCTCCATTTTTGAAATGCAAACATGGAACTCCATATATACCAAAATGTTGTGTCAAAAAAGGCTTGATCAAACCAATCTTCTATTCGTTTATTACCAAGTGATTCTTCTAAAACGTAAGTTAATTTAAGTAAATCCGTTTGTTGTCCAAATGATAACCCATAAGAAGAAACATCCAATTTCTTTCCATCTTTCAGGAGACGCGCCTGTCCGTTTGAAACAAAACGTTCATTAAAATCAAAAGATTCGTCTCGGACCGAAATGTCGGGGTCTTCCAGCGAAGGAATGTGAGACAGCAGCTCCCAATAACATTCGTAATGCATTTCATGCATTCTTCCACCACGAACAACAAATCCTTTATCTGTATCGCCTGAGCCATCAGTGGCGCCACCCGCAATTGTATCCTTTTCCAAAATGTGAATATTTTCGCCAGGAATACCAGCATCTTTTTCCAAATATACCGCACTTGCCAGTCCGGCAATTCCGCTTCCAATAAGGTACACGTTAGAACTTTTCGGCGTTATATTACTTTCTGTTTTCATGAAATTCTCCCTTGATTCGTTATGCTCGTAAGTTTACAAATAACGCGCATAACCAGCCAAAAAAGGCCGGGCCACATGGCATGAAGATTAACCATAAAATCAGCCCCGGCCTTTTTGGTCTGCGCTCATGCGATTATTTGCAAGCCCTCAATTCTCATTTTTAAATCCGGCTTAGGTTTTAAAAAAGAATGGGCTCGCCATGTTTTTTAATCACTTCAAGTTCAGCTTTGTTTTATTGCGAGGTCGCCGTAACGCTGCCATTATGATGTCGTAGTCGGACTTGCGTCCAGTGATAGCTTTTCTGATTTTGCCCTCCAATTTATTCAATTCGGCATTCCAACTGTCGATCTGAGGTTCGAGTTGCCTTCTTTGTTTATCATTTTCATTCATGGCTCTAACCCTTTCATTAAAATGGTTGGTTACAATACTTTTTACATTTTCACTTTTTATGCCAAATTTACAGTGTGCCGGATTGCGCCATTCATCATTCTGATTTTTAATAATATTCAAGCGAATTACCGTTTATGGGGGTATCGGTGACAGTCATATAAAAAAGGTCATATTAACCCAAAGGTTATATATGACCTTTTTTCTTGTTTCAGCACATCCCCAGTCCACATTTTCCAAATAATATTCAACAAAAAAAACAATTAATTAATGAGTTAATTCGTAATTTTCAGTTTCTGGCACGATGCTTGTATTAATTTATTGGTGGCGTACCGTTACATCCATTTTAAACAGGAAAAGACAAAACAATGATTTTGTGAAGCTGCCGGAAAAACCTGATTCGAAAGGGATAGATGATGAAAGACAAACCAGTAATATTAGTTGTGGATGATCTGCCCCAGAATATCGAACTTCTCGAAGCACATCTTGTTCCCCAGGGGTATGAAATTGTCAAAGCGCTAAGCGGTGAAGTAGCGCTGGATAAACTTTCCGGCAATCAAATCGATCTGGTTCTGCTTGACGTAATGATGCCCAGGATGTCCGGCTTTGAAGTGTTGAAGACATTACGCGCCGATAAAAATACACGGTTTATCCCGGTAGTTATGGTCACGGTGCTTAACGAAACGGAAGACAGGGTAAAAGCCCTTGAGGCGGGATGCGATGATTTTATCTCCAAACCTTTTGACAAGCATGAGCTTTTGGCCAGGGTAAAGTCGCTTCTAAGAATAAAGTTTCTGCGTGACGAAGCAGATGAAGCCCGCGAATACGCCGAGAGTGTCATCAACACCGTGCGTGAACCTTTAATCGCTCTGGATCATGATTTAAGGGTGGTCTCCGCCAACCGCTCCTTCTATAAAGTCTTTAAGGTAAACCCCGAAGAGACCATGGGGCAGCTCGTTTATGACCTGGGCAATCAACAGTGGGATATCCCCAAACTGCGGGAACTACTGGAAACCATACTTCCCCAAAAGGCAACCTTTGATGACTATGAGGTTGAACACGATTTTGCTGATATCGGCAGGCGCATCATGCTGCTGAATGCCCGGCAAATCAAAAGAGCATCGGGAAAGGAGCGGATCATCCTTCTGGCCATCGAGGACATCACCGAGCGCAGACAATTGGAAATTGTATTGGAGGATTCTGAAAAGCGCTACAGGCGCCTTTTTGAGACCGCAAACGACGGGATATTGCTTCTCGAAAAAAGCAAAGGGAGTATCGCCCAGGCCAATCCGGCCATAACGTCGTTGTTGGGTTATTCCAACAAAGAGTTCTTCGGGAAAAATTTAAAGGATGTCGGTTTCCCGGATGATATGGGAACGGCGAGAGAAATATTGCAGACATTGGAACAGGACGGCATTATTCATTACAAAGATACGCCGATACAAAAGAAGAGCGGGCAAGTTATCTATAGCGACATTTATATGGTCGACAAGGCAAATTTGGTCCAATGCAATATTCGAGACATTACTGAACGCAAACAGGCGGAGGCGGCTTCGAAAGCCTTTCTCGACAATATCATCAACACGATCGCGGACCCGGTCTTCGTCAAGGATGACAATCGGCGTTTTGTACTCGTCAATGACGCAGTGTGTGCGATTGTCGGCCGACCGGGCGAGAGTCTCATCGGCGAGGATGGCGATGATATGTTCCCTAAGGAAGAGGTTGAGATCTTCCGGAGGATAGATGGCATTGTTTTGGAGACCGGCAAGGAAAATGTGAACGAAGAATTTCTTACCAACTTGTCCAGCGGAGAGGTGCGCACAATCGTCACGCGCAAGACTCGTTACATCGACCCGGCCGGGAAAAAATTTCTCGTCGGAGTGATCCGAGACATCACCGAGCGCAAGCAATCGGAAGAGTCGCTAAGGAAAAGCGAAGAACGTTTCAGGCAGATTGCTGAAAACACCAAAGAATGGATATGGGAAGTCGATGGTGACGGTTTATATACCTATGCGAGTCAGGTTGTCGAAGAAATGCTGGGCTACACGCCTGAAGAGGTTGTCGGGAAAAAACATTTTTATGATTTCTTCCCTGCCGACGAAAGAGAACAAAAAAAGGAATTTTTAAAGTCCCTTGCGGCAAAAAAAACATTTATAAAATATGTCAATTCGAAGGTGCATAAGAATGGCAGTATCGTTTTTCATGAAACATCCGGTCTGCCGATTCTGGACAGCAGAGGAGACCTTCTTGGATATAGAGGTACAACTATTGACATCACCGAACATCAAAAGCTTGAAGCCCAACTCCGTCAGGCTCAGAAGATGGAGGCGGTCGGTACGCTGGCAGGTGGTATTGCTCATGATTTCAATAATATTCTCAATGTGATCATGGGATATGGCGTCATGGTCATGGACACGTTGAGCGCCGGCAGCCGTGCAATGGAAGATATGAATGAGGTGCTCACTGCTGCCGACAGGGCTGCGGATCTCACCAAAAGGCTGCTTGTCTTCAGCAGAAAAAAGCTTGTTGAAATGAAGTCCGTTAATATCAATGCGCTTATCTTTGATTTAAAGAAATTGCTTGTCCGGATTATCAGAGAAAATATCGAATTTAATTTAGACCTTACGGGCAGGCCATTGATAATTCTGGCTGACGCCGGGGAGCTGGAACACGTGCTGATGAACCTTGCCTCAAACGCCAGGGATGCAATGCCGGAGGGTGGACGGCTGACGATCAGCACCGGGCTGGAAGAAATGGATAAAGAATTTGTTGCCGCGTATGGATATGGAAAGCCCGGCAAGTATGCGTTAATCACGATTGCCGA
>Ga0209467_1002187_pt1 | contig 14440 bp, 8 predicted proteins | sample Higcelwee11metaG_FD_187175 | JGI IMG/M metagenome (GOLD analysis project Ga0209467, IMG submission 187175) | Freshwater pond sediment microbial communities from the University of Edinburgh, under environmental carbon perturbations - High... | ecosystem: Environmental > Aquatic > Freshwater > Pond...
GCGAGGTATGAACGTCAGGGAGAGGATGAAGCAGCCGAGTACAATGATGATCACGGTGAGGCGATGGGCGATGCTTGCCTTCAGTAACTTCTCATAGCCGCGGTTCAAACCAGAGATAGCAGACTCTATCGCGCCGTCGATGGCCTTGAGAGCATGGTTCTTGAGCGGCTTTTCCTTCCTTGTCGAGAGCGGGAGGTATTTGCTTGCCAGCACGGGGACCAGGAAGACGGCTACGACGAGGCTGGATAGCAACGATATGACAATCGTGAAGATGATGTCACCGAAGATCTGACCCAGCATGCCGAGTTTGTTCTTGAAGAATAGGATTGGCAGGAACACGAAGATGGTCGTCAGGTTGCCCGACAGAATGGATAAGGTCATCTCTTGAGTCCCAAGGACGGCGGCAACGTTGGGCTTGGAACCCCGCTCCCTGTACTGGTAAATGTTCTCGAGGATGACTATCGATGCGTCTACTATCATGCCGACGCCCAGTATGAGGCCTGTCATCGTCATCATATTGAGGGTGATTCCGGCGAAATACATTGCGAGCAGCGTAACGAGTATGGAGAACGGTATGGAGATTCCAATTATGATCGTACTCTTTATGTTCCTCAGAAACAGGAAGAGTATCGCCATCGCAAGCATAGCTCCCTGCAGCGCGGAACTGATGAGATTGTCCAGGGTGCCACGTATGGTCTTTGTGTCGTCGGAGACGATCTCCATGGTCACGTCGGAGGGCAGGAGCTTGCGTATCTCGGCCATCTTCTTGTAGACGGCATCGGCCGCATGCACCGTATTCGAGCCGGAGCGCTTGGTGAGCGACACATAGACGCCAGGTTCTCCGTTTATGTAGACAATGGAACTCGCATCTTCGTAACCGTCGGTCACGGTGCCCACATCAGACAGCCGCACGCCATAACCGTTCTTGGTCGCGATAACGGTCCCTGCGATCTCATCCAGGTTCTTGTACTCGCCGGTCGTCCGTATGAGGTAGTTCTTCGCGCCCTCGCCGATACTGCCACCGCCGAGTTCCAGGTTGGCCGCCGAGAGGCTCGAGGCGATGCCGGTAATTGTCAGGCCATACGCGTCCAGTCGGTTCTGGGATATGTCGACGCGTATGATTCTGTCGCGGCCGCCGTTGACGGACGCCTGAGCGATGCCATTGACCTGTTCGAGCCGCGGTTTGATATAATCCTCGGCTATGCTCTTGAGTTTTTCGGAGGACAGCTTGCCCGATACTGCTATCTTGATGATGGGCAAGTCATCGGAAGAGAACTTGAATATGCTCGGCGAGTCGCAGCCATCGGGCAGAGAGTCGCGGACCTTGTCCAATTTGTCCCTGATATCATTGGTCGCCGTATCCAGGTTTACGTCGTACCCGAACTCCAGCTGGATGATGCTATAGCCCTCGCTCGACGTCGACGTCAGCTTGTCCAGCCCGCTGACGTTTATGAGCGCACTTTCGAGCGTCTCGGTTACCGACTTCTCCACTGATTCAGGACCGGCACCCTGGTAGGAGGTGGTGACCATCAGTGTGGGCATGGCCATGTCCGGCATCAGCTCGAGCGCGACATCCGATAACGTGTACAACGCGATTATCATGATCAGTGCAAATACGATTGCCGCGAGTACCGGCCGTTCCACGACTCTCTTGGCTACGCTCATTTCGAGGCTCCCGTTTCTGTCGCCTTGACCGTGATGTCCTTGATCGTGGCGCCGTCGACGAGCACTGAGGCGCCTTCGACGACGACGAGTTCGCCCTCGGCGACCCCGGATGTCAGTTCTACGAGTTCGTCAATGTCAACGCCTGTCGTGACCGCTCGCTTCGATATGGTGCTATCGGCATTGACGATGAAGACGTACGAGCCGGAGGACTCGGAAAGGACCGCGCCAGCAGGGATTGTCAGGCGATCCGCATGGCTCACGGTGTTGAGCTTGATCTTCGCAAACATGCCGGCGTTGATACGCGGGTCGGCCCTGTCGAAGGACAACCGTATCGTCTTGGTCCTGGAGACGGCGTCGACGACAGGGGATACACGGGCAACCGTCGCTGAGAAGCTCTCTCCCGGGAAGGCCTTGAAAGAGACCGCTGCCTTGAGCCCCGCCTTGAGCACGCCGACGTAGCGCTCCGGTATCATCGTCTCGACCTCGATGTCGGTGATGTCGCCCAGCTCTATGATACTGGTCGAGGTGGTGACCGTGGAGCCGACGGGCATCGGCGATGATATCACCGTGCCGGCGATCGGCGCGTAGACGGAATTGATCACGTAGGTGCTGCCGGGAGTGGAAGGGTCGATCTCGGCGATCAACTGGCCCCTCTTGACCTCGGACCCGAGCGCGACCCGAATGGACCGTATCTCGCCGGCGACCTGCGGGTACACCTTGATGCTCGCATCTGTGACGATCTCCCCGTTGAGTTCTATGTATTCCTGCATGGTCCGTCTGGTTATGGCGGCCGTCCTCACAGAGAACGTCGAACCGGCGTCGCCGGCAATGCTGGCGCCAACGCCAGTGGGAGCGGCGGCACCGGCTGGGCCACCGGGCACTCCAGCGACCTTCTTTGCCGAGTTCGGCAGGAGCAGTATGGCGGCTATGGCGGCCAGGAATATGACCACGATGACTATGTTGCGCTTCTTCACAATTACCTCCCGAGCGTCCCGAAGGGGACGCCCAATGTATATTCAAGATCGAGGATGGCCGCTTGCAGCGTATATGCCTCCTGGGAGACGTCGAGGCGAGCCTGTGCCAGGCTATCCTGGGCGCTCTGGAGGCGCAGTATGTCCTTGGTACCCAAGCGGTACGCCTCCTCGGTCATCCGGTAGGTTTTCTCGGCGAGCGTTTCGTTTAGCCGCTTGCTTTCCAGCGCCGATCGCGATTGCGCTATCTGCTTGACGAGCGAGCGTATTTCCATTGACGCGCTCTTCCTTGCCGCTGCCAGCTGACTCTCCAGCTTGGTTACCGTGTCTTCTGCGGTGGATGCGGCGCTGCGGGCGCTCGACCACGGCATCAGACTGTCGAGCGAAAAGCTCAGCGACGCGGTCAACGAGCCGGAGTCTGACCAGGATTTCATCGCATATGTTGGCTGGTACGAGGCCGACAGCGACAGGCTTGGCGAGTATACCGAGAGCCTGGCGTCGGAGAGGGCTGCGCGGGCCATGGCGAGCTGCTTCTCGAGGGCGGCCACGCTCGGAGGGTCTGCGGCAATGCCGGTGACGTCGACCGCCTTGATCTCAGTCTCGAGAGCAGGCGCAATATCCACGCTCGATTCGCCGTCCAGGCCGAGCAGGATCCTGAATGAGTCGAGCGCTCTGTCATATGATAGCTTGGCGCTTTCGAGTGTCGGCTTGAGTTTCTCCAGCGTCACCCGAGCCGACAGCGCGTCGAGCTCGGGGGCAAGCCCCGCCACGCGCCTGGCCTCTGCCTGGTCGTAGCTTTTCTGGGCGCTCGCAATGTTCTGTTCTATCAGCTTGATGCTGTTCCACGACAGGCCAAGGGAATGGTAGGCCTTGCGAACCGAAAGCTCCAGATCCCTCTCTGCCGTCAGGTACGCGAGCAGTTGTGTCTCGTAAGCGAGCCGGGCTTTCTTCCCGGATGACAGCAGGCCCGACGACAGCATCAGGCTCGCTTTCGCCAATCCATAGGACGCAGACTCCCCATCGTTCGGCCTGGAGGTCCCGGCACCCAGCGATAGCCCGGGCAGAAGGCCACTCCACGAAACGTCCACGGCGCGTTTTGCAGCAGCGAGGTCTACTCTCGAGCGGGAAAGGCTTTCGTTGTTTGCCAACGCTGTTTCTACCGCCTGTTCCAGACTCAGTGCCTCCTGGGCACCTGCAAGGGCCGCTACGGCCAGCAGTGCCATCAACACGATAGTCGGTTTCTTCATTCGCCTGTATCCTCCGGCGCGGAGTACCCCCCGCGTCAGCAGAGGATACGCCAGCGACTCGGGAGGAGCCTATAAACAGCAGATGAAAGGATGATAATATTCTGTTATATGCGCCAGTTGCCCGGCAATTCTGCATTGCCGTACTGGGGAGACCCGTGTACACTCGCGTTCATGAGGCATGCATGAAGGCAAGGGTCCTGATAATCGAGGACGTAGCGGAGCTGTCCGATCTCGTGGCGCTGTATCTGTCCAAGGAAGGCATGGACACACGACAGGCAGAATCCGGCGAGGCCGCGCTGGCTCTTCTCGGCGCCGGAGGTGCTGAAGCGTTCGTTCCCGATATTGTGATCCTCGACATCAACCTGCCTGGCATGGATGGGTTCGAGTTCCTGCATGAGTTCCGGAAGTCAGGCGGGTGTCCTGTACTGATCGTATCGGCACGAGACGCCGACGAGGATATTATTGCAGGTCTTGGCTACGGCGCCGATGAGTTCGTTACAAAGCCATTCTCACCGCGGGTGCTTGTTGCCCGCGTCAGGGCGATGCTTCGCCGTGTCCAGGACACGCCAGCGCCCCGTGATGGCGCAATCGTCCGCTTCGGCCCATTTACCATCGACCTCGACGCCTGCATGCTCAAACGCGGTGGCGAGCGCGTGGCGCTGTCGGCGAAGGAATTCGCAGTGCTGTCCTTTCTGATAGCCAACGCCGGCAAGCCCCTCGGTCCCGAGGCAATCTACTCAGGCGTATGGGAGAACGCGTATGGGGACATGACCGCCGTAGCCGTCTATATCCAGCGCCTCCGCAGGAAGATCGAGGCCGATCCCACGGCGCCCCGCTATATCGAAACCGTCTACGGCATGGGCTACCGCTTTACGCCGGAACCGGAGCCGGCGTCATGAAGATCCGCAATCAATTCCATATCCTGGTCCTGGGCATCCTCGTCATGCCCGTGTTCGTGGTGGCTGGGCTCTACGGACTGCAGCGCAGCCGGCAGGCGGAAGCCGTGCCGATGCCCGGCTACGACGAGGTTGCCAGGATGGCGGGCGGAACCTTCGACCGCAAGGCCTGGGATCGTCTGGCGGATTTCATAGCGCGCAGGCCTGCGACGATTGACTTCACGATACTCGACGCGGATAGCCGTGTTGTTTTCTCCACGATGAACGCTTACCACGCCGGCGAAATCTTGAATGGCGAGATATTGCTTGGGTATATCCGTGAAACGAGCTCCGACTATTATTATCAGATGGACGCGCCCGCACGCCTGGGTGAAAGCGGGTTTCTGGTTCTTACCCGCATCGACAGGACCGACCGCGGCCCTCCGGATTTCTTCCGCCTGCTCGTGGTGCTGATTGTGACGATATTCCTGTTTTCGGCCAGCATGTCGGTGCTCATAGCGCGATCGATCACCCACTCCGTGCTCTCGCTCGACGAAGCCACGCGCCACATTGCCTCAGGCGAGCTTGACCGAATAGTATCGGTCCACGGTTCCAACGAGATAACTTCCCTTGCGTCGTCGCTCAACTCGATGCGTCTCGCGCTCAAGGATGACCAGGCCAGGCGCTCGCGCTTCATCATGGGCGTTACACACGACCTCAAGACTCCTCTCGCGCTGATAAAGGGCTACGCCGAGGGCATCGGCGACGGCATGGCCGATGAGCCCAAGGAACGCGGCCGCTATGTTGGCATTATCGGCGCGAAGGTCGATCAACTGGCTGGCATGATAGACGACCTGATAGACTTCGTGCGCTTCGATACTGCGGCATGGAGAAGCAGGCTGGAGAGGGCTCCGCTCGCGCCGTTCCTCCGGGGACTGTGCAAGCGGCTGGAAGCGGATGCTGTGCTGCTCGGGCGCCGGGCAGAGGTTACGATAAACCTGCCAGAAGACCTGTCCGTGCCGTTCGACGAACGGCTCTTCACACGAGCCATCGAGAACATCGTCAACAATGCGCTGCGCTATACCGACTCAGGCGGATTCGTGCGCGTGTTGGCTCGGGCCGAACCGGCTGATATGGCGCCGGAACGGGTTGTCATTGAGATATCGGACGACGGTCCCGGCATAGAGGCGGCGGATCTGGACAATATCTTCGACCCGTTCTATCGCGGTTCCTCGTCCCGGCGGGAACAGGGCATGGGGCTCGGCCTGTCGATAGTCAAGAGCGTGCTCGAGTCCCACGGCTGGTCCATCAACGTTGTATCGCATCCGGGCGAAGGCAGCATGTTCACCATCACCATCCCGATGCACTGATGCCGGGGGCGATGACCGTGTCGCCGGTCATCGTAGCTCGTCCCGGGCTCCGACAAGCTCGAACAGCTTGATCCCTTCATTGGGAAACTGCTGCTTGATCGCCTCGATGATGCGTGCTATCTGCCCGGCGACCTGCCCGTCGACCCACGTAATCAGCATGAAGTTCTCTTCTGGCCAGGTTGCCGTGCCGAGTTTCCGGTCACGGCCTCCGCGGCCGTGGACAATCGGCACGATCGTATACAGGATGTCAGGTATGTCATTCTCGAGACTCTCTATGATCTCATCCTGCACCGAACGGTTGGCTATGATCTCGATTCGTGTCATTTCGCTGTCTCCTGTATCTTCCTGGCGCGCTTGTCGTTGAAGAACGAATAGATGACCGGGATGAAGAACAGCGTTATCAGCGTTGCCGAGCTGAGGCCGCCAAGCACGGTCAGGCCTATCGGCTGGATCATCTGGGAATTCTCGCCCTTGGTAAACGCCATCGGCACAAGGCCAAGGATGGTCGTCAGCGTCGTCATCAGCACTGGCCGCAGCCTCGAGGCACCTCCCTCGATGCATGCCTCGCGGACGGGCATGCCGCGCGCGACCAGCAGATTGGTATAGTCGACCAGTATGATGCCGTTGTTGACGACGATGCCGACCAGCATCACGACACCGATCGCGGTGAACATCGTCAGCGCCTGTCCGCTAATCGCGTAGACGGCGACGACACCTATGACGAGCAGCGGTATGGTAAACATGTTGATGAGGGGATCCCTGAACGACTCATACTGGCCGGCCATCACGCCAAAGACGAGCAACAGCGCCATCGTCAGTATGGATACGAAAATGGCGCCGTTCTCTACGATGGTCTTCCAGGTTCCTGCGTACGCCAGGCTTATGCCTTCGGGTATTACCATGCTGTCGGCTATGGCGGCCTGGATGTCCGCTTCAACGTCTCCGGGGCGCCGGTTCGTCGCAATCGAGGCGGTCACGTGTATGATGCGACTCTGGTTCTCGCGGGCAATGCTGACCGGGCCAACGCCACGCTTCAGTTCGGCGAAGTTCGCCACCGCGACGCGGCCACTTGAGCCCTTGACATATATGCGCTCGAGGTCCGGTACCTTCATCCGGTCCGATTCCTGCAGGAAGAGCACAACCGATTCCTCGTCGCCTCCCGATCGGTATGTCGTCGCGGTGGCTCCGGCGACGCTGGCGGTTATTTCTCTGGCAACGGATGCGACGTTGATGCCGAGTGAATAGGCGCGCTGGCGGTCTATCACGACCTCGACCTGGGGCAGCCCTTCCTTGAGGCTCATCGAGACGTCTTTTACGTCGTGGATCTTGTCGTTCAACAGGTCGACAAGGCTGTGCGCCAGCACGATGCCGCCGCTCAGATCCTGGGTCCGTATCGCGATGTCGATATCGGAGCCGCCGGCCATCTGTCTGAATTGTCCCTGGCTGAAGCTGAAGGTGGCGCTCGGAAACTCCTCGAAGTGAGCGCGCAACTTCGCCTTGATCGTGTCCGCCGTATCGATGCGTTCCGCGAACACGGGCAGCTGGATAGTCAGCTGCCCCGTATACGATGTGGATCCGCGGCCTACCGTCGTGATGACTGACTTGACTCCCTTGGCTTCGTCCAGGGCAACGCCTTCCAGTTCGCGCAACACGACCTTGGTGACCGACAGCTTCGTGCCTATGGGCAGGCTGACATTGAGTGTCACCGAGTCGTCTGCTGATGGTGGCAACAGGTTGATGTTCATCCTTGGTATGAACGACAGGCTTACGAGGAACACGCCCACAACAATCAGCACCGTGGTCGGCCGATGATGTATGGCCGCGGCCAGCGCCCTGCGGTAGGCGGAGTTGAGCCCCTCAAGGGCATTTTCGATGGCCGTGTCCAGAGTCCTGAGTAGCCCGTTGTGCAGTGGCTTTTCCTTGCGGGTGGAAAGCGGCAGGTAGGTGCTCGCGAGTACCGGTATCAGGAAGATTGCAACGAACAGGCTGGACAGCAGGGATATCACGATCGTGAATATCATGTCGGTAAAGAGCTGGCCCAGCATGCCCAGCTGGTTCTTGAAGAAGAGCACCGGTATGAACACGAATATCGTCGTCAGGTTGGAAGAGACGATCGCCGACATCATCTCGTGGCTGCCAAGGATGGCTGCGACCTTCGGTTTGGCGCCGCGCTCACGGTACTGGTATATGTTTTCAAGTATGACGATCGAGGCATCGACTATCATGCCCACGCCCAGGATCAGGCCGGTCATCGTCATCATGTTCAGCGTTATGCCTGCAAAGTACATCGCGAGCAACGTGACCAGAATGGAGAAAGGGATCGATATGCCAATGATGATGGTGCTCTTGATGGTGCGCAGGAACAGGAACAGGATGAGCATCGCCAACAGTGCGCCTTGCCAGGCTGAGGTCAGGAGGGTGTCTATGGTGCCCCTGATCTGCTGCGTCTGATCGGAGACTATGTCCATCGTCACGTCGGCAGGGAGCAGCTTCTGTATTTCCTTCATCTTGGCATAGACGCCGTCGGCGGCCTTGACGGTGTTCGTGCCGCTCCGTTTTGTCAGCGATACATAGACGCCGGGCTGGCCATTGATGAACACCACGGACGTCTCGTCGGTATAGCCTTGGAAGACCCTGCCCAGGTCGGCCAGCCGCACGCCATAGCCATCGATTGTCGCTACGACCGTCTGGGCAATCTCGTCGATGCTCTTGTACTCACCGGTCGTCCGTATCAGGTAGTCCTTGGTGCCTTCACCGATACTGCCGCCGCCCAGCTCGACGTTCTGCGCGGCCAGTCCCGAGGCTATGCCGGTTATGGTCAGACCGTATGCGTCGAGCCGGTTCTGTGAAAGCTCGACGCGGACGATTCTTGACCGGCCGCCGTTGACATCGGCCTGCGCTATGCCATCGATCTGTTCGAAGTATGGCTGTATGTACTGCTCGGCCAGCGCCTTCAGGTCCTCCGCGGTACGCTTGCCGGAAACCGCGATCCTGATGATAGGCTGGTCATCCATGTTGAACTTGAATATGCGCGGCGAATCCGCTCCATCGGGCAGGGCGTTGCGGACGCGGTCAAGCTTGTCGCGGATGTCGCTGGTCGCGTCGCTCAGGTTCACGTCATAGCCGAACTCCAGCGTCAGCCGGCTGGAGCCCTCGCTCGATGTCGATGTCAGCGTCTTGAGCCCGCTGACGTTTATCAGTGCGCTCTCCAGCGTTGCTGTTACCGACTTCTCGACCGATTCCGGGCTCGCTCCGGAATAGCTCGTGCTGACCGACAGCACCGGCCGCTCTATGCTTGGCATCAGGTCAAGGGCGATGTTCGACACCGTATACAGGCCGACCACCATGATCAGTGAGAAGACAATGGCGACCAGTACCGGTCGGCCGACGACCTTGTTGGCTATGCTCATGGGGTGGCTCCACTGGCCGCGACGATCTTTACCCTTGCGCCATCAGTCAGTACCGAGGCGCCTTCGATGACGACGGTGTCGCCTTCCTTGAGCCCTGACTTCACCTCGACGATGCCATCGACGGTCACACCGAGGTCGACCTTGCGCCGCGCGACCGTGCTGTCGGCTCCGACCACGAACACATAGTCGCCGGTCGAGTCACTCTGTATCGCATTCTCCGAAATAGTGAGCCTGTCCTGGTAGCTCGTCGTGTTGAGCCGTATCTTCGCGTACATGCCCGCGTTGATACGCGGATCGGCCCGGTCGAACGACAACCGTATTTCCTTCGTCCGTGATGTAGAATCGACGACCGGCGAGACACGGGTGACGGTCGCGGCGAAATTGATGCCAGGGTACGCTTCCAGCGATACGGCTGCCTTGAGGCCGGTCCTGAGGACGCCGACATAGCGTTCAGGAATCCTGGCGCTGGCCTGCAGGCCGGTGGAGTCGAGCACCCCGATCCTGGCCACGACCGAAGTCGTGCCGACCTTTGACCCGACGGACGCGGGCAAGGATGTGATCGTGCCCGATATCGGAGCGTTGACCGGGTTCACCGTGTAGGTGCTTCCGGGGGTGCTCGGGTCTATCTCGGCCAGCAACTGACCGGCCTCGACCCTGGCGCCCAGCGGCACCCTGATCGATACGAGTTTGCCGGCGACATACGGATTGACGTCCACCGTCGAGTCGACGACGATATCACCGTTTGTCTCTATGTAATCCTGTATCGTGCCACGGGTAATGGCGGCGGTTCTGACGGAGAATGTCGATGCGGCGCCGGACCGGGTCGGGCGCTTGCCCGACGTGGCCGGGGCTCCGCCAGTTGCTCCGGTCGGCGCGCCTCCGGCGGTGCCGCCAGAGGTCCTGCCTGCGTAGCTCGTGCCCGATTGGGGAGCCTTGTCGGTGGCTGCCGGCTTCGATGCGCTCGGTATCAGGAGTATGGCCGCTATGGCGATGCCAAAGATGATGATGATGACGATATTGCGCTTTTTCACGATTACCTCCCGAGCGTCCCGAAGGGGACTCCCACTGCATATTCCAGATCAAGAGCCGCCGATATCAGCGTATTCAGTTGCGACAGAACCTGCATGCGTGCTGACTGGAGATTGTCCTGCGCGTTCTGCAGACTCAGAACATCCTTGGTGCCGAATCGATACGCTTCCTCGGTCAGCGCGTAGGTGCGTTCCGCGAGCGTGGCATTGAGTCGCAGCGCTTTGAGCGAGCTTCGTGCCTGATCGATGCGCCGTGCGAGCGAGCGGACCTGGAGCTCGGCGCTGGTTCTTGCTTCCGTCAGCGATATTTCGAGTGTTGCGACCGAATCGCCTGCGGCGGCCGCCGATTGGTGCTCCTGTGACCAGGGCAGCATCTTGTCCAGCGCGAAGGTGGCCGTGGCAGAAAGCGAGCCGGTGTCCTTCCAGGTTGCGGCGCTGTCCGATGATGCGGGCCGGTACGACAGCCCGAGCGATAACGCCGGGGAGTACATGCTTCTGCGCGCCGCCGCCTCCCTGACCCTGGCCAGATTCAGCGACATCTGCAGGGCGGTGACTGTGGGCGATGCATCGATCTGCGCGGCGAGCTGCGCCGGGGCCGGGGTACTGGCGTTTTCGGCGGCGAGCGGGGTGGCAGAGTCGAGGGTGTCCGTCAGCGCCGGCACTTGGGTCTGATCGATGCCCAGGAGCTGTCTGAAATCGGCCAGCTGGCCTTCATATGTTACCCTGGCGCTGTCAAGCGTCGGCTTGAGCTTTTCCAGCGCGACGAGAGCCGTCAGCGAGTCGAGTTCGGGAGCGAGCCCGGCCTTGCGCCGCGCTTCGGTCTGGTCGTAATTCTTCTGTGCCGTATCGACACTTTTCTGGAGCACCGCTATGTTCTCGCGGGCTATCAGCAGCGCGTAATAGGCCTTGCGCACCGATAGTTCCACGCCGCGGCGTGCCGTCTGGTATGCGAGCTGCGCCTGGTCATAGAGCACCTTGTCTACCTGCATCGTGCCTATGACCGCGGTCGTCAATGTCAGCGCCGTGCTCACCGAGCCATTTATTGTAACGGTGCTCGTCGTGCTGCCAGTGCCCGGCACATTGGGCCGCGATGCCCCGGCGCCGAGCGACAGTCCGGGTATCAGACCGCCCCAGGAGAGGTCCATCGCTCGTTGGGCCGCTCGGACCGCTATTTCCGATTGGCGCAGCCCCGCATTGTTGGCCAGCGCAAGGCTCACGGCATCGTCAACACGGAGTGCATCATCGGCCCATGCCGTACCGTGTGCCACCGACAACATCGATAGTATGGAAAGCAGTGCAAACATTCGTCTCATTCGGGTATTCTCCAGACGGGTCAGTATAGCGCAAGTCCATACTATCTGTACCACATGGTGCCTGTCCATTTATGCCCGGTGAATCCTTGATCATTTTCCGCTCGATGAACGGCTTGTCACGCGCGCTCTCGAGAACATCGTCAACAACGCACTGCGGTATACGGCCGGGGGCGGTCTCGTGCGCATCCGTGCCCGGACAGCGGCCGGTTCCGCCATCATCGAGATCTCTGACGATGGCCCTGGCATCGAAGCGCCCGACATGCCGAACATCTTCGATCCGTTCTACCGCGGCAGCGCGTCGCGGCGGTAGCAGGGGATGGGGCTCGGACTCGCCGTGGTCAAACAATTCCCCTCGCCTGAAGACCCCGCATGCAGGGCCTGTCGGACCTTCACCCTTGCCACCCGCGACGAGTATCGGTACGATGCTGCATGGCGATACAACCGCCGTCGCGGAGGATTGCGTATGTACTTCAATGAGCTGGTGGCCTCGTATGATCGCGAGCGCCGCGAACGGGACATCTTCCACGATCTCATGCGGTACCGCGTGCGTGAAATCCTGCTTGTCGCCAGCCTGTATGATTCATTCGTGCTGGAAAGCGACGGGGCGCTGTCCGAACAGATATACGGCGAGTTCTTCAAACTGAACCTGACAACCGCTCCGCGCGTCTCGTGCGCGTACACTCCCGAATCGGCCATGGAGATGTACGGCGCCGGCACCTATGACATGGTCATTCTGATGGCCGGCCTTGACTTTGACGCCCCGCTTGCGCTGGCCAAGAGGATGAAGGGATTGTGGCCCGACGTGCCTATCCTGCTGCTGGCGATGAACAACTCCAGCCTTGCCGGACTCAATGCCGACAACCGCTCGTGCCTCGATGTCATAGACCGGGTCTTCGTATGGAACGGTTACTCGAAGCTCTTTGTCGGCATGATCAAGTATGTCGAGGATCTGCGCAACGTCGACAACGATACGCGCGTCGGCATGGTCCGCATCGTGCTGTTGATAGAAGACTCGGTCCGCTACTATTCGCGGTATCTGCCGCTTCTGTACTCGGTCGTGATGAAGCAGACCCAGCAGCTCGTGGAAGAGGAACGGGTCGTCGAGACGTACAAGATACTGCGCATGCGCGGACGGCCCAAGATCCTGCTGGCTACCAGCTACGATGAGGCAGCGGCGTTGTTCGATCGATACGAGCCGTACATACTGACCGTGATTTCCGATGTTCGGTACATGAAGGATGGAGTGGAGGATCCGGAGGCGGGGTTCCATTTCCTTGCGATGACCAAGGAGCGCAAACCCGACCTGCCCGTGCTTATCCAGTCGAGCGAGCCCGAGAACCGCGACAAGGCATATGCGCTGGGCGCTTCGTTCGCCGACAAGAACTCGAACACCCTGGCCAGGGAACTCGGATCATTCTTCCAGTCGGAGCTTGGCTTTGGTCCCTTCGTCTTCCGGAACCCGCAGGGCATAGAAATTTCACGTGCCCGCAACATGGACGAGTTCGAGGCGCTGTTGCGTTCCATCACGCCGGAGAGCCTTCTGTACCACGCGGAGCGCAACCACTTTTCGGCATGGCTGATGGCCCGCGGCGAGGTACGGTTTGCCCGCATCATACGAAACTACATGCCGGAGGATTTCGCCGGGCCTTCCGAACTCAGGGACTTCATATGCCGGGCCCTGGATGATCTGCGGCGCGGCAAGTCGCGCGGTGTGATTCCGGCCGTCGGGGTAATTTCCGGTGACAGGGCGCTGGCGCGGCTCGGTGGCGGTTCCGTCGGCGGCAAGGGCCGGGGGCTCGCGTTCATCAAGAGCCTCATAGACAACCTGGCCTTTCCGAAGACGCAGAACGGCATGGACATACGCCTGCCGTACACGGCCTTCATCGGCATCGACGAGTTCGAGCGATTCATGGACCAGCACGGCCTCTGGGGATTCGCGTGGTACGCAGCGCCGGAGACCGATGTCAGGCGCGCCTTCCTGTCGCGCCCGCTTGACCCCGAACTGGTCGGCCGCCTGCGATCGTTCCTCGCCACCACGGACAAACCGCTGGCGGTGCGCTCTTCGGGCCTTTTCGAGGACATGCTGATGGTGCCGTTCTCCGGTGTCTATGACACGTTCCTGATACCGAACGCCGATCCTGATCCGGAGCGAAGGCTGGCCGAACTGTGCGACGCGATCCGCCTGATATACGCGAGCCTGTATTCCGAATCGGCCCGTTCGTACTTCGAAGCGGCGGCCTACAAGATAGAGGAAGAACGCATGGCGATCGTCGTGCAGGAGCTTGTGGGCCGCAGGCGTGGCCGCTGGTACTATCCGCTGATAGCGGGGACGGCGCAGTCATATAATTATTACCCGATATCGTATCTCAAGCCCGACGACGGCCTGTGCGTGGCGGCGCTTGGACTCGGACCATACGTTGTGGAAGGCGGGGCGGCGCATCGCTTCTGTCCGCGCTACCCCAAGCTCGATGTGGTGGCGCCGGGCCGCAGCATCAGCGGTACCCAGCGCTGGTTCTATGCGCTCGATATGGTGCGCCTGGATTTTGACCTGTCGGCCGGAG
>Ga0209467_1002188_pt1 | contig 14435 bp, 13 predicted proteins | sample Higcelwee11metaG_FD_187175 | JGI IMG/M metagenome (GOLD analysis project Ga0209467, IMG submission 187175) | Freshwater pond sediment microbial communities from the University of Edinburgh, under environmental carbon perturbations - High... | ecosystem: Environmental > Aquatic > Freshwater >...
GGAGACCTTGGTGCAGCACATGGGCGGGCACCGCGCGGCGATGGTGGTGCGGGAGGGGCGGGTGGTGCTGGAGGTGGTGAGCGGGTGGTGAGGGGGCTTGTGCCAGCCTTTGGGGGGTTGGTTGAGCGCGATCTGGCGCCGCTCGCCTCAGCCCTCACCCCGGCCACACAGCCCGGCGAGGCGCTCCACCAAGGCCCCGAGGCTGGCTTGTTTGCCCTTCACGCAGTCCCGAGCGGCGGCGGAGAGCTTAAACGCCGCGTGTTTTAGGAAGAGGTCGCGGGAGTTGTGGTCCTTCGTAGACGGCGCGGTCACCCCTGGCGCGCAGCCCGCGATGGAGCGCATCAGGCCCTCGATGTTGGGATCCAAGAAGTGCACGGTGAGCTTGTCTGGCGCGTCGCTTCGGGCCTTCATCGCCCGGATGACGTCGGCCTCTGCGGCGAGTTTGGGGAGCCGGAGGTGCTCGGCCACACGGTCGCGGTCGACGAGCACACACAGGAGGCCGTCTCCAGCGAGCAGGCTGGTGCGGCCCAGGTCACCGATCAGCTTCGCCACGCCGTTCCGGGGGTTTGGCTCGATCTGGCGCCGCAGCGCCCAGATCACCAGGCCGGTGAGATCGCTGACCATCGCCAGCACAAAGTCATGGGGCGGGAACACGCCGCCGCCGCCCGCCTGCATCCTGTCTTCATACAGGACCGTCGCGAGCCGCATCAGCCCACCGGCTCGTCATCGGCCTTGGCCGGAGGCGTCGGCGCCAGCACACGCGGCAGATACCCCGCCGCGCGAAGCTGCCCGAGGTCGCCGAACTGCTCTAGCCATTGCGGCAAGGTCTCCGCGTCAAGGCGCGACACCTCCGCCCGACCGCCAGAGAGCGAACAAACCCGCACAGACGCGGCGGGGTCATCCAACAGCTCCAGCACCCGGTCGGAGTGGGTGCAGACCACGACAGGCGCCCCGCCGGGCAGGTTGGTGAGCATCGACATCACCCGGCCCAGCAGCGCGGGGTGAAGGTGAAGCTCGGGCTCATCAATCGCCAGCAGGGACCGGCCTGGGTTGAGGTGCGTGAGCGCGATGAACGCCAGCCAGGTGAGCTGCCCATCGGAGAGATCCGTGGCCAGGATCGGCTCGTTGAGCCCGGTGACCGTCAGCGCGAGGGCGACCTGACCGCCGCCGGGATCCGCCCGGAGCACGACGCTGTCGATGTGCTCACCGAGGCCCAGACGCACCAGCCCCAGGGCCTCGTCCCACAACGCCGAGGGGCCGTTCTTGAGCTCATACCAGGCGTTGGCGAGGTTGTAGCCCAAGAGGTCGAGGCGCTCGGCGGGGAGCAGCATCGTGGAGGAGCGCACGCTCCGGGTGAGCTGGTAAGCGCGGGCGGCCCAGGAGGCCGTGGTGTCGAAGGGGAGGTGGACCTCGATGCCGCGCAGGGCGTTGAGCACGCGGGAGATCGCGGGGTGTGGGGGCAGGTTGCCGAAGCTGGAGATGAGGAGCTGGTCGGGTTTGATGGCCCCGGGCGCGATGGGGGTTTGTTTGTCTGAGCCCTCAAACAAGGTCGCTTCGTTTGGCGTACGGCTCAGCACGACGGTGGGGCGCTCGGCGGGGTCTAACGGATAAACCGTGAGACGCTCGGCGAGCCCCAAAGCGCCAGCGGCGCGTGCTCCGAGCACGAAAAAGTACTCAATCAGTGGGAGCTTCCTTTCGTCATCCTCAATGACCACGCCGAGCGCTATCGCCTTGGCACCTTTACGAAGCAGCCCAGACATCCCCCGATGCTGGGCGTAAAACTGCGCCATGAAGTTGGGCTCAGCGGCCTTTCTGAGCAGCTCCAGACACTCCAAGACCGTGCTCTTTCCGGCGCCATTCTCCCCAATGAGCACGGTGATGGGCCGATTGAGCTTCAGCTCCACATCCTCGATGGCGCGCACGTTCTGGATACGAACTCGGGTAATCCTTTCCAAGCTCACACCCCCCACACAACGCGCCGACACGCCCACGCACAAGCGCGAACGACAGCGGCAGAGGTCGGCGTAGGCATGATCACTCCAGAGACGGGCGCTCACTCAGGCCCCGAAGGTATCACAACCCCCGGATCCGAGCACCGCCCCTCACTCCCCCGCCACCACCCGCCGAATCCGCGCATCTCTCCCCTCCGCCATCCCCCTCCGCAGCGCCTGGAGACACACCACGTCCCGCGCCTGCTCCCCCGCCTCACAGGCCCCGGGCTCTCCCGCGGCGGTGCTGAGGTAACAACGCAGGGCCCGCGCCCCATCCGGCAGCGGGTTCGGCGGCGGCCGCCACGACGCCACAGGCGACAGCGCCGAGGGCAGCACCCCCAAGGTGAGCGCCCAAGCCAAGGCCCACGCGCCGAGCACCGCGAGGAGCCCACGCCGGTCGGGCACCACAGGTACAGCCGCCGGGACGGCCCCTTGGCCCAAAGCCGCCAGCCCCAGGCCCAGCCACAAGGGCAGCACCACGCCCACCTGCCCCATAAAACGGTCGCTGCCCTGCTGAATGGTGAGCGCGCCCTGCAGGGCCACCAAGAACGGCGCGCTGGTGAGCGCCAAGGCCAGGATCATCGGCCAGCGCCGCCACAGGCTCCACACCCCCAGGCCCAAGGCGCCCAAGGCCAGGGGCGCCCAGGTACGGGCGCGCTCGGCGGCGACAGCGGAGGTGGGGCCCAAGGTCTCGATCGGCGGGATCAGCGCGCTCTGGGCCTTGAAGTGCAGGAGGGTGTTGGGCACGTCGGTGAGGGACGTGCGGCCCCAGATGTAGCGGGAGCTGTACTGCCAGGGCGGGGCGAAGCGGGGGTCATCGTGGCCCAGCTCATGCAAACGCTGGCGCACGTCGGCCTGCTCCTCCAAGGAGCCCGTGCGCTCGTGGTAGGCCCAGGGGCCGAGAGTCCAGGCCAAGGCCAGGGGCGCGAGCAGGGCGGCGAGGCGCAGGGGCGCGGACCAGGCCGGGCGCCAAGGCCCCAAGAGCAGGCCCAGGCCGGCGACGCCTAGGCCCGGCAAGGCCCAGATCAGGCCACGAAGCTCAACGAGCAGGCACAGGCCGAGGCCGATCCCCGCGCCCAACAGGGTGCGCGCCTTGGGCCAGCGCGCCGCCGCCGCCGCCAAGGCCATGCCCCAAGCGAAGATGGCCGTGGCCTCGGGGTAAAACGAGACCGTGCGGCTGAGCAACAGCACCGGGGGCACCGCGCCGATGAACGCCGAGGCCGCCAAGCCCGCCACCCGCCCGTGCAGAGCCCGGCCCCAGAGGTAGAGCGCTGAGGCCAAGGCCCCGCCGGAGATCGTCGCGCCCCAGAGGAGCGCGTCCGCCACGCCGACACGCCGGGCCAAGGGCGCGAGCAGCTCGGCGGTGAGCCGGGCGCGGTGGGCGGGGTAACGGGCGGCGTCCCCCTCGGCGACGGTGGCCACGGCCGCGCACCAGTCGCCGAAGTCCGAGGTGGCGAGCTGGCCCCCAGCGGAGGCGAAGCCCGCGAGCCAGGTGCTCTGCAGAGCGCCCGAGACCAGGCCCGCCCCGATCAGGAGCGGCAGGTCAATCGACCAGCGCCAAGCGTCCTCTTCGCCCCGCGCCGTGGGCAAGGCCCGCAGCGCGAGCACGAAGCCGAGGAGCAGGGCGACGGAGACGGGGGACATGGCCCGAGTCTACACCGGGAGGCGCCTCAGGGCACAAAGCCGACGCTGTCGGTGCGCAGGTGGCGGATGTAGCGCACCTTGGGCCGGGTGGCGATGAACGCGCGGACCTGCGCCAAGAACTCATTCTCGTCACGCCAGCCGCCGGGGAGCACCTCGTTGGGCTCGGCGGCCTCCAAGATCAAGGGGTCCACCGCGCGTTTGATGGCGCCCTCGACGGCGACGCGGGGGGAGCGAAAGGTGGGGAAGAGCACCCAGTGCTCGGTGTACTGGCCCGGCGCCTTGGCGGGGAAACAGGCGGCGAAGCCGACGTGGAGGTTGGTCGCCGCCATGCGGGAGGTCGCGCCAAACATCGGCGCGCTCTGGCCGTCCTCGGTCGTCATCGAGAGGGTGGTGCTCGGGATGTCGATCGGCTCAGCGGCGCTCGGCACCTTGGGCATGAAGATGTTCATGGTGCCGCCATCAATCTGATAGGTCGGACGACTGGTGATGAAGTGCCACATGGGGTTCTGCTCCTGAGTGGGTGGGTCGCTCACGACACTCTATGGCCCGAGCCCACAAAGCTGTGATCGCGGGATGCCCAAAAAGTTGAGAGCCGGGACTGGTGGGGCGCGGAGGCGCCGGATCTTCACAGTCCTTTACACACCTTCGGCCTCGTTGGCTTCACGCCGAGGCCCCCGCCGGTTCAGAATGGCGACACCCTGGAGACGATCCCATGAACGCCCTGCGCCTCACCCCGCTCCTCACCCTGCTCTTCGCTTGCGGAAAAGACGACGGCCCCGCCGACGACAGCGCGCCCGCCGACGACACCGCCGCCGACACGGCGACCGACACCGCCGCCGAGGTCACCCCCTGCCCCGACGGGCTCAGCGAGCCGGCGATCTCCACCTCAACGGGCTGCGTCACCGGCCTCGTCACCGAGGGCCAAGAGCGCTTCTTGGGGGTGCCCTACGCCGCCCCGCCCCTGGGCGCCCTGCGGTTCTTGCCGCCGACGCCGGTGAGCCCGTGGGAGACGCCCCTCGCCGCGACGACACCAGGCCCGATCTGTGTGCAGCACGTCGATAGCTCGCTCACGGACAACAAGAAGGGCGAAGGCGACGAGGACTGCCTCACCCTGAACATCCTGCGCCCCGCGGGCGCCGTGGGCCCCTTGCCGATCCTGTTCTTCACCCACGGCGGCGGCTACGCCACGGGCTCAGGCAGCCAGAGCACCTACGTCAACGATCCCAACTTGCCCGATCAGGCCATCGTCATCACCCACAACTACCGCCTGGGGCCCCTGGGGTTCTTGGCCCACCCGGCGCTCTCCGCCGCCCAGGCCGAGGGGGTCTCGGGCAACATGGGGCTCTTGGACACGGTGATGGCCCTTGAGTGGGTGTCTGAGAACGCCGAGGCCTTGGGCGGTGATCCCGCCCAGGTGCTCATCTTCGGCGAGAGCGCCGGGGGCCTCACCACCTGCGCCTTGTTGATGTCGCCCGACGCCGCGGGGCTGTTCTCCGGGGCGGTGGTGCACAGCGCGCCGTGTCTGGGGCTGAACGAGCCTCTGCGCGGCGGCGCCGCCGACCAGGGTGAGCGCTGGGGCGAGACCTTCGCCGAGGCCCTGGGCTGTGACGGAGACGACGCCGTGGCCTGTATGCAGAGCGCGCCCATCGAGGACATCGTCACCTACGGCCAGGCGACGGTGCTCATCGGCGAGGGCAAACGGTACGCCCCGGTGCTCGACGGCGTGCGCCTGCCCGTAGACGGCGCCTTGAGCCTCAAGGACGGCCTCAGCGTGCCCGTCACCTTAGGCGCCAACCAAGACGAGGGCACGGTGTTTGTGTTGGGTCTGGGCGTGACCACCGAGGCGATCTACGAGGCGACGGTGCGGGCGCTTGTGCGGCCCTTCGGGATTGACGCTGAGAAGATCCTCGCGGCCTACCCCAGCGCTGCGTACGGCGACTCCCCGGAGGCGGCCTTCGCCGCGCTCTACGGCGACGCGGTGTTTGTCTGCCCGACGGTGTTTATGGCCGAGGCCTTGGCGCCCGCCCACACCGTGCGGGGGTACCACTTCTCCGCCGCGCCCGCCGCCGCGGGCACCTTCGGGGCCTTTCATGGCTTAGAGCTCGCGTACGTTTTCGGCACGGGGTTTGTGGACACCAGCGCCAAAGACGCCGCGCTGGCCCAAGACATGCAAGACGCCTGGGCCAAGCTGCTCACGGGGGACGCCGCCGTCGGTGAGGCCGGGCCCTGGAGCCCGCTTGGGACGGGCTGGGCGCTGTGGGATCGCGACGGGAGCGGCCTCGGCGCCCACCCCAAGGCGGATCTGTGCCAGCTCTGGGCCGAGGAGGGCCTCAACCCCTGGTGAGGCCCGCGGCCCGGGTTACCTCGTTCGGTATGCGCCCCATCGCTCGGATCTTCCCCATCGCCGCCCTCGTGGCGCTCCTCGGGCCGTCCTGCGCCAAGGACGCCCCGCCGAAGGGGACGGGGCCGACGATCGTGCTCATCACCCTCGACACCACCCGCGCCGACGCCGTGGGGGCCTGGGGCGGGCCCGCCGGGATCACGCCCACCCTCGACGCCTTGGCCGCCCGAGGCGCGCGGTTTGTGTGGGCCTTCTCCCACGCGCCGACGACCTTGTCGTCTCACGCCTCGATGTTCACCGGCCTTGACCCCCACGGCCATGCCGTCCCACGAAACGGCGTGCCGCTGTTTGAGTCCCACACCACCGTGGCCGAGCGCCTCGTTCATCACGGCTTTGAGACCCTCGCGGTGCTGGGCAGCTCCGCCGTAGACCGCAGCACCGGGGTGTTGCAGGGCTTCACCGCGGTGGATGACTCCCTGAGCGTCGATCAAGGCCGCCGGTTTGAGGACACGGCGCCGAGCGTCACCGCCCGCGCCTTGAGGCTCGTAGACGGCCGAGAGGGCGGCAAACCTCTGTTCCTCTGGGTGCATTATTTTGACGCCCACAGCCCCTACGCGCCGCCGTCCGAGGTGGCCCAGCGGTTTGTGCCGCCGAACGTCAAGCCCACCGCGCCGATGGAGGGCGACGATCACAACCTCGGCTTCGGGGAGCGGGTGCGGCAGGGCCAGGCCAGCCCAGAGGAGATGGCGTATTGGCGCGGTCTGTACCACGGTGAGGTACACGTCGCCGACGCCGGGATGGGCGCGCTCTTGGACGGCTTACGCGCCCGGGGCCTGCTCAACGACGCCTGGATCGTGGTCGCCGCCGACCACGGCGAGATGTTTTACGAGGTGACCGACCGCCCCATGGGCCACGGCCCCGACATCGACCCGCCGGTCACCCACGTCCCCCTTGTCATCACCCGAGAGGGCCCCGGCGCGCCCGCCCCGCGAGACGTCAACGAGCCCGTGGCGCTCTCGGATCTGGGGCCGACCTTGCTCAGCCTCGCCGGTCACCCCGAGCCTCTGGGCGAAGGTCGCGACCTGCTCCCCAGCGCCCGCGGCGAGCCCCTGGCGCCCCGGGCTCTGTTTCTGGAGGCCACGCGGGTGCCGAGCCTGCCCCGAGATGGCACCTGGGACAACCTCCAGGCCGAGCGGGGGGTGATCTGGCAAGACGTGATGATGATGCGCACCCCGTGGTTGCCGACGGAGGGGCCGACGCTGGTGAGAATCGGCACAGACGGCGTGGTGGTGTTTGAGGACAACAGCGCCGCCTTGGGCCTCACCGGCATGCTCAACGGCTGGGACGGCCGCGCCCCCAGAGGCCGCGCCCAAGAGACCCCAGAGGGGACCATGCGCGACGCCCTGAAGGCGCTCGGCTACCTCGAGGAGTGAACAGGGCGAGGAGCGCGCTACATCGTCGGCAAGCGGGCGAGGAGCTCCCGCCAGTCCGAGCGCTCCAGGATCCCCGGCTTCCGTTTGCCGAAGAAGAGCACGATCACCTCACCCTTTTGGTCCAGAAGCTCCACGCTGTGAACCCAACCCTCGGCGGAGGGTTTCCGCACCCGCCAGGCCTCGGCGACGAGGTCCTCGCGTAAGTGCAGGTTAAAACGGGGGTCGAGCACGTTCATCCACTCGCCGACGGCCTTGATCCGGCTCACCGGGCCGATGTGAATCTGGACGCAGCCGGGGTTGCCGACAAACACCATGATCGGCGTCTGGGCCTCGGCGGCGGCCTGCAGCAAGGGCCCGCTGACGGTTGTGGGCAGTCGATGGGCGTGAACACCCTCGATGAGCTGCAAGGCGCGGCGGCGGCTCACGCGGTGCGCGCGCAGGAGGCTGTGCAGGTGGTGGGGGTCGCCCATGGCGGCCCAGGTCTCGCAGAAGGTGGCGGCGTCTAGCTCGCCGTCGTCGGGGTCGGCGGGGAAGGTCTCCGGCCCGGGCGTCCAGAACGGGGTCTGATCGGGATCTCGTAGGGAATTGACGAGGGCCTCAAACGCCCCGAGATCGCTGGTCTCGCCGAGGTGCACCTTATGAACGGCCTCCCCTTGGTGATCGAAGAGCTGAATCGCCCGGTGGCCCGCGCGCTCGGTGGCGAAGACCGTGTGCCATCGCCGGGGGAAGAGCCGCAGATCGATCTCTTCCCCGAAGGCCCCGCCGACGGGGGCACCTTCAGGGAGCTGAACCCGCTCATACTGGCCCCGGCGCTCGTGAACGGCGGCCTCGTTGCGGGTGAGGGCCATCACCTCGCCCAAGGTCTCAAACCCCCGAAACAGCTCGGTCCAGGCCGGGCGAAGGCGGGTGGCGGTGCGGCCCACGGCGCTGGCCACCAGGGCGGCCTCGCTCACGCCGAGCTGGCGGGCGGCGTCACGGGGGCGGGTGCGTGGGGACTGTGCGAGGAGGGACTCGACCTGCTGGTGTAGCTCCATGGGGCTCTCCGAAGGTGTCAGGGTTTTGGGGGAGGTGTCAGTGTTTGGGTTCGGGTGTCCGCGCGGGCGGGCACGAGCAGCGCGCGGCCGGTGTCGGGGTGGCGTAGGGTGCGCACGGTGACGCCATAGGCGCGGTGGATGAGCGTCGGGGTGAAGGCCTCCTCAGGCGGGGCGTCGGCGAGGGTCTGCCCCTCCATCATCAACAGCGCACGGTCGGCCCAGGCCCCGGCGAGATTGAGATCGTGCAGGATGATCAGCACGGCGTCCCCGCGCTCATCACAGCGGCGGCGCAGCAGGCTCAACACGGACTCTTGGTGCTGGAGATCTAAGGCCGCGGTGGGCTCGTCCAACAACAACAGGCCGGGGCCCTGCACGCCGTGAAGCTGGGCGAAGGCCCGGGCCAAGGCCACCCGCTGGCGCTCACCGCCAGAGAGCTGGGGGAGCAGGCGCTCGGCGAGATGGGACGCGCCTACGGCGTCGAGCGCGTCTAAGGCGATGTCGCGGTCTCGCGCCGAGCTTGGGTGGGGTGTGCGGCCCAACATCACCACCTCCCAGGCGCAGAACGGGAAGTCACAGGGCGAGGTCTGGGGCACGACGGCGCGGCGCTGGGCCAGCTCCCGAGGCCGCCAGGCCGTGAGCGCCCGGTCAAACAGCACGATCTCCCCGGTGGTGGGCCGTCGCTCCCCGGAGATCAGCTTGAGCAGCGTTGATTTGCCCGCGCCGTTGGGCCCGCAGACCGCGAGCAGCTCCCCCGGCGCGAGGCCGAAGGATACGCCTCGCACCAGGGCGCGACCCCGCACAGAGACGCCGAGGTTGCTGACGGTCAACATCTAAACCTCCGGGCTCGCCGCGCGCAGGCGGTACAGAAAGAACGGCCCGCCGAGCAGGGCGGTGAGCACCCCCACGGGCAGCTCCGCCGGGGCCACGCAGGTGCGGGCGACAAGATCGGCCACGGTGAGCAGGCCGGCGCCCAAGACCACGCTCATGGGCAAGACCCGGCGTTGATCGGCGCCGACGAAGAGCCGGGCGAGGGGCGGCACCACCAGGCCAATAAACCCGATGAAGCCCGAGAACGCCACGCTCAGGCCCACCAACACCGCGACCAACACCGTGAGGCCGAGCTTGAGGGCCTCCACCGGCACGCCGAGCTGGGCGGCCTCGGCCTCCCCCAACAACAAGGCGTTGAGCGACCGCGCGGCGCGGGCGGTGAGCCCGAGGCCCACGGCCAAGGCGCCCAAGACCAAGCAGGCCCGGCTCCAGCTCGCCCCCGAGAGGCTGCCCAAGGTCCAGAAGGTCAAGGAACGGAGCTGCTCGTCGCTGGCGATGAACAACAGCAGGCCCGTGCCCGACGACGCCAAGGCGCTCACGGCGACGCCGCAGAGCAACAGCGTCGAGATCGGCGCCGCCCCGTCTCGCCGGGCCGCGGCCATCACCACCGCCCAGACGAGGAGCCCGCCGAAGATCGCGGCGACGGGCAGGCCGATCTGGCTCCACGCCCCACCCAGCACGGTCGCCGCCGCCCCGCCCAAGGCCGCGCCGCTGGAGACGCCGAGCAGGCCCGGGTCGGCCAGGGGGTTGCGGGTGAGGCCCTGCATCAGCGCCCCGGCCAGCCCCAGGGCGCCGCCCACCCCCACGGCCAGAAGCGCCCGAGGCAGCCGAATCGCCCACAAGACGGCCTCTTGGGCCGGGGTGAGCGCGCTCAGCTCGGTGAGGCCCAGGCGCGAGAGGGGTGCGAAGAGGAGCTGCCCCGGAGAGATCGAGACCGCGCCCAGGCTCACCGCGAGGGTCAAAACGACACAGAGCGCGACGAGGCCAAAGAGCTGGGCGCGGTCGGGTGGAGAGAGGGCGGTGAGGCTGGTCATGGGCTCGTCTGTGTCTCGGCCAGGGCGCTCGTGAGCTGGCGCGCGGCCTCGGGCAGCCGGGGGCCGAAGCCGAGCAGCAGCAGGTCATCCATCACGATCAGGCGCCGACTGTGCCCGGCGGGCGTGGCCATCAGCGCGGGGTTCTCCCAGATCGTGGCCTCACCCCCGGCGGACTCCAGCCCCCGAGCGGTCATCAAGAGCACGTCTGGCGCGGCGGCGATGGCGGCCTCGGGGGTGAGCGGTTTGTATCCGGTGTAGCCCGAGATGGCGTTCTGGGCGCCGACGAGGCGGATCATCTCGTCCGCGGCGGTCTCTTGGCCCGCGACCTCCAAGGCCACGCCGCCCCGGGCGTAGACAAACATCACCTTGGGGGCCTTCGTCAGCGGGCTCAACCCCAAAAGCCCCGCGTCGAGCTGCTCCACGAGGGCTTGGGCGGCCTGTTTACGGTCCAGGGCCTCCCCAGCGGCGATCGTGCGGGCCCGGGAGCCCTCGGCGGTGGCGTCTTCTGGCAATAGCAGCACGGTCACCCCGGCGGCGCGGAGCTGGTCCACGGCCTCCGGCGGCCCGGCGTGGGCGGTGGCGAGCACCAAGGTCGGCGCCAGAGAGAGCACCCCTTCAGCGCTGAGCTGGCGGTGATAGCCCACGTCAGGCAAACGGAGCGCCTCCTCGGGGAACATGCTGGAGGTGTCGCGGCCCACGAGGGTGTCTCCGCGGCCCAGGGCGTAGACCAGCTCTGTCACCGGGCCGCCCAAGCTGACGATGCGTGGGCTGGGGGTGACGTCTGCCTCGGGCTGCTGAACACAGCCCAGGCTGAGCCAGAGGACGGTGACCATCATGGCGCCGCCACAGGGCCGAGCTCGACCTTGATCACCCCAGAGGTGCCCGCGTCGTCGTAGTAGCTCAGAAAACGTAGGCGGTAGTGCCGCCCGTCTGTGCTGCGCACGACATAGAGCATGTCCGCCGGGGAGAGGGTGTGGGTGGCGGCGTCGTAGCTGTACCAGGCGCCCAGGGCGTACTCGACGGCGCCGTCGGCGTCCTCATCGGCGTCGGTGACGTACCCCTCGGCGGGCGCGGTGAGCGTCGTCTCAAACGCCGCGTATTGCCCCGGCAGCGCGGCGACCTCCACCCCGCCCGCGCCGCTCACCCCGCCGTTCACCTTCACCGTGGAGCGCTGAAAGCTGAGGTCCCAGGCGTCCGCTGCGGTGACGCTCGCGCCCAGCTCCAGATCCCAATACACCCAGGCCTCGCGGCTCGTGGCGTCTACGCTCACGGTGGTGACCTCGGGGTCGGCGTCAGCGTCTGAGTCCGTGTCTGCGTCAGAATCGGCGTCTGTGTCGGTGTCGGCGTCCGTGTCCGCGTCGGCCTCGACCTCGCCGGTCTCCTCGGAGTGAGCTGAGTCGTGGTCATGCTCATCCTTCTCACCACAAGCGAGGAGGGCGAAGGGCAGGACCAACAGAGAGAGTGCGCGTGTCATCTTGGCTCCGAGAGCGTCAGGGTTTTTGTAGAGGTGTCAGCGAGGCGGCAGAGGCGCCCAGCGCAGGCCGACCATGGCCGGGGTGCCCACCTCGTCGTAATAGCCCTCGATCGAGAGCTTAAAGCAGGCTCCTGCGCCGTCACACAGGGCGTAGATCCGGTCCGCAGGGGTTAATACATGGGTGGTGGCGTCGTACTCGTACCAGTCGCCCAGGGCGTACTCGGGCACGCCGTCGCCGTCGGCGTCGGCGAGGTCTGTGCGCCATCCATCCGCGGGGGCGGCGGTGAGGCCGTCCAGATCGTGGCCCTCCACCGGGGCCACCTCCACCTCCCGCGCGCCGCTCACCCCGCCGTTCACCGCGAGGTTGTAACGCTGCAAGGCGAGGTGCCAGGAGTTGTCCTGGAGCGGGTCGGCGGGGCTCACCAGGGCGCCGTCGCTGAGGCTCAGGTACACCCACAGATCCACCGCCGTGGCGTTCACCGTCAGCGTCCGCGTCTCACCGTCAGTCACCAAGCCCCCGGTGTCGGTGTCTTGGGGAGCGCTGTCGGCGGGGCGGTCCTCACGCAGGTCGGGCGCGCAGCCGAGGCACAGGCAGAGGGGGGCGAGCGAGGGCAGATGACGCACGGTCAAGCTCCGTCACGGCGGGGGTGGGTGAGATCAAGCGAGAGATAGACGAGGCGCGGCGGCATGGTGAGCAGCGTCGGATCGCCCACGTTGAGCAGGTTGTCGACGCCTAGGGCCACGGCCCCGCGGTCCAAAACGCTCTTCTGTAGGCGAAGGTCCAACGCGGCATACGCCGGGGCCTCGATTCGCTCAGGCACACCGTCGGCGTCTGTGTCTCCGGTGAGGGGCCGCGCGCCGACCAAGGCCGCCCGCGCCTGGGCGGAGAGGCCGAGCTGCGCTAGATCGATCCCCGCCTGGGCGGTGCCCCGGTGCCGCGCGCGGCCCTCCAAGGGCTGGTGCAGCGTCTCATCACGGCTCTCGGTGAGGGTGTAGGTGAGCTTGAGATCCAGCCACCGCGTGGGCCGGGACTGCGCGGCGAGCTCTAACCCGGCGGTCCAGGCCGAGGCGACGTTTGTGTAGCCGTACTGTGCGGGCTCCCCAGCGCTGGCGGCCTTGAGCGTCGTGATCGTGATGAGATCGTTGAGATCGTTGTGGAAGACGTTCGCCGAGAGCCACAAGGCGTCGTTTGGCGCCCACTCCGCGCCGAGCTGTAGGCTGCGTGAGGTCTCGGGGCGTAAGCTGGGGCTGCCCTGGACGACGTAGCCCGCGCCGGGGTTCTCAAACCGCAACAGCAGCTCTTTAAAGCTCGGCGCGCGGTAGCCCGCCCCGGCGCTCACCCGCAAGGTGAGGCTGGGCGCGGCCTGCCAGCGGATCGCCAGCTTGGGCGTAGGCACGAGTCCGTACCAAGAGTCGAGCTCAAGACGCGCCCCGGGCACCACGCTGAGGCCGCTCACGCCGGGCACCCGCCATACATCCTGCACAAACAGGGCCCCTCGGGTGCGGGCGCCGGTCCCGCCGTCCAAGCGGGGGCTCTCCATGGTGACGCCCATCGCCTCGGCGCCGACGGTGAGCAGGTGACTGTCCCCTGTGGCGCGGTCGAGCTGGGCCGAGAGCTCGCCCAGACGCTCTTGGTGATCCTCATAGGTGTCCAGCGCCGTCGCGCCGCGCTGATCGACGAGCTGCTGCTCCCGGTAGACGCTGCCTGACGCGCCCAAGGTCAACATCGCCCGCGCGCCGAGGAGCACGCGCGGCGTGAGCCCGAGCTGCACCTCCTCGATGGCGCTCAGGCGATCGAGCACCGCGCCGCCGCCGCTCACCTCCACCCCCTGAAGGTTCCGGCGCATCACCGAGCCCCGGGCGCCGAGGCTGAAGTTGGGGCTCACGGCGGCCCGGCCTTGGCCCGAGACGTCCCACTGCTGGAAGGCGCTCGCCGTGGTGGCCTCATCTTGGGGGCTGAGGTCGTAGCCGTCATTTTGGTGAACCCCGGCGAGGAGCTGGCCGCTGAGCCGATCCCCTTTGGCCTCGACGCTGGCGCTGGCGTCGGCGGTGCCGCGCTCGCCGCCGCGCAGGTGGACCTCGGCGCGCGCCGGCTCGTCCGGGGTGCGGGTGATGAGATTCACCACGCCGCCCATGGCGTCGGCGCCATAGAGCGCGGAGCCCGGGCCCTTCACGATCTCGACCTGCTGAATGTTCTCCACGGGGAAGCGGCCAAGGTCGATCACGCCGTCTTTGGCGCCGAGCACCCGCTCACCGTCCACCAAGATCAAGACCTGATCGGGGTTCATGCCCTGCATTCGTAGGGCGGCGCCCAGGTAGCTGCGCTCGACGTCGAGGCCGGGCTGGCCCTCCAACAGATCGGCGAGGTTCTCGGCCCCGGAGGCGACGATGTCTTCTCGGGTGATGAGCTCAACCGCCACGGGGGCGTCGCCGCGGGGGGTGGCCGTGCGTGTGGCGGTGACGACGAGCTCAGCGCCGGGCTCAGCGTCACCCGGTCCCGCGAGGGCGGGCCCAGAGGCGACGAGCAGGCCGAGGAGCAGGGGAGCGGGGAGGGGCACGGGGGTTTGTTCCTGATATTGACTTTCATTATCAATACAGGGGCAGATCCGATCCCGTCAAGCGCTGAAGGCCCGTCGTTGACGATTTGTTGAAAATG
>Ga0209467_1002189_pt1 | contig 14423 bp, 9 predicted proteins | sample Higcelwee11metaG_FD_187175 | JGI IMG/M metagenome (GOLD analysis project Ga0209467, IMG submission 187175) | Freshwater pond sediment microbial communities from the University of Edinburgh, under environmental carbon perturbations - High... | ecosystem: Environmental > Aquatic > Freshwater > Pond...
CCGCCCCCCTTCTGGGCGTCAGCCGCCGCGCCTTGAACTACAAGATTCAAAAATACGCCATCGAAATCCCCAGACGCCGGGCCGGGAGAAAATAGGCCGGATTTTCGCGACGCGGGGCAGATGGCGGCGGGCGCAGGCTTCGATTCGGTCACGGTTTCATGAAAGTCGGACGGCGAAACCGCGAAAACCGCATCTTGCCTATTACATACGGGATTTTTTTTTGATAAGCTTTCTTCGGACCTGAACACGATTGGCGTTTTCGCCAGCCAAAACCACTCCGGGATGTTCCATGGCCACGGGCAAAACCGCCTCCGCCTTCTTCGACACCGGCGGGAAGAAGATCTCCCGTCAGGTCGTCTTGCCCTTTCGAAAGTCCCTGGAAATCAGCATTAAAAGCATCAAGGTGCGTTTTTTTCGATCCATGATCACCGTGGTCGGGCTTATCTTGGCCGTGGCCTTCCTGGGCTTCGTGCTGGCCGGGGCCGAGGTGGCCACGGGCCTTTTGCACTCCGGCGACCCGGAATTGCGCAGCGTGCTGGTCAAGGCCGGTTACGACCTGCCTGCCGAGCCCCCCGTGGACGCCGACGGCCGGGCCCTGCCCGAAAGCGTGGGAACCGGGGCCAAGGAGCGCTGGATCGTCATTTTGTCGCTTCTGGTCTGCACCGTGGGCATCGTCAACGCCCAACTCATGGCCGTGACCGAACGCTTCCGGGAGATCGGCACCATGAAATGCCTGGGCGCCCTGGACAGCTTCGTGCTGCGGCTGTTTTTGCTTGAAGCGGGCATGCAGGGCTTCGTGGGGGCGCTGATTGGCGCGGTATTCGGGGCGGTGGCCGCCCTTTTGGCCGGACTTGCGCGTTTTGGCCTGGCGGCCCTGGTCTGGCTCCCGGTGGGCGGACTGGGCATCTCCGTCGGAGCCGCCATTGTTGTGGGATTCGTCCTGAGTCTGGCCGGGGTGGTGTATCCGGCCGTGGTGGCCGCCCGGATGCGGCCCATTGAGGCCATGCGCGTTCAGGAATGAGGCTGACCCGGCGCGTCCGGGGACTCAACAGGCGTTTTTCGCGGGGGGCGGATGGATACGGGACACAATATCGTCCGGGTTTCGGAAGTCACCAGAACCTTCCGTATGGGCGCCCAGGTGGTGCAGGCCCTCAAAGGCGTGGATTTAAGCATCCAGGCCGGGGAATACCTGTCCATCATGGGGCCGTCGGGGTCCGGGAAAAGCACGCTGTTCAACATGATCGGCGGCCTGGACAAGCCCTCCACGGGCAAGGTGTACATCGACGAGGTGGACATCGCCCAACTCGACGCCTACGAACTGGCCTGGCTGCGCAACCGGAAGATCGGGTATATTTTTCAGACCTTCAATCTCATCCAGGTCATGACCGCCCTGGAAAACGTCACCCTGCCCATGGTCTTCGCCGGCATGTCCAACGACGAGTCCGTGGAGAAGGGGCTGGAGCTTTTGGGGTTGGTGGGGCTTCGCGACCGCCACGCCCACAAGCCCAATGAACTTTCCGGCGGCCAGCAGCAGCGGGTGGCCATCGCCCGGTCCCTGGCCAACACCCCGGCCATCATCCTGGCCGACGAACCCACAGGCAACCTGGATTTGAGCACCGGTGAGGAAATCATCGCCCTGCTCAAGCATTTGAGCAGCGAACGCGGGGTGACGGTCATTTCCGCCACCCACGACCACAAGATGTTGGCCGTTTCCGACCGGGTGGTCTGGATCCGCGACGGCCGCATCGACAAGATCGAGAGTCGCGACCAGCTCAACATCTCCGTGGGCGCCATAAGCTCCAAGGACGCATAGGCAGGCGCATGGCCCTGTACGACGCAAAGGCACATTTTTCCGGCAGGCCGGGCCGGGCTGTGGTCTGGCTTCTGGCCGTCCTGGCGGCCTGGGCCGTTTTGGGCGTGTCGCACGGCGCGGCCGAGGCGGCCTCGCGGCGCAAGCCGGAACGGCATGCCCCGGACCATGCCCGGCATCGGGTCATGGAGCATATGCCCGCCGTCGCCGGGGAGGATTTCGAACGGGAGATCGTCACCGCCCTGGCGGCGCTGGGGGATCGCCGGGCCGGAACCCCGGGGGGCGAGGCCGCAGCGGATTTCGTTTTCGATTTTTTCACTTCCCTGGGGATCGGCGAGGTCGGACGCCACGCCTATCAGCTCCCGTTTCTGGGGCACGGCCCGGTGCGCATCGATCTGGCCGGGACGGATCGCTCTGCGCCGCTTCTGCCCACGGACCTCAACGCCCTGACCCCGGGGGCCGTGCCCCCCGAAGGGTTCGGCGGCCGGGCGGTCTATGGCGGCAAGGGGGATTTCGCCTCCCTGTCCGGCCGGGAAATTCCCGGACAGATCGTGCTCATGGAGCTGGATTCCGGAAAAAACTGGATCAACGCCGCCCAACTCGGGGCCAAGGCCCTGATCTACATTGACCGGGGCGTGGACGGCGGGCCGTCCACAGCCGGGTTTTACCGCGACAAGTTCGAGCTGACGCCCATCAAGTTTCCCCGGTTCTACATGCGCGCGCAGGAGGCCCGGGCCCTTTTCGGCGATTTCGACGCCCCTGGTTTCGCCGCCCCGGAAGTGCTCCTGACGGCCGCAGCCCGGTGGGAACAGGCCATCGCCGAGAACATCCATGTGTTTATCCCGGGCAGCGACCCAAACCTCGCCCATGAAGTGATCCTGGTGGAGGCCGCCTACGACACCGGGGCCTTCGTGCCGGGCCGAGCCCCGGGAGCGGATCAGGCCGCCTCCCTGGCGGCGCTTTTGCGACTGGCCCTGGAGCTCCGGGCCGCCCCTCCGGCCAGGTCCGTGCTCCTGGCCGCCACCTCGGGGCAGGGCAGGGATCAGGCCGGGATGCGGGAGTTGATCACCGCGATGCGGGTCAAGGGACGCGACCTGCGCGGCGTGGTGCGTGAGCTCAAGGAAGGCATCGAGCGCGACACGGCCGCCAAAGAGGCCCTGCAGGCCGCCCTGGAGGCGGAGGGAGCAGGAAAGATCCTTGTCTCTCCGGCCGTCAGCCAATGGCTGATCATCGGCCTCAAAGACGCCGTGGATTCCCTGACCACCCGGCTTATGCGCCTGCGCCTGGAGGCCGAGGGGGCCGAGGAAAGCCTGGAAGCCACGCGGCTGGCCGAAGAGCGGCGGGTGTTGCGCCGCCTGGTGTGGCTGGAGGATTTTTCCACGGTCACCCCCGAGGAACGCCAGGTGCTCCTTGGGGTCATCCCCGCCGCCATGGACCGCCTGGGCGAGAGCATCAAAAGCGCCGAGGAGCAGTTGCGGTGCGTGCAAAGCGCCCGGGATCTGCGCCGTCAGGTGGGCGACAAGGACATCCTGGCCGCCGTCTCCCTGTACCTGTCCAGCCGGGGCAACGGAGTAGGGGGCTTTTGCGAGGGATTCACCTACGAACTCAAGCCCGAGGTGAACATTTCCCAGGCCTACGGCCAGATCGGGCGCTTCCTGTCGGATTCGGCGGCCACCATCGAATCCGACATGGGCCTGTCTCGGACGGGCGAGCCGTTTTACCGCGACGCCCTGCGCCAAAGCCGCCTACATCCCTGGCAGAGCTATCTGGTGGACAAGCCCAAGCTCGGCGGCGAGGTCAGCGCCATCGCGGGCATCCTGGGCCTGACCCTGGCCACGGTCAACGACTCCCGGGGACTGTGGGGCACCCCCGACGACACCCCGGAGCATGTGGACTTCGCCTTTTTATCCCGGCAAAGCCGCTTCGCCACGCGGCTTTTGGCCGACGTATGCTCCAAGCCCTTCGACGCCGGGGACCGGCGGCCGCGAAACGTGCTGGCGTCGCTGACCGGCCGGGCCAACTTCATCCGCCAGGGGGAGCTTTTCCCCGAACGCCCGGCCCCGGGCACGGTCTTTTTGGTCTACCAGGGCAAGTCCCGCTTCTACGCCATGGCCGACGCCAAGGGCATTTTTCGGGTCAACGGCCTCTCCAGCAGCAAATACGTCCTGGACAAGGCCATCATCGAGGGCTTCCGCTTCGACCCGGGCACGGGCGAGGCCGTGTGGGCCGTGGACAAGAAGCAGACCGGAAAGGACGCCTACCGGGTCAAGATGTCCCGGGACGCCATGGAGACGGATCTGATCATGTTCGGATGCGACCAGAGCACGCTTTTCTCGGCCCTGGACCCGCGCACCTTCCGCTATTTCACCAAGATCGAACTCCTGGACGGCCGCCGCGAGGCCCCGCCCATGCGCTCCTGGTTCAGCCGCCTGGATACGCTCGATTCCACGCTTCTGACCCTTTTTCTGGAGCCCGGGACGCCGTATAAGCTCATCTTGTCGGACACGGTGCTGGCCCGGAAGATGATCCTGCTCAACGCTTCTCCGGAAAATCCCATGGGCACGGGCTATTCCGTGGACCAGTGGCCCATCCTGCCGGTCACGGAGATGGCCGCCGCCCGGGACATGTGGGATCTTCTGGCGCCGCGCATCCAGAATCTGGAGGAGCACGGCATTTTCAACGAGCGCATCCGGGAGCTGGAGCAGGCAGGCGTGGCCCAGCTCGCTGCCGCAGAAAAGGCCTTGGCCGGGCAATCCTACGACGCCTTCGTGTCCGCCGCCCGGGCCAGTTGGGCCCTGGCCACCCGGGTCTACAACGACGTGGAGAAGACCCAGAAAGACGTCTTGCTGGGGGTTTTGTTCTACATCGCCCTGTTCGTGCCCTTCGCCTACTGCCTGGAGCGGGTCATTTTTTGCTACCCCGACATCCACAAGCGCATTCTGGGATTCTGCGGCATCCTGGCGGCGGTCATCGCCGTGGTCTACCATGTGCATCCGGCCTTTCGCCTGACCTACAGCCCGTTGGTGGTCATCCTGGCCTTTTTCATCCTGGGATTGTCGTTTGGCGTGGCCATGATCATCTTTTTTCGGTTCGAACGGGAAATGGGCGACCTGCAAAAACGGGCCATGCACGTCAAGACCTCGGAGATCGGGGGGCTCAAGGCCTTTGCCGCCGCCTTCGTCATCGGCGTCAGCAACCTGCGGCGCCGAAAGATCCGCACCACGCTCACCTGCCTGACCCTGATCATTTTGACGTTCACCATCATGAGCTTCACCGCCGTGAAAAGCACCCGCCAGGAAGGCGCGGTGAAATATCGCGACGACGCCCCCTATCAGGGCGCGTTGATCAAAAACATCGGCTGGCGCAGTCTGCCGCCTGAGGCCCTGGCCACCGTAAGCGACATGTTCGCTTCCGGCGAGAGCGTCCTGCCCCTGTCGTGGTACGAGCTTGCGGACAAAACCCAGCCGGGCATGAGCGAACTGGTTTCCTCCTCCGGGCAGGTGACCGCCCAGGGGGTCATGGGGCTGTCGACACAGCCGGGCGAGGCTGCGCGCATGGGCCGCATCCTGACGGGCGGGCGCTGGTTTACGCCGGACGAGCGCATGGCCGTGATCGTGCCGGAGGAGCTGGCCAGGCGTCTGGATGTGGTTCCGCTCTCCCCGGGGCGCGACACCGTGCGCCTTTTTGGCATGGACTTCCGGGTGGTTGGCGTTTTCGGACAAAACGCCCTGGATGAGGCCACGGATCTTGACGGCGAGCCGCTCACCCCGGTGGTTTTCCCCAGCGAGGCGGCCATGGAGGCCACCGAGGCCGAGAAAGAGGCCATGGATTCCGGCGAGGACGTGCGCTCCATGCAAAGCCGCTACCAGCATGTGGACGGCGACGTGACGGTGATCATTCCCCATGACGTGCTGATGGGGCTTGGCGGGTCGCTCAAATCCATTTCCGTGTCCCCCCCCGTCGGCGGCCCGGTCGGCGCGCCGGGCGGCCCAGGCGGCCCGGACGGTATGGACGCCCGGACCCTGGCCTCCCGGCTGGCCGAGCGTTTCGGACTGGCCATCTACGCCGGGGAGCCAGGCGGCACCTTCGTCTACCATTCCTCGGATTCCCTCAGCTACGCCGGGGTTCCCAACATCATCATCCCCCTGATCATCTCCGTGTGCATCGTGCTCAACACCATGATCGGCAGCGTCTACGAGCGCAAACGGGAGATCGGGGTGTACACGGCCGTGGGGCTGGCCCCCACCCACGTCTCCTTCCTGTTCATCGCCGAGGCCCTGGCCTTTGCGGTCATCAGCGTCGTTTTGGGATATCTCTTGGCCCAGACCGCGGCCGGACTCTTGTCCGGCACCGCCATATGGGCCGGGATGACCGCCAACTATTCCTCCCTGGCCGGGGTGGCGGCCATGCTCCTGGTCATCGCCGTGGTCCTTTTGTCGGTCATCTATCCTTCCAAGGTGGCCGGGGAGATCGCCATCCCCGACGTCAACCGTTCCTGGACCCTGCCCGAGGCGGAAGGTGGCGTGATCTCCGTGTATCTGCCGTTTCTCATGCGTATTCGGGAGCAGGAATACGCCGGAGGATTTCTGTACGACTATTACAAGTCCCACCAGGACATCTCCCATGGCCTTTTTTCCACCGACGACGTCCAGTTCGCCTTCGAATGCCCGTGGGACGTTCCGGACAAGGGGCCGCATCCCGGAGAGATCGACACAGCGTTTCTCGAACTGCGTTCCTGCTTCCGGCTCACGGCCATGGTGTGGCTGGCCCCCTTTGATTTCGGCATCAAGGAGCGCGTGGACATCCTTTTCCTGCCGGACATGAAAAATCCGGGGTTCATGGAAATCCAGGTGACCTTGAGGCGTGTGGCGGGCGAGGCGGGCATGTGGAAGCGTCTGAACAAGGGCTTTTTGGACAATCTGCGCAAGCAGCTTCTGGTGTGGCGTTCCCTGGATCCCGAAAACCAGGTGGCCTACGAGGAGACCATTGTCGCCGGGTTTGCCGAGCAGAAAGCGAGGGGCGCATGATGCCGCCCAAAGCGAGAATGCGCCTGGGACGGCTTATGGGCGGCGTCCACGGACGTTTAGCGGCCGGGCATCGGGCCGACACCCTGGGAGGTCGGGCATGATCCGGGCGCGAAGCGTGGTTTTGGGCATTATCATGGGGCTCGTCATCTGCGCCGTGACCCCGGCCAACAATCTGTACATGGCGGCCACCCCCCTTGGCGGCGGGCATTTCCCCCTGGCGCCGTTTTTCATCCTGCTTCTGGCCACCCTGGGCGCAGCATTGGTTTCGCGCCTTTTTTTCCGAAAAAATCCCGTGCTCACGGGCATCGAACTTCTCGTGTCCTGGGGGTTCATGGTCGTCGTTTCCGGCGTGGCCTATACCGGCCTGGCCCGGACGTTTTTCATCAACATCACGGCCCCCGCCCACTTCGCCACCGTGGGCAACCGCTGGAAGGACGTGCTGGCCCCCCTGGTCCCCAAGGACTGGTCGCCCATCGATCCGGCCGCCGTGGAGGCCTTGTACAACGGCCTGGAGGGCGGCTATCGCCTGGGCTGGCTGGAGGTGCTCGGGCGCATCCCCTGGTCGGCGTGGATCGTGCCCCTGGCCGCCTGGGGCGTGTTCGTCCTTTTGTGCTACCTGGTCATGGTCTGCATGGTGAATCTCTTTTCCCGGCAGTGGGTGGCCAACGAGCGTATGAATTTCCCGCTTTTGCGCGTGCCCACGCTCATGACCGAGGCCTACGACCAGGGCCGTCCCTTTGCGTTTTTCACCGACCGTTTCCTGATGGTGGGCCTTTTCATTCCGATTTTTTTGCATACGATCAACGGCATCGGTTTTTACGACCCGGCCGTGCCCCAGTTTCCCACCCTGTTTCTTCTGGGGCCCTATTTCCCCCAGACCGGTTTTTTTTCCGGGTTCAGCAAGCTGCGCATCTATTTCTATCCGGCGTTTATTGGGTTCGCCTACCTGACCGCCCGGCAGATCTCCCTGAGTTTCTGGGTGTTTTACCTCCTTGGCGGCCTGTTGTTCGGCTTTTTCGAGGTCATCGGCTACCAGATTCCCTCGTCCGCCCTGGGGGTGACCTTCGGCCCGACCCTGACCCGGCCCGAGGAGACCCAGATGATCGGGGCCTATGGCGTCTTTTTCCTGTTCATCGTCTGGCTGGCCCGGCAGCACCTTTTTGCGGCCGCCAGGGACGCCCTGACCTTCCGCCGGGCCGCCGCCGCCGAGAGCGAATGGATCTCCGCCGCGTTGTCCTTCTGGGGCCTCCTGGCCGGGTTTGGGCTTCTGGTGGCTTGGTGCGTCTCTTTCGGCATGTCGCTTCTCCCGGCGATGCTGCTTTTGGGCATTTTCTTCGTGATCATGCTGGTGGCCACACGCATCATCTGCCAGGGCGGCCTGGCCTATTTCACCCTCACCGCAGCCCCCACGGACGGGCTTCTGGCCTTTTTCGGATCGGGATTTTTCTCCAACATCGGGCTGATGATGGCGGCGGTCATGCAGAAGGTGCTTTTCGTGGACCTGCGCGAGTCGCTGATGCCCTCGCTGATGCATTTCTCCAAGATAACCGAGAACGTGCGCCAAAAACGCCTGATCATGGCGGGCCTTGGCGTGGCCCTGTTTTTGGCCGTGATCGTATCGTTTACGGCCATGCTGGCCCTGTGCCACAAGTACGGCCTGCGCGACCTCCAGGTGGACTGGGAGACCCAGACCACGGTCGGGGTGTACGAGAACGTGCAGCGCCTGTTCGACGCCCCGGCCGGGCCCAACGAATGGATCATCGGCTTCGCCCTGGCCGGGGCGGCGATCATGTTCGCGCTGGTGATCTGCTACCAGCGGTTCTACTGGTGGCCCATCCATCCCATCGGCTACCTGACCATGTACAGTTCGGCCATGCGCATCCTGTGGTTCAGTTTTTTCATCGGCTGGATGTGCAACCAGCTCACCCTGCGCTACGGCGGCGTGTCGCTTTTTCGGCGGGTGCGGATGCTTTTTGTGGGGCTGATCATCGGCGATCTGCTTATGGGCGGCATCTACGCCGTCATCGGCATCTATGCCGGGCAAAGCTATCTGGTCTTGCCCAACTAGAGGCGCCGCCGGGATGCATGCGTGTTGTTGGATTGACGCCTTTCGATGCACAGGCAGACCTCGCCAGGCCGCAATCCTGATGAGCGTCGCCCGCCACACCAGGGACTGACACGACCGGGACGAAAGACGGAGAGCTGATGTACGACGACAAGGAACTGCAAGAATATCGCGATCTTCTGCCGCAGCCCAAGCATTTCGAGGAGGGCTTCGACTGGAAGACCATCATTGGCGCGGTGTTCATCGGCTTTCTGATGATGCCCGGCAGCATGTACCTGCAACTGGTCATCGGCACGGGCATCGGCCCGGCCGCGCGCTGGGTGACCATCATCCTGTTCGCGGAGATCGCCAAGCGGGCCTACACCGAACTCAAGCAGCAGGAAATCTTCCTCTTGTACTACATGGCCGGGGCGGCCATGGCCTCGCCGTTCTCGGGCTTACTCTGGAACCAATACCTGATCCAGTCCGACGCGGCCAAGATGCTGGGGCTGACGGAATTCATCCCCGCCTGGGTGGCCCCGGCCGTGGGCTCCGAATCCCTTTTGCAGCGCACGTTTTTGCACCGCGACTGGCTCATCCCCATCCTGCTTTTGGTGGGTTCCCAGATCATCCAGCGGGTGGACCATTTCGGCCTGGGGTACGCCCTGTACCGCATCACCTCCGATGTGGAGAAGCTGCCCTTTCCCATGGCCCCGGTCGGAGCCCTGGGCACCATGGCCCTGGCCGAATCCACCGAGGACAAGAAAACCGGCTGGAAATGGCGGGTCTTTTCCATCGGCGGCATGATCGGACTGGTCTTTGGGGCCGTGTATGTCCTTTTTCCCGTGGTCTCGGGGCTGGTGTTCACCGAGCCCATCCGCATCATTCCCATCCCCTGGGCGGATTTCACCCGCAGCACGGAAAAATGGCTTCCGGCCGTGGCCACGGGCATCCAGTTCGATCTGGGGCTGATGTTTACCGGCATGGTCTTGCCGTTTTGGGCGGTCATCGGCGGTCTGGTGGGGCTGCTCATCACCGTGGTGGCCAACCCCATCCTGTTCGAGCACGGCATCCTGCACCGCTGGCGCTACGGCATGGGCACCGTGGACACGGTGTTCGCCAACAACTTCGACTTCTACATGAGCTTCGGCATCGGCCTTGGCCTGGCCATCGGCATCATAGGCGTGTGGCAGGTGGCCAAGTCCTTCGGGAAGGGGTCGAGCGGGGCGGGGTACCGGGCGCTTTTCACCACCAACAAGGCCCGTGGGGACATCAATTTCTGGGTGTCCGTGACCATCTATGTGGTGTCCACCCTGTCCTACATCGCCATGTGCGTCTGGCTTGTGCCCAATTTCCCGTGGATCTTTTTCATCCTTTACGGCTTCATCTATACCCCGGTCATTTCCTACATCACCGCGCGCATGGAGGGCATCGCCGGACAGTTCGTAAGCCTGCCCCTGGTGCGGGAGGCCAGCTTCATCGCCGGAGCGCGGTTTTTCGGCTACCAGGGCATCGAGATCTGGTACGCCCCCATCCCCATCCACAACTACGGCAAGGCCACGGTGGATTTCCGGGAGATCGAGCTGACCGGCACCAGCCTGCGGGGCATCATCAAGGCCGAGATCGTGGTCTTCCCGGTGGTCATGGTGGCCAGCCTGTTTTTTTCCCAGTTCATCTGGCAACTGGCCCCCATCCCGTCCGCCTCCTATCCCTACGCCCAGGAGTTGTGGCACCTGCAGGCCTTAAACACCCTGCTCATGCAGACCTCCACCCTGGAGGGCAATTCGCTTTTCTTTCAGGCCTTAAGCGGTTGGTACGTCTCGGCCGGGACGCTTCTTGGGCTCCTCACCTATGCCCTGTTAAGCGTCTTCGGACTGCCGGTGCTCCTGGTCTACGGCATCGTGCGGGGCCTGGGGCAGAGCACCCCCCATGGCCTGATTCTCGAACTGCTGGGGGCGGTGCTCGGCCGGTATTATTTCCTCAAGCGTTATGGGGCCATGTGGCGGCAGTACGCCCCGGTGATCCTGGCCGGTTTTTCCTGCGGCATGGGGCTGATGGGCATGTTCTCCATGGGCGCGACCCTGATCATGAAGTCCCTGGGTCGATTGGCCTATTAGAAGGGATACATGGATTCGACCACATCGAGCCTTGTGGCGTTGCTCCAGAGCGTGTGCGTGGTCATGGTCATGGCCTATGGACTCACGCGCACCCGGGTGTTCGCCGAGATTCTCGACGGAAAACGCACGCCGAAAAACCTGGCCGTCATGGCCGTGGTCTTCGGCATCTTCTCCATCTATGGCACCCTGTCCGGGGTCAGCATTCTCGGTTCCTTCATCAATATCCGCGACCTGGGCCCGGCCCTGGCCGGGCTGTTGGCCGGTCCCCTGGCCGGACTCGGGGCGGGACTCCTCGGCGGGGCCCACCGGTTCACCCTGGGCGGTCCCACCTGCTACGGCTGCACCCTGTCCACCGTGGTGGCCGGACTGGTCGGCGGACTCGTGTATCGGTTCCGGGACGGTCGCCTGCTCACCACGACCCAGGCCGTGGCCCTGGCCCTTGGCATCGAGGCCTTCCACATGGCGGCCGGGGTGGTTTTCGGCACGCCCGTGGCCACCGCCCTGATCGTCGTCAAGTCCGCCGCCGTGCCCATGCTCGTGGCCAACGCCCTGGGCATGGCCGTATTTTTCGGCATCGTGCGCAACGTCGTGGAGGAACGCCGTACCCGGGCGGCCAAGGAGGCCATCGAAGGGGAGCTGCGGGTGGCCAGGGACATCCAGATGGGCATTGTGCCCCGGATGTTCCCGGCCTTTCCGGATCGGCCGGAGGTGGAGCTTTTCGCCATGCTCGATTCGGCCAAGGAGGTGGGCGGCGATTTCTACGACTACTACGCCCTGGACGAGGACCGGATTTTTCTGGTCATCGGCGACGTGGCGGGCAAGGGCGTGCCAGCCTCGCTGTTCATGGCCGTGACCATGACCCTTTTCAAGGCCTATGCCCGGCCGGAGCGGGGCCCGGTGGAGATCGCGTCCCGGGTTAACGACAAGCTGGCCCGGGACAATGAAACCGGGCTTTTCGTCACGGCCTTTTGCGCCATTTTGGATCTGCGCACGGGCCGCCTCGACTACGCCAACGCCGGACACAATCTGCCGGTGGCGGTGCGTCCGGGAGGGACCACGACCTTTCTGCCGCCCTCGGGAGGGCTGGTGCTCGGGGCCATACCCGATTTCCCCTATAAGGTCGGCACGCTCACCCTGGCTGTGGGGGATACGCTTCTCGTCTACACCGACGGCGTGACCGAGGCCATGGACGAGGGAAACGCCCTGTTCGGCAACGAGCGGCTGCTTGAAGCCTGCCGCGTCGACCGGCATCGGGGGCCGAAAGAACTGGTCGAGGGCGTCTTCCAGGCGGTCCAGGCCTATGCCGGGGACGCCCCCCAATCCGACGACATCACGATCCTGGCCGTGCGCTACCAGGGCCGTATGCCCTCGGCCAAGACGCCCCCTTCCATGGCGTCTGTGGCCCTGGTCGGACCAAAACCGTATGCCATCGACCAAGACCCTTGACGACCCTGAGGGATGTGGGATATTAACTTCAGTTTTGCGTTGGACATCTTGTCCCTAAGAAGGCCGAGCCATGCCACTGCCGTGGCCCCTTGACTCGGCCGATAAACGACTTACCAGGGTAGACGAACACGCCCTGGACGTCGCCGCAACCCGTCCGGCGCGCAAGGAGAAACGAATGGCTCGTATTACCGTCGAAGATTGCCTGCAGAGAATCAACAACCGGTTCCTCATTGTCCAGATGGCCATCAAACGGGTCAAACAGTACCGTGAAGGCTACACCCCCCTTGTGGATTGCAAAAACAAGGAAGTAGTCACTGCGTTGCGTGAAATTGCCGCAGGTGAGGTTCTGCCGTCCGAATCCATCGTGGAAGCGGGCATCCATGTCAAACCCTAACGCCTCTTATTAGCACTATGTCCCAGGCTGACTACTACGAGATTTTGGGCGTCGGGCGCGACGCAGGCGAGGATGAAGTCAAGAAGGCCTATCGTCAGATGGCCTTCAAGTATCATCCCGACCGCAACCCGGACGACCCCGAGGCCGAGTCCAAGTTCAAGGAGGCCGCCGAGGCCTACGAGGTGCTGCGCGATCCGGAGACCAGGGCGCGCTACGACCGGTACGGCAAGGAAGGGCTCGGCGGGAGCGGTTTCGGCGGGTTTTCATCCACCGACGACGTTTTCAGCACTTTTTCCGACATCTTCGGGGAATTTTTCGGATTTGGCGGCCGGGGAGGGCGCGGTCCCAGGCCCCAGGCCGGGTCCGATCTGCGTTACGATCTGACCGTGGCCTTTCGCGACGCCGCCGCCGGAACGGAAGTCGCCCTGAAGATTCCCAAGGAAGTTCCGTGTGCGGAGTGCGGCGGCAGCGGCGCCGCGCCCGGCACCCGTCCCGAGACCTGCCGACACTGCGGCGGGGCGGGGCAGGTTCACCAGAGCCAGGGATTTTTCCGCATCGCCGTGCCATGCCCCGTGTGCCGGGGCCAGGGTACGGTGATCACCACCCCGTGCGCCGCCTGCCGGGGCCGGGGACTGACCCACGAGATCAAGGACATCAGCGTCAAGGTGCCCGCCGGGGTGGACAACGGCATGCGCCTGAGGCTTCGCGGCGAGGGCGAACCCGGTAAAAACGGCGGCCCTCCCGGGGATCTGTACGTGATCATCCGGGTCGAGCCGGACAAGGTTTTTGACCGGCAAGGCCAGGATCTCATTTACAGTACGGAGATCAGCTTTGTGCAGGCGACGCTCGGCGACAAGATCGAGGTGCCCACCCTTGAAGGCACGGAGAGCATGGAGATCCCACGCGGCGCCCAGAGCGGCAAGGTCTTCGCCTTGCGCGGCCTGGGTCTGCCGCATCCCGGCGGTCGGGAGCGGGGCGATCTCTTGGTCCAGGTCACGGTGACCATCCCGAAAAACGTGACCAAGAAACAGGAAGAGCTTTTGCGCGAGTTTCAGAAGATTGAAGAGCAAAAGCCCATGAAGAAGGTCAAGAATTTCTTCAAAAAGGCCAAGGAGGCCATGGGGAACTGACCATGAAAACGTGTGTTCGCGCCTTTTTTCTCGCCGCCTGCCTGTGTCTTGCCTTTCCGCTTGCAGGGCAGGCCACCCCTGACCAGGATTTCGCCGAGGCGTTGTCGTCCATTGACCAGGGGAACTTTCCCAAGGCCGTTGAATCGCTGAACAAGATCCTCACCAAGCCGGACGGGATCGAGAAGATGAATCTGATGAGCGCCTACAACGTGCGCGCCCTGTGCTATTCCCAGATGAACCAGTATGACAAGGCCCTGGGCGATTTTGAGAAGGCCCTGGCCATCGACCCCAACAATGCCGAAATTCTGGGCAACCGGGCCTTCGTGTATCAGGCCATGGGCAACCTGGAAAAGGCCAAGGCCGACGCCAAGGCCGCCAAGCGCATTGACTATAAGGTCAAGGTTCCGGAGTTTTAGGCCCCATGTCCGACGACCTCTCCCATATCGACGCTAAGG
>Ga0209467_1002192_pt1 | contig 14403 bp, 12 predicted proteins | sample Higcelwee11metaG_FD_187175 | JGI IMG/M metagenome (GOLD analysis project Ga0209467, IMG submission 187175) | Freshwater pond sediment microbial communities from the University of Edinburgh, under environmental carbon perturbations - High... | ecosystem: Environmental > Aquatic > Freshwater >...
GTCGGATGCATTCCCGAAACTGAGAAAAATCGCGCTAGACCAGTTGGCAATTTTAAAGGCTGCATAGGTAAGACTGACATTGTATAGGTTTTTGAATTTACACACAAAAATGGACTTGACCTAATTGCTGGTGATTGAATGCATTTCTGCACACTGATTCATATGTGAAATGACCGAAATGCTTTTAGAGTAGGTAATCATTGACGAATAAGCACATGTTTGTTCATTGACCTATCTACGAAACGGCCGTAATGGCTGATTTAGTAGGTGTTCATTCACAAACGACCACCTTTCCCCCGGCATTCGTGGGTCGCCGTCTCTCCCGCCGCGCAAAACGCAACGCGGTTCACCAGTTCCCCGTCTCAGAACTCCCCGCTACGGTACCTTGCGGCTCTTATCAGTTTCCCTTCTTTGCCTTCTCCACAGCCCGGTCCAGCGCGGCCTTCACTTCAATTGCCTCGCGCACCCAGAAGAAATAGTATCTCTTCCTGCCGGCACGAAGCGTGATGCGGCCGTAGTGGAGGGGGCCGGCAAAGAAGTACTGGGAGACCTTGACGGAGCTTATGTCTTTGAGGCTGATTTGCACATGGTGGCTCGGCCAGGTGAATTTCCGGCCGAAGAGCATCCGGCTGGTGACTTCGATGCGGTTATACAGAAACGTCAGACCGAAGATCAGAAAGAGGGCGAGGAAGAGGAGCCATCCCGCAAGGAAAACCGTAAGAATCGGCGCATAGGGATCCGAGCCGGCGATCTTGGCTTTTGCGATCAGGAATGCGCAATAGAATACGGTCACGAAAAAAAGATACAGCATGCCCGGGCGGTGCGAAACCGTGATCCGGAACAGCGGTATCTCTTCCCGACCCTTGTCGGGTGTATCAAATTCGGGCGGTTCGAATCGCATAGCGGGGCCTTCCGTCAGGAGGATGCTTTTACGGTGTTCCAAAGCTCGGTGTAGGTCTTTTCGATTTCAGAGTTGGAATAGTAGATCTCGAGGGTTGCGAAAAGATCGGCCGTGGGATAGTAGCTTGTGTTGTTTTTGACTTCGTCGGGAAGCATATCTTTCGCGGCGGTGTTCGGCGTGGAGTAACCGACGTATTCGCAGTTTGCGAGTGCGATTTCGGCGTTGTACATGTAGTTGATGAACGCGTGTGCGCCTTCGACATTTTTCGCGTTGGAAGGAATGCACATCATATCGACCGACCAGTTGGAGCCTTCGGGAAGGGCGTACTGAAGGTCGATTTTGTCCTCGTTCTTAAGTTCCTCGATGCGGCCGAGGATGACCTGATAGTCGCCCGACCAGGCTTCCGCGGCTATGAGTTCGCCGCTCGCGAGCTTGTCTTTTAAGTTGTCGACGCCGTACGTCGGAGAACAGGTTTCTTTCTGGTTCAGAAGGAGATCCTGTGCCGTCTTGAGTTCGGCTGCGTCCATGGTGTTGAGGCTGTAGCCGGAGTAGTTCAGAGCGACGCCGATCGACTCACGCATGCTGTCGTACATGCCGATCCGGTCTTTGTTCTGTGCGTCGAACAGAACGCCCCAGATTGTTTTGGGATCGGACACGGCGGGATCGAGCTGGATTTTGTTCGCGTCATAGACGAGACCTACCGTGCAGTACATATAAGGAACCGCGTATTCCGTGACGGAATCCGAGACGGCCTTGTCCTGATCGTAGGAAACGGTATTGAAGAGAGGATCCATGTTCTTTTTCACGTCGGGAAGAAGGTCCATGTTGAGCTTCTGGATTTTCTCCTCGCGGATCAGACGGCAGACCATGTAGTCGGACGGGATGATGACATCGTAGGAATTCGTAAGATTCGGATACATGGTCTCGTTTGTCTCGAAGTTGCGGTAGGTGACCTTGTACTGCGGATAGGCTTCTTCGAATTTGGCGACGGTGTCTTCTGCGATGTAGTCGCCCCAGTTGTAAACGACGATTTCCGTCTGGCCCTTGTTGTCGTCGGAGACCTCGAGGTTGCTGCTGCAGGATGTGAGAAGTCCGGCCGTCGCGAAAACGGTCATTGCGAGAACGGCGGCGGTGGTCCGGACGGTTCTTTTTCCGGTGTCCTTCTTGATGCGGTTGATGCTGAGCTTCTTCATTTACGATTGACCTCCCTGAATTTCTTTTTCTTTTCGCGGCTTTCCGCAAGTTGACGTATATTGGCTGCAAGGAGCAGCAGGAATATGACCAGGAACATGATCGCGGTAAGGGCGTTCATCTTGGAATTGACGCCGTGCTTGGCCATCGAGTAGATGACCATGGGCAGGGTCTGTACGGTGCTGTCGACGTTGAAGATACTGACCAGATAATCGTCGACCGAGAGCGTGAAGGTGAGGAGGATCGACGAGACGATGCCGGGCATGATCTCGGGGAGGATGACCTTCAGGATCGCCTGCATCTGCGTCGCGCCCAGATCCTGAGCGGCTTCGGCCAGATTCTTGTCGAGCTGCCGGAGCTTCGGGTTTATGGAGAGAACGGCGAACGGCACGCAGAACGCGATGTGCGCGAGGATCAGTGTGACCTGGCCTTTCTGTACGCCGAGGAACGCGAAAAGAAACATGAACGATATACCGGTGACGAGCTCGGGCATGATGTTCGGTATATAGGTGATATTTAAGACAAAGGCCTGGATTTTTTTCGAGAAGTAGGAGAGCCCCAGACAGGAGACGACGGCCAGAAAGGTCGAAGCGACGGATGCGATCGCGGCGATTTTGAGCGTCGTAAGAAGTGCCGCCAACAGGTCGTCGCCCTGGTTGCCGGCAAAGAGCTTCGCGTAGTTGTCCAGCGTGAAACCGCCCCATATGAAGGACTTCGGGATGTTGTTGAACGAGAAGACGATCAGCACCGCGATCGGCAGATAAAGAAACACGAATACCAGTGCGATGTAGATATTTGGAAAAAAGTTCTTCAGTTTTCTCATAGTACCATTCCGCCTCCGCCCGAATCCTTATCCGAATTTCTCAAGATGCCCATGGTTATGAGGACAAACACCAGGAGCAATAGCGACAGTACGTTTCCGGCTTGCTGGTACATCGTGTTCTGGTTCAGAATCAGGGTCTGGACCGTCGCGCCGATCGTCGTGACACTTCCCTCGCTGATGATCTCGGGGATCATGAAGAAGGTGAGGGAAGGCATGAAGACCATCTGTATTCCCGAGATAACACCCGGCATTGAGAGCGGGAAGACGACCTTAAGGAACGTCTGGCGCGAGTTCGCGCCGAGGTCGTGCGCCGCCTGCTTGACGTTCTCGTCGAGCTTTACGAGGACCGAATAGATCGGCAGCAGCATGAAGGGGAGAAAGTCGTTTACGAGAACGAACTTGATGATCAAGTCGGAGAGCCATTCGATCTTCAGGAAAAGGACCGGCTCGCTGATGATGTGAAGACCGACGAGAAGGTTGTTGAGGACGCCGGACTGGCTGAATACAGCGAGCCATGCATATGTCCGGAGCATCGTGTTAATCCACATCGGGAGCACGAAAAACATCAGGAGAAGGCTCGAGCTGCTGTGCTTTCTCCTCGTTCTCGACGCGAGTGCGTAGGCTAGGGGGTAGGCGATGATCAGACATCCGATCGTTGTCCAGACGGCGAAATCGAGGCTTCTTAAGAATACGGAAAAGTACTCCTGCAGATGCAGCGTGATGCCGTAGAACTTCGTCTCGACGATGCGGTCGACCAGAAGCGTTGTGAAGCCGTCCGTCGTGAACTGATAGAATCCGCCCGCATCCTTCTTGAAAAACGCGGCGATGAAGATCAGGAACAAGGGAAGGATCGTGAAGATGATCAGCCACAGATAGTACGGGTACGCGAGCATCCGTATCTTGATCTTAAGGCCGACGGTTCCGTAAAGAGACGCCGCGATGCCAAGAATGGCAATAAGAATCAGGAGATTTCCGATGAAGTTCGGCGCGAAAAAGAGATCCGCGCTTGTGATGCCAGCCTTTTCGAGAAGAGAGGCCGGGACCAGCCGCGCCGGTACGAGAACGAGCGACACGAGAGATCCGATCAGCGGGAGAAGCACCAGGCCCTCCGCGAGACGGACCGGGAGCTTCGATGCGATTTTACGGAAGAACACGATCGCAAGAAGAGCGATGACCGGCAGAAGGATCGACAGTATGAGGAACGGGATCGCACCGCCGAACGGCAGGAGATACCGCGTGTCGTGAATGGAGATGTGCATGGCGCCGTTCGTCAGGATCTGGAAATTCGAGAGAGTCAGGCGCACACCGTTAAAAAGAGTCAGTCCAGTCGTCGGGAGAAAGAACCCGGCGATCAGGAGGGCAGAGCAAAGCGCCGACAGCAGAAGGTGCTTCGGGAGCTCCGTCAGTCCGGCAAACCGGAACGGCTTCTTTTCGGGCAATAGAGTCACGTTCGTATCTCCCTTCTCAGACATCTTCGTTCAGAACCTGCTCGTTGTCGTCCTGCACGGGCTTCTTCAAGTCCGGAGAGAAATCGGATTTGCGCATGATCTGGATATCGTCCGGATCAAAGGTCATACCGATGCGCTGGCCGACCTTGACGGGGTCGACGTCATGGATCATCCATGTGAAGCCGTCGTCGCCGTCGACCATCATCTCGTAATGCACGCCCTTGAAAACGAGCGACGTGACGATTCCGTTGATGTACCCGGGCGCCTCTTCCTTAACATAGATATCTTCGGGGCGGATGACGACGTCAACGGGCGACTCGCCGGATTCCGCCTCGGGAAAACGGGGATCGACGCACTTGAACAGTTTGCCGGCGAACGTCACCTCGAAATCGCGGCTCATCGTGCCCGGGAGGATATTGGATTCGCCGATGAAGTCCGCGACGTAGGCGTTCTTGGGCTCGTTATAGATGTCGGTCGGGGTTCCGATCTGCTGGATATAGCCGTCCTTCATGACGATGATCGTGTCCGACATCGTGAGGGCTTCCTCCTGATCGTGTGTAACGTAGACGAAGGTGATGCCGAGCTCGCGCTGCATCTCCTTCAATTCGATCTGCATTTCCTTGCGCATCTTAAGGTCCAGCGCGCCCAGGGGCTCGTCGAGGAGGAGAATGCGCGGGCGGTTAATGATCGCGCGGGCAATCGCGACGCGCTGCATCTGACCGCCGGAGAGCTGGTCAACCCAGCGGCTGCCGTAACCGGAAAGTCCGACGGTCGCGAGCGCCTCTTCGACACGGGTCTTGGTCTCGACCTTGCCGACCTTCTTGAGCCTTAGGCCGAACGCGACGTTGTCGAAAACATTGAGGTGCGGGAAAAGCGCATAGCGCTGAAAGACCGTGTTCAGCTGACGCTTGTGCGCGGGAATCTTCAGAAGATCCTGTCCCTCGAAGCGTACATCGCCGGAATCGGCCGATTCGAACCCGCCGAGGATTCGGAGCGTCGTGGACTTGCCGCAGCCGGAAGGCCCTAAGAGCGTCATGAACTCGTTGTTTCGTATATAAAAAGTAATGTCATGCAGAACCTGCATGTCGCCGAAGCTCTTGTTCAGACCCTGAATCTCGATGATATGAGCCTTTCCGGTCGAATCTGCGAGAAGCTGCGTATTTTTATGTGTTTGCTGTATGTCCGTCATGTTGGCCGGCCTCCGTTATCGAAATGATGTAGTGCCATTGTCTGGCGGGGTGGGGGTTATGGTGCGCCGCCATCTATGGGCAGCGTGGGGGTTATGTGTGTGCCGTCATTGTCTGGTCGTGTGGGCAATTTATGATTTGCTGCCTCTTACCGACAGCGGAGAAGACTGCGTCTGTTATGGATCCGGTTCTCAGAAACTCGGCGGCGAAGTAATCCACAGGAGCTTTGCCGGACGTTTTCCCTTATTCATCAGAAAGTGCGGTTTGTCGGGATGGATGAGGAAGCTCTCGCCGCGCTTAACCGGATACTTCTTCTTGCCGATCACGAGCGTTATCGTGCCTTCGAGAACGTAACCGATCTCCTCGCCTTCATGCGGGTTGTCCGGGTAAGTCTCTCCGTCCGGTTCGAGCGTAAGGAGGATGGGCTCCATAGAGTTCTTCTGCGCGTTCGGAATCAGCCAGCAGAGTTCGCTCTTCTCGTCTTCGTTGCGCTTGATCGCGTAATGCTCCGTCGAGAAAACGACCTTTTGGTCTTCCGGCTCGCTGAAAAACGCAGCGAGATCCGTACCGAGAGCCTCCAAAATGTCCTTAAGCGTGGAAATCGAAGGCGAGGTCATATCACGTTCAAGAAGAGATATAAACCCCTTCGACAGTTCACACCGATCGGCGAGTTCTTCCTGGGTCAACTGGTTCTGCTGCCGCAAGAAGCGGATCTTTTCACCGATATCCATACATACCTCCGCCGTCCGGCCGGGATGGGAAAATCCTTACGTATATGACGCTTCGGGAGCCGAAAGTTTACCGGTGCTAAACCCGGCGGCGATCTTTACAGCGAGTTTACTATTACTAAACCAACAGACCACATTATATAGACAATCTATAACCTGTGTCAATCATTTCCGCATAAAAAGCAAGGGGAAACCGATGTGCTCGGAACGTTTCGGTTCTTGCAATTTCAACGCCCGCGTATTATTCTTTAAAATAGTGTCTCAAAAGAGCATATACGACCGCAAAGTCGCGGAATACGAAGAGAATCGGCACCTTTTTTGAGCGTGCGGCAGATGGAGATAGACATGTCAGAAGAATCCCTAATCAGCAGACAATCAATCAAGGATTCGCACCGGATCGTAATCAAGGTGGGAACATCAACGCTCACCTACGAGAACGGCCGCATGAATCTGCGGAATATCGAACGTCTCGCGCGCGCCATTTCGAGCATTATGAACGAAGGCAGAGAAGCGATCCTCGTAACGTCGGGCGCGATCGGCGTCGGCGTCGGCTGCCTCGATTTGAAAGAGAAGCCCACGACACTTCGCGACAAGCAGGCGGTTGCCGCTGTCGGCCAGTGCGAGCTCATGAACGTATACAGCCGCTGCTTTGCGGAGTACAGCCGTGTCGTCGCACAGGTCCTCCTCACAAAGGACGATCTGGTCGATCCGATCACGAGAGAGAATATTACCAATACATTTGAAGCGCTGATCGAGAAGGGCATCGTGCCGATTGTAAACGAGAACGACACCGTATCGACGACCGAGATTCCGCACAACGGTTCCTTCGGCGACAACGATACGCTGTCCGCACATGTCGCGAAGATCCTTCACGCGGATCTTCTCATCATCCTTTCCGATATCGACTCGCTTTACGACAGCAATCCGCGCGAAAATGAAGAGGCCCGGAGAATCGGGTTCGTCGAAGAGATTGACCAGGCGATGCTGGATTCCGCGGGAGGCGCGGGCAGCGCGCGCGGCACCGGCGGCATGCAGTCCAAGATCACCGCGATGATGCTCGCGACGTCGGCAGGTGTCGGCGGGATTATCGCCGAAGGCACACAGTCCCAGATCCTCGAAGCGATCCTCGACGGCGAAGACATCGGCACGTACTTTGTGCCGCATTGCCGGATCAGCGTGATCTAGGCTCTTTTCGAGATGGAGAAATTATCAAAGCGCGAGATGGGTTCGGCCGAGGGACTATCACTGTATGATATGGGCACAACCGATGAACTCTCGAAGCACGAGAAAAGTAAATCACAAACACATGGGCTGTCTCAAAGGACTTGTAACGGAGTCAGATGAGGCAGTCTTTTTCAGGCACATCTATCGGATCTATGGGAGAAGCAGCGAAGAAGAGCGCTAAGAATCTATTCAGGGTGCATCTCCCATGCTGCACACCCTTCGTCGAGGCGAAGACTACAGCCGGGCTGTCTTGACGACAAAATTTGCGTACGAAATAGGTTGCTCGATGGCTTTTCGTACGCATTTCGGACCTTGCCGAGCAGCCTCCGCGGCGAAAATTGCGTACGAGACAGGTCGTTCAGTGTCATTTCGTACGCATTTCGGACCTTGCCTGCTGGCATTGACGACAAAATTTGCGTACGAAACAGGTTGCTCGATAGCTTTTCGTACGCATGCCGGACCTTACCTGCTGGCATTGACGACAAAATTTGCGTACGAAACAGGTTGCTCGATGGCTTTTCGTACGCATGTCGGACCTTGCCTGCTGGCATTGACGACAAAATTTGCGTACGAAACAGGTTGCTCGATGGCTTTTTGTACGCATGCCGGACCTTACCGAGCAGCCTCCGCGGCGAAAATTGCGTACGAAACAGGTTGCTCGATGGCTTTTAGTACGCATACCGTATGCGGGCGCCGATCGACGGCGCCAATACCACTACGCATACCGTATAGTGCGCGGGCGCCGTTTACGGCGCCAATACCTTTTCGAGCACCGCGGGAGCCGATCGACGGCGCCAATACCACTACGCATACCGTCCCGGCACAAACTACAGCCCGGATTCAACTTCTGTTTTGAAGCAGCCCCTTTTTTTGTTTCGCGCTCGTTGGTGCGAAACGGGCTAAAGCCAACAACAGAACAGCCGCCGTCCGGAATTTCCCGAACGACGGCTGCTTTGATAAAGTCTGATCTATTATGACTGCAATTTCCCGAAGAGACGAGCTTCGCTTCAGCGGCCGCTCATTTTCGCGCGGTACTTTTCGCGCACCCGTCAGCAAATCATGCTGGCGGCGGCACCGTATCAGAAAAATGGTTACGCAGGCGGCATCGTATCCGAAAAATGGTTATGCAGGCGGCGGCACCGTATCCGAAGGCACCGTCTCGGGCGGAGGGGGAACCGGCGTCGGCGTCGGCAAGACGTGCAGAGTGCACGGTGTCGCCGGAGCTTCCGACGTGACAAACAGATCCTGTATGGCTGTTCCGGCGGCCACGCACGCTTCGGTCGCAAGATTCCCGCTCGTGCTGCAGATGGTTACCATCGAAATGGTCGCGGGCATCTCGAATATTTTCCCGGCGAGACTCGTATGAATCTTTTGCATGTAGTCATTCCAGATGTACTGCGCATTCTGGCGGTCGACGGAAGGTATCTCCGTCGTGCGGAGACGGTTGTCGTAGCCGTACCAGGTCGCCGCAGCGTAATAAGGAGTATAACCGCAGAACCACTTGTCGACGTTGTCGTCCGTGGTACCGGTCTTACCGGCGACGGCAATGTTCTCGCCCGATTCTGTTGTGATCGGAAGAACACGGCCGGCGGCGGTGCCGCGCGTAATAACATCCTCGAGCATCGAAGTGAGAAGATAACATGTTTCGGGCGAATAGACATTGCGTGAGACAATATCCTTTTCGATCACGACGTTGCCGTCATTGTCGAGGACACGCGTATAGGAATACGGTTCCACGTAGACGCCGTTATTCGCGAAGGTCGCGTAGGCGGCCGCCATTTCGAGCGGCGACATACCGACATTAAAACCGCCGATTGCCGTGGCCGGATAGATTTCTTTGGTACGGTCGATCCCGACATCTTTGAGATACTGCAGGGGAAGCCCGGGCAGCTTCGCATTCAAGTCGTTCCAGACCTGAACGGCCACGGTGTTTTTGGACGCGTAAATCGCCTGACGGATGGTAATCTGACCCGCAAAAGAGCGGTCCGAATTCTTCGGCCAGGGAGTCGTAGGATTGTTGGGATCGAGGAAGACCTCGGTATCCATATACGTCGTCGCCGGAACAATAATCTTACTCTGCAGGGCGGGCGCATAATCGATCAAAGGCTTGATCGAAGAACCCGGCTGCCGGTAGATGCCCGTCGCGCGGTTGAGCCCGAGATTCACGGTCTTTTCGCCGACACCGCCCTGCATCGCGGCAATCGCACCGGTCGCGACGTTGATAATCACCGATCCGCTCTGCGGCTTCTCCGGGAAATTCTCGACGATCGTCGGATCCTGCTGGAAAAGAGATGTCGTCGAATATGTGGTGTCCAGAGTCGACTGGACGGCCGGCTCCATGGTCGTATAAATCTGATAACCGTTGTTATAGACCAGTTTCTGGGCCAGCGAATAGCTGATGTTACGCTTCTCCTGAAGATCCGCAATAACCTCCGAGATCGCATACTCGACGAAATACGAATTGATCGTCTGCGTCTGCGTTGTGCTCTTGGCCTTGAAAACAAGCTCGGTATTCAAGGCTTCCTCATATTGTTCGTCCGTGATTTTGCCGAGCTCGTGCATTTTCCCAAGGACGATCCGCATGCGGCGCATCGCGTTTCGTTTGCCGGATTCGCGGAGCGGATTGTAGTAGGAAGGGCTTTTCGGGATACCGGCGAGGAACGCGCATTCGGTAAGCGTCAGCTGAGACGCGTCTTTGCCGAAATAATTCTGCGCGGCCGACTGTACGCCCTCGTAATTGTTGCCCATCGGCATCGAGTTGATGTAGAGCTCCATGATCTGGTCCTTGGAGTACTTCTGCTCTAAGTCCATGGCGTTAAACCACTCCTGAACCTTACGCTGCGTCGAACGCTCATCCTTGCCCGAGATCATCTTGACGACCTGCTGGGTGATCGTCGATCCGCCGTGCGTTGCGGTACCGCCGTTGGCAAGCGCCGACAATACGGCACTTCCGATACGCTGAATGTCGATGCCGTTATGCTCGTAAAAACGCTCGTCCTCAATGGAGGTAATCGCCTCGTCGATATACGTATCCTTAACGTCGCTGTACGAAATGAAAACGCGGTCGACATTGTCACTGCTCTTAAGCCTTGCGATCTCGTGGTTCTGGCTGTCGTAGACAAAAGTGGTAAGCGACTCCTCGCTTGTCATAATGTCGATCGTCGACACGGGCTTCGCGGTAGAGATATATCCGACCAGCATGCCGCCGCCGAAACCGCCGACGACAAACCCGATCACCAGAACGATGACCAGTACCGTCTTGAGAATCATCGCGACGCCGTGACCCAATCCGCCGTACCATGTGTGAAAATGAGCCGCATGCGTCGGCTTGCCGCGGAGACGCTTGTGGAAATCCTTCGCGATCACCGACTTTTCGGGCGGCAGGGAAGACCTGCGTACAGACTGCGGGCGCGGTGCAGGATGGCCGTTCTGAGGATTGCCAGACTGAGCGCCGATCGGGCTGCTATGCGGATTGCCGGCCGGGTAGCCGGGCTGACCGCCCGACATATGCGCTGGCTGGCCGGCTGCTTCCGAGCCGGGGCGCGCGCCGGGCATCCGGCGGGTATTCATCTCGTCGGGAGACACAGGTCTTCGGGCGTTATTAAGGTCCTCCGGGGACACAGGTCTCCGGGCGTTATTCAATTCGTCGGGAGACATCGGCCGCCGGGGCGGCGTGCCATTATTGCCGGGCCGGACCGGGCGATCCCCGTTCCCGCCGTTTTGGGGCTGATTCCGATCATCCATATGCTAAAAAACATCCTTTATATAAAATGCCGATGCGTGAAAAAACAGTTACAGATTAAAATACACCACTTGTAATCATAGCAGTAAACGGGCAAGATGGAAAGAGAAACGAGAACCGCAACCCTTCCGGCGCGCAGGCAAAAAACCCGAAAACCGCCTCAATAAGGCACATTCGAAAAGCTTCGCGCAAAAATGCCTGAAAATGTTCACATATTACGCGTAAACAAAAGACACGCAGAGAAAGAGGCACCGCATGCCCGAAATACAGGAAAACCTCCCCGAGACCATCGACGTCACAATCGAAGCCATGACCACCGAAGGCAAAGGCATCGCGCGCATACCCGCGCCCGGCGACGCCGAGACGAGAGGATACACACTCTTCTGCGACGGCCTCCTGCCCGGCGAAAAAGCCGAAGTTCACGTCACCGCCCACAAGAAAAACTACGCCGAGGCCGAGACCGTAAAGCTCACATCCGCCTCGCCCTCCCGCATCACGCCCTTCTGCGCGGTCTTCGACACCTGCGGCGGATGCTGCCTCCAGCACCAGAAATACGAAGACCAGCTGGCCCTGAAGAGAGAACACGTCGTCTCCTGCCTCAGCCGGATCGGCCGTCAGCCGCAGGAACAGATCGAGGCGATCACGCGCCCGACCCTCGGCATGAACCACCCGTACGACTACAGAAACCATATGCAATATCCGGTCTCGGAGACGGTGAAGGCGGTTAATGTCGACGCGCCTGAACTCGGCGATGACTCGCCGACTGAGGCTCCGGAACTCGCTGCTGCTGTTGCCGCTGCGCCTGATGCCGCCCCTGCCGTCATCCCGGCCCCCACGCCTCGCGATCTGACAATCGGCCTCTACGGCAAAAAGAGCCACACCGTCGTCCATCACAACAGCTGCCGCATCGCCCATCCCGCATGCGAGACCGTCCGCCGCGAGACCCACAAATACATGCTCGAACACGACATCACCGGCTACGACGCGACAACCGGCCTCGGCACCCTTCGCCACCTCATCGTCCGCGTCGGCTACCAGACCGGCGACTTGATGGTCATCTTCGTAACCAACACGCCGCCCGCCGAGAAACTCCCGTTCGTCATCGCCGACTACGTAAAAGAAATCAACTACCGTCTCGAAAAAGACCGCAAAAAACTCACGCGCGCCACGGAACCCGATTCCCACCGCCCGGCCTACGCGCCCGCCGTCACCGATGACCAGACCTGGAAACTCAAAAGCGTCTGGCAGAACCACAACAACACCTCGGAACGCCAGGGCCAGACCCTAAGCTACCGTCCCGAGAACACCCAGCTCCTCCACGGTTCCCAGGTCATCACCGACCGCATCGGCGACAACAAATACATCATCTCGCCGCTCTCCTTCTTCCAGGTCAACCCCCGCCAGACCGAAAAACTCTACGATACCGTCCTCGAATACGCCCTCGGCAAGCCCGCCTCCGAATCCCCGGAGCCCATCGCCAACCTCGTCGACATCTACTGCGGCGCCGGAACAATCGGCCTCCACTTGTCCCGCTACGCGCAAAAAGTCATCGGCATCGAAAGCAGCGAGAGCGCCGTAAAGGATGCCCGGCAGAACGCCGCCCTAAACAAAGTCACCCACGCGACCTTCCATATCGCCCACGCCGAAACCCTGACCCCCTCGAACTTTGCGGAAGCCCCTTCCTGCGTCATCCTCGATCCGCCTCGAAAAGGCTGCGTACCGTCTCTTCTTCGTACCGTCCTCGCCCTGAAAGCGCCCCGACTTATCTACGTCTCCTGCGATCCGGCGACGCTCGGCCGCGACATCGAGGTGCTGGTCGCCGGCGGGTACAAGGTCATGGCTGTGCAGCCGGTAGATATGTTTCCGTGGACGGAGCATGTTGAGACGGTGGTGGGGATGGAACATCAGAAGTGTTGATTTACAATTAAGTTTGAAACATTTCAATTAAGTTTGAAACATTTCAATTTAATTTGATACAAACATTGCATATATACAAAAAGAGCGGTAATCTGACCTTATGGCACACTCATATGAGTTTGGAGGTGCTGTATGGGAAGAAGAGCAATTTTCACCGAGAGGAAAATAGCATTACGTATTCGTGATGGATATGGGCAAGGGAGCGGAGCCGACTATAAATCTTGGTTGAAGGTCGGAGATTTTCCGTCGCTCGGCCGATGTCACAGAATACGAGGGACAAAGGTTAACAGAATTTTTCACTTCTTCTCTGATCTGGAACAATATTATTTTTATCATTTAGAGTGGCTAGACAATATTGAGGATATCCGGGAACAGTTTCCTCTTTTTCCAGTCTCTGAAACAGAAAGTATAGCATCTTCCATGAAATATAAGCATCCCCAAAATGTCGGTGGACATAACAGTTGTGTTATGACCACCGATTTTCTTGTTGGCTTTAGCCCGTTTCGCGCCAACGAGCGCGAAACAAGAAAACCACCCGCTATGCGGGTGGACGAGAGAAGCTTCAGCTTTAAGAAACAAAACCACCTTGCTAAAATTGAGAAGCTACCACGCACACTCAAGAAGCAAGGAGGTTTTGACCCAAATGGATGAGCAAAGCTTAGCACACACAAGGTGGGAATGTAAATATCACGTCGTATTCGCACCAAAGTACAGACGACAGGTCATATATGGGAAATTGCGACGGGATATTAGTCAAATACTCATCGAATTATGTCGGAGGAAAGAGGTGGAAATCATCGAGGCAGAGGCGTGTGCGGATCACATACATATGCTCATAACGATCCCACCGAAGTACAGTGTATCGCAAATCATGGGGTATCTCAAAGGGAAGAGTAGCCTCATTATCTTCGACAGACATGCGAACCTAAAGTACAAATACGGGAACAGGCATTTCTGGTGTAGAGGGTACTATGTAAGTACCGTCGGAAAGAATGAGAAGAAAATCCGGCAGTATATCGTAGACCAGCTGAAAGAAGACCACCTTCAGGATCAGATAAGCCTAAAAGAATACATAGACCCGTTCACGGGTGACCGGGAAGAAGAACACAGGAAGTAAGCTGCTTTAGCAGCAGTAGGGAAAGAAAGTGCGCGTGGTAGTACTTTCAGGTGGACGAAAGTCCAGCCAGCAATAAGCCCTTATAGGGCTTGGACAAACTGCCGGCTCAGCCGGCAGTTATGATT
>Ga0209467_1002195_pt1 | contig 14396 bp, 12 predicted proteins | sample Higcelwee11metaG_FD_187175 | JGI IMG/M metagenome (GOLD analysis project Ga0209467, IMG submission 187175) | Freshwater pond sediment microbial communities from the University of Edinburgh, under environmental carbon perturbations - High... | ecosystem: Environmental > Aquatic > Freshwater >...
TTTCTCCCTCTTTTTCGAGAAGATAGCGAACAATATTGAGCTTATTTTTTTGTGCCGCTTCAATCAGGATCGCGCCATCTTTTGCATTGATGTTCGCTTTCTCACCATCTTTCTCAAGGAGGTAGCGAACGATTTCGAAGTGGCCGTTGGCAGCAGCGTATCGTAAGGCATCGTCATCCCCTGCATGGATGTCGGCTTTCTCACCGTCTTTTTCGAGGAGATAGCGAACCACCTCAAGGTGGCCATTGGCAGCAGCGTTTCGTAAGGCATTGTTATTCGTTACATGGATGTCAGCTTTCTCACCGTCTTTCTCGAGGAGGTAGCGAACGATTTCGATGTGGCCATTGGCAGCAGCGTATCGTAAGGCATTGTCATTCACTGCATGAATGTCAGCTTTTTCGCCCTCTTTCTCGAGGAGGTAGCGAACGATTTCGATGTGTCCGTCGGCAGCAGCGTATTGTAAGGCACGGTCATCCCTTGCATGGATGTCAGCTTTCTCACCGTCCTTTTCGAGAAGATAGCGGACGATTTCGATGCGGCCATGCGCAGAGGCAAGACGGAGCGCTTCGTCATTTCTCGCACGGATGTTAGCTTTCTTTCCTTTCTTTTCGAAGAAATAACGGACGATAGGAAGGTGCCCCATTTCGGCGGCGATGATCATAAGATCGGTTGCTGTCTTGAGGCTATTGCGGCTTTCATTGAAATGACTTTTGAGGAACTCTAAATTCCCTTCGTGCGCGGCTTTTTTGAGGGGCGTTGGTTTGGCTGCAATGTCTATTGGTTTTTTCGGGGAAGGCAGCGCGGCAACCACAGACTCATAAGTGAGCTTTTCCGGTTTGGTGCTTTTGCGGGCGGCTGCGTCAAATGTTTGTTCTTCAATAAATGCCATAAGAAAATGCCTTGAATTTTTTGATGGAGGCATTCTATCGTGCGGATGGCGGGATTCTTAAAAGTTTCATGACTTCGGGGCTATGGTTAATCAAAAAAGGACGACGGTGGTTTCTGTGGGCGCTAATCAACACCTTGTTTTTAAGGACATCTTTCTTTCCTTTCCTTGGGGATGAGCCTAGAATGGCCCCCATGAAGAAGCAGGCGAAAGAAGGTGCAAAGCCTCTTGAGCGTCGCGCCGTAGGGCGGCGGCAGGAAGATGGGCTGTTGCCGAACTTTCGGGATTTGATTGATGGCGCGGTGCAGGGCATCCTTGTGCACAGCAATTTCAAGCCGCTTTATGCCAACGCCGCCTTTGCTAAGCTTTTCGGCTATGACACGCCGGAAGAGATTACGGCTTTGCCGCTCATCCGCTCGCTTTATCCCCCCGACACATGGCCAGAGGTTGAACAGGATTATAATGCGCTGATCCGTGGCACAAAGCCCGGCGAAGTGACGCGCATGCTGGGTCAGCGCCGCGATGGTAGCGAGATTTGGCTTTCGGCGGCGAAGCGCTCTGTCAGTTGGTATGGTTCGCACGCGCTTGAGCTTTGCGTTTCCGACATCAGCAAACAAGTCGAGATGGAACGCGTGATGATGGGCAACGAACAGTTGCTCCGCTCCATTCTCGAAGTGCTTCCTGTGCCTGTTTATATTGCGCGGCGGCGCGATGGGCGCATCCAGTTTGTTAATCGCAAAACCTGTTTGCTGTTGCAGCAAAGCGCAGGGCCTCTTTTGAAAGCGGCGGCGCAAGATTTTTATGAGGATAGCCAAGACCAAGAAAAAATACATATTCTGATCGATGCCGTTCATGACGTGCGTGAGATCGAGGTGCGCATGCGCACGGCGCAGGGGCGGCTCTTTACGGCGGAGATTGCCGCGATCACCATGGATTATGCGGACGAACCGGCTGTGCTCGTTTCGATGAACGACATCTCGCAGCGCAAACAACTGGAAGATGAGCTTTTCCATCAGGCGAATACAGATAGCCTGACGGGCATCTCTAATCGGCGTTATTTTATGGTGCAGGCCGAACAGGAACTCCGGCGTGCGCGGCGTTTTTCGCGTGATTTGTCTGTTGTGATGATGGATCTCGATCGCTTTAAATGGATCAATGATTCTTTGGGTCATGCGGCGGGCGATACTGTTTTGGAAGCGATTGTCAAAGCCAGTCAAGAACGCTTGCGCGAATCCGATGTGATGGGGCGGCTGGGCGGCGAAGAGTTTGCGATTCTGTTGCCTGAAACTGGGCTTGATGCCGCGATGGAAGTGGCGGGGCGTTTGCTTGAGCATATTGCCGAAACGCCGATTGCGACGGTCAAGGGCGTGGTTCATTGCACCACAAGCCTTGGCGTGGCCCAGTTGACGAGCGGCGACCATACGATTGACGATCTGCTCCGCCGCGCCGATGAAGCGCTCTATCTCGCCAAAGATAATGGCCGCAACCGCGCTGAGGCGGCGGTTTAGGGTGGCTTCTGGGCCTAAAAGTTAACGATTGAGCTTTTTTAGCCCGGCACAGACGGCTGAAAGGAGCTGTCTGCATAAGAAGCATTGGCTTCGGCGACGTTTTGTGGTTCACTTCTAAGGGGTTACCTTAAGGCTTGCTTGACTCAGGGGCTTGCCTTTGGCAGTTTTAATCATACGACTCACTTTTAACGGCTCGCGGAGAGCGCCTCATGACAAAATCAGATCTTATCTTGCGCTTGACGGAACTTTATCCGCATCTTCTTCAGCGGGATATCGAACGCATTGTTGGCACCGTTTTCGACGAGATTTCAAACGCTTTGGCGCGCGGAAATCGTGTCGAATTACGTGGCTTTGGCGCCTTCTCGGTGAAGGATCGCGATGCGCGTCAAGGACGTAACCCGCGTACGGGCGAGCCCGTGGCGGTTTCCGGCAAGCATGTCCCTTTCTTCAAAACGGGCAAGCAATTGCGCGACCGTTTGAACGACAAGATTGGCGACGAAGATTAAGTTTTTTAGCGGCGACCCGATGGCGGCGTACCCGGTACGCCGCTATTCATCGTGTTAATGCGCGCAATCTGCTTATCAATGTAGGAATTGATCATGCCAACCCTGTTCTCACGAATCAGGGAACGGACGGGGTCGCCGTTATTATTCTCTTCCGTCATGACATAGCGCAAAAACGGCCCCGTTGTGTTGAGCGTTTGGTGCAGCCCTGCCGTAAGGCCTTGGGCCAGCATGTAATTGGCAGAGCTGCCCATGCTTTGTTCGGCTAAGTGCATGAGGCCGAGTAGGCTTTCTTCGATAGATCCCGCATGAATGGTCGTAATGACCAAATGGCCCGTTGTTGCGGCGCGCAAGATTTGCTCTGCCGCCCGCGGGGAGCGCACTTCGCCCACGAATAAAAAGCGAGGTGTCCAACGTAAAGCGCGTTTGAGCGGCGTGGACCAATCTTCATCTTTGGTCACTTGCACTTGATAGCAATAGCCGTTTTCGCCGACTTCGCCGTCCATTGCATATTCGACCGGGTCTTCGATGGTAATCGCGACGCCACCAAAGCTTTTCAAAAAGTCATTGAGCAAGGCAAACGAGCTTGTCGTCTTGCCGTGGCCCGTTGCTCCTGAGACAACAACCAATCCATCGCGCTGACCCAGCTTGCGTAAATGCGTGCAAATATGCGGCGCGAACTTAAGTTCTTCAAGCGAGGGGACATGCGAGCCGATCCGGCGTAACACGACCCACTCCTGTCCATTGGCAAGCTTTTGATAAGACAGACGGAAGCGGATGCCCTCATGTTCAAACGCGGAATCTGGGTTATCGATTTGACCGCGCAGCTTATTGGCGATGGCCTCAATCTCGCTATGAAACCGATCCGGCAGAGGGCGCGTCCAGTTATTCGTGTAATCACGCGCGGCGCAGCGATAGCGGGCCTGACCCGCTTGATCAACACGGATGTACAAATCCATGAAGGCGAAGTCAGTCAGCTTAGTGCTTAAAGAAGGCGGCTGTGTCGTCGGAACCATACGCTAACGTTTCTGTTTTATCTTTTGATGGGAGGAAAAGGCATCATGGGGTGCGGCATCGTGCCCATAGGGTTGCCTCCCAACGGTTGATTGGCAAGGCGGGCCGCTATGCGATCGATATAGGTTGCAAGCATCCCAATCTTTCCTTCGCGAATGAGGGACCGGATCGGATCGCTGGGGGCGTTTTCTTCGGTGAAGAGATAGCGCACGAACGGCCCTTCTTCCTTCATCGTTTGATGGATAAGGGCGGTCAGGCAGCCTGCTAAAATGTTGGCCGCGCCGGAGCCCATGGCTTGTTCGGCTAAGAAAAGCAGGCTGACGAGCGCTTCTTCCGGCATGCCGCTATGAAGCGTGGTGATAACGGTGTGGCCCGTTGTTGCGGCGTGGAGCAATTGCTCGGCGGCTTTGGGGGTACGGACATCGCCGACATAAATATAACGCGGGGACCAATTGGCAGAGCGCTCAAGCGCATCAGCCCATTCGTCATCGGTTTGGATTTCCATTTGGAAACACTGGCCGAACTCGCCATGACGACCACGGGTGATATATTCGACTGGCTTTTCGATTGTAACAGCCGTGCCGCCGTAGCTTTTGAGGTAATCAATAAGCAACCCGACAGCCGTTGTTGTTTTGCCGTGCCCAGCGGCACTGGAAACAAGGATCAACCCTTCGCGCATGCCCAGCGTATGGAGGTGATTATAAATATGGCTCGCAAAGCCCAGATTGGCCAAATCCGGCAAATTGGTATTGATGCGGTGTGCACAAGCCCACTTGCTGCCATCGGCCATCATTTGCTGTGAGAGACGGCACCGTATGCCGTCAAAGGTGATGGTGCCGTCGGGGCGATCTTGAAGCTCGGCGCGGATCGCTGTGCCAAAGCGTTCAACCACGGCGATTTTGTCGTCAGGGACAAGCCGATTGAGTGCGGCCTGGCCACGCTCTTGCGAACGATAGGTCGGCGGCTCGGGCGCATCGAGACGGATGTACAGATTAATGAACGGAAGATCGTCGAGCGTATCGGTCATAAGGGCCTCAAGACGGTTCTTGTTCGCAAACCCGCCAGAACAGCGGTCGGGTGGAGGGAAGGGCGATTAGTTCTGCGCCGTCTTCTGTTAAAATCGGCTTAAGAGGCGCGGTGGGGGTGTCTAGCTTTTCAAGCGTAAGCGTTGCTGCATTGATAGGCAAATTATAAAACGCGGCCCCGTTCAGGCTTAGAAAATCAGCCAAACGATCCAGTGCGCCGGCCTCTTCAAAAATTTGCGCATACATGGCCACGGCTTGCGGGGCGCTAAAACATCCGCCATTGCCATGAGCTGCTTCTTTGCTCGTGCGCAGGTGCGGCGCGGAATCCGTGCCCGCAAAAAACATGCGTGCCCCCGAAGTCGCCATTTGAATCAAGGCTTGTCGATCGGCTTCGCGTTTGAGAACAGGCAGGCAGAAATGATGGGGGCTGATCCCGTCTTCAAACAGCGCGTTGCGGTTGAACCACATATGATGTGGGGTGATGGTGGCAGCGAGCGTTCCGTTTTGGCTTTCGGCGGCGATATACTGCGCGGCTTTAAGGGTTGTGATGTGTTCCATCACCACTTTTAATTCGGGGAAGGAGCGTCGCAAAGGAAACAGAACGCGATCAATAAAAACGCTTTCGCGGTCAAACATATCAATTGAAGGATCCGCCATTTCGCCATGAATAAGAAGCGGCATGCCGATGCGTTCAAGCTTTTCAAAAATAGGCGCGATAATTTGCAGATCCGTGACGCCCAATTCGGAATTTGTCGTTGCGCCAGCCGGATATAACTTGGCCGCTGTAAAAGTGCCGTCTTCAAAGCCACGTGTGAGATCGTCAGGGTCTGTGGTATCGGTGAGATAAGCTGTCATCAAAGGCGTAAAATTTACGCCACGTGGAAGGGCCTTGCGAATGCGATCACGGTAGGCCCGCGCTTGCGCTGCGGTGACAACGGGGGGCTTGAGATTAGGCATGACGATGGCGCGTCCAAAACAGCGCGTCGTTGATGGCAAGACGGCCCGCATAAGGGCTTCATCGCGCAGATGAAGATGCCAATCGTCGGGTTTGGGGATTGTGATTCGGGTCTGGGGGCCTAAGGTCATGGCGTCTCTCGAGAAAAAGAGGACAAAGCTGACCTTAGTATAGCCGAAAACAAGAAAAAAACAGATTTTAAGTAGGGGGAAGATTCAGGGGTCCGGGAAGCTTTTTCCCCCCGCCCTTCCTCGTCATGCCGCGGATCCGCGGGAATCTCGTTTGGTTTTTTAAATCATCGTCACCCACGAGCGACCGCTTGGTCGCGCGGCAATCCAGAGTCGGTTGAATGAACGTTGCCTCCTGTGCCCCTGGATCTCCGCCTTCGCGGAGATGACAAGGGGGGGCTGGCCCCTCACTTTAAAGCTTTTATTTCGGCTTCGAAGCTTTCGGTGCGGGCTTGGCTTTGGCGGGGGCGCTAGGTTGGCTCAGGCCGCAGGCTTCGGCCATCGCTTGATAAGCTTTGCTTGAACCTTTCATCGAAATCGTATCGGCAAAAGAACCACCGACGGCGGCTGTGCCCGTGACCGTAATGCTTGCGTTCGAGCGAAGGGCTTGCGCCAAGGCGTGATCTGTCGCCGGATCGCGGGCCCAAGCCGTGTCGCCTTGCGTAAACAGACTGAATGTTTTTTCACCAGCTTTGACGGTCACTTCGCTGGAGGCGGCGAATTTTGTGCCTGCCGCATAGCTGAAAACATCCAAGGCACCCTCGGTTGGGCGATGGGTGATCATGAGTGTGACGGAGTCCCGCTTGAGTTTCGAGCCTTTGGGGACGGGGGGCTTGGCCGTTAAGGTCATATAGCAGACAGACTGCTTACCTTCTGCCATTTGATAGGCTGACCAATAGTCAAATTTTCCTAATTTTCTTGGTTGCGTTTCGGCGAAGGCTTGAGGGCAAACAAGGGTCAGGATCGTGCAGAACAAGAGAATACGTTTCATCATGTGGCGCAGATTAAAAGCTTTTTGGGTGTTTTGCAAACAGCTAGACGGCCAAAAAGACAAAAAATGCAGCCTATTGTGGCAAAATGTCCATCATCAGCTCTTGGCTTGAAACGGGGGCTTCCCGTTTGGGGGCCTTAGGCTTCGGCTTTTGGATTTGCACGGGTGGCGGCGCGGTTTGCTCGATGGGGGCCGGCGGTGTGGTTTCGGCTGGGGTTTGGTCTTCAGATGTGGCTGGGGCAATGACGGGCAGGGGTGGCGCAATAAGCGGCTGAAGGATCGGCGCCATAGATTTGAGCGTTTGTACGGCGAGCGCACTTGAAAATTTATATGCGGCAGCATCTTCACCAGCAACATGCGCCGTGAGCGTGCCAAAAAAACGGTCGCCAATATAAAAGACAAAAGTGCCTGTTCGGTTGACAACGCGCGAAGAGATTAATCTGTGGCCGGGACCATATTCGTCATAGCGGTGATCACCGGTGCCGGTTTTGCCGCCGACCAAAAGCGGCTGGCCTTTTTGATCGACATAAGAACCGCGCAGGCGGCGGGCTGTGCCGTCTTCGACCACTTCGGAGAGCGCCGCGCGCACAACCCGGGCGATGGAGGGATCAAGAACGCGCTCGGCTTTGTTGGCATCCGGTGCGAGAAGCGTTTCAAACGGCGTGTCTTTGGCAAAATGAAGACGCTCAAACCGCAACATTGGTTTGCGTATACCGTCATTCATAATGATGCCCATCAATTCCGCCAGAGCAAAGGGGCGGTCAGCTGAGCTCCCGATGGCGGTTGCATAACTGGGCACCAGTTTATCAAATGGATAGCCAAGCCGCGCCCAGCGCTGCTGAATGCGGGCAAAGGCATCAAGCTCGAGCAGGATGCGAATGCGCGTATCTTGCGCGCCTTTTTTGCCCTTATGGAAAAGCCACGCATAACTTTCCAGTCGGACAGGTTTGCTAACGGCAATCAGCTCGTGCGAGGAAATGCCCGGATGAGCAACCAGATAACTGGTGAGCCAAAGCTCAAGCGGGTTGATGCCAGTGATGTAGCCGCGATCCGCCAAGTTGTAACGGTCGGCGGGATAATCATCGAACAGTTTAGGTAAACGCTTAAGGTCAAAAGCCGACGACGCATTCTGTTTCATATAGGCGGCGTAATTGGCATAGGTGGCTTCCGGGAAAAGTGAGCGGAAGAGAATGGTGAGTGAGGTTGCCCCTTTGTGGGCGTGGGGGGTAATTTTCTCAAGAATGTCTGTGGTTGAGAGCCCCTTATACATCACGATATAGCGATTCAAGAACGTTTGCCCTTCGCGGTCAGCGTAGCGTTCGAGGTAGGCTTTGCGTGCTGGATGGTCGGGATCGCTCAGGATCTCTTGCTTGGTTTGTTGGCCTTGTGAAATTGTGTAATTCACAATGTCGCGCATGAGCCGCACAAAGACGAGATTGACAGAATCCCGCAAAGCTTCGTGCAAATCCATGATTTGGGAATCTTCAGACTTTTCGAAATTCACAAACACATGCGCGCCGCCGCCTGTGAAAAAGGTTTCATAAGGGCTCGCCGAGTATTTGCGGGCCATCGCCGCCCCCAGCATTTCATCAATGCTGGCATCGGGATGCTCGCGCAGCCATGTCGTGGCCCATGAGGTCAAAACATCAGGCGCTTCGTTTGTGAGCGCATCAAGGTCTTCATCCGATAGACCCGCATAACGACGATAAAGCTCGCCGACAATTTCAAGATACGTCACCAAGGTGCGCAGCTTGGCTGTGGACCCTAAATCAAGTTTGCCGCCTTCGTTCATATCAAGTGGGGCATCAATATTGTCGGCTTGCACGCGCAGTAAGTTGCCTTCTTTGCTTTTTTCGTAAAGGATAAAACTCCATTTCAGCTTGAGCGGATCGTTTTCTGGCGTGAGAAGGCGGAACCCATAAAGGCCAATGGCCCTGAGATGATCGGGATCGCTCATTTTTTTCATGAACGTCGTCATCTGGGACTGCACGGATTGATCGAGGGTACTCGTCGCCGTCAGGTCAAGGCGGTCGAGTTCATAAAGATCGTGCAAGCCGAGAAGCTGAAGCAATTTTGTGCGCAGGGCATTGACGGCTTTTTGTTCAAGAAAATCAGATTTTGGTGCGGTGGGCGCTTCGGGCAGGAAATGGAACGCTGCCGTGCGGGTTGCTTCATACAGCGCGTTTGAGATCACGCCTTTTTTGACGAGCAGCGCTAACATTTTGTCGGTCAGGGCGTCGAGCGCCGAACGTTCCGTGAGCAAATAGGTCGTCGGTCGGCGTTGCGCGAGAATAAGGCCAAGCGCTTCGCGGTACACCGTTGCCTTGAGCCGCAGGGAATCGGGGTCGGTTTCAGGCAAGCTCAGCGCAGCCTTAACGTCTTTCAAATCGCGGCCAAACCACGCCCAAAAGCCATCGCCGATGCTGTTAATTTCGCCAAAGCCGCGCCGGGCAGCCAGTGGCGTGCTGTTGAAATAATCGAGCACAATTTTCTTGCGGGCTTGGCGCGTGTCTTTGCCGTCGAGATAAACGCGCAAGCTGCCGGAAATGATTTGCCTGATTTTCTCCATCGGGCCTTTGGTCTGCCCGCCGGGCGAGAATCTGAATTTCTCGATTTGCGTGGCCAGCGTACTGCCGCCGCCAAGGTTCAGGCCAGGGACGACATGTTTTAACGCTTGGCCTACAGCGGCATAAAAAAAGCGATCCCATTCGATGACGGGATTTTGCGTCGGCGTCTCGGGGCTGAGTAAATTGCGGTCTTCGACAAACAAAAGCGTTTGCACCAAAAGCGGCGGGATATCGTCAAAGGACGCAAAAACATGGGCCGGAAATTGCGCGGTATAAAGCGGCTGGTCCGCGCGGTCTTTGAGGATGAGGCCGGTTTCAGCCTTGACATGATAAATCGGATAAAAGCCGTCATTGACGAGTTTTTCATATTCCTGAGAAACGCGCATTTGTTGCGCAACGGTGTAATTGTCACCTTCCAAAGCTTTGAAGAAGAACGGTAGGTAACTGTAGCCGAGCCGTTGGTTATAGGGGCCTTTGGTGGGGACGTGAAACCCTTCGGCTGGGCCGGGCATGAGCTGAAACGAGATTTGCCGCGCCATCTCGGAAAAGATTTCCGACTGGAGCTTTGAGCTGCGCATTTCCTCGCCAGCAAAAAAACCAAGTACACCGCCAAAGCCAATGACGAGCGCCAACGGGACCAGCCACAAAACTTGTGGCACACGCATCCGATAGGGCCGCGTCGGCTGTCGTATTTTACGACTTGCCGTTTTGGCCGTCATCGTTCTGCGTTTGGAAGATCTGTGGCGAGGGGGCGTCATGAGGTTAGTTGGCCTGATCCTTTAAAAGCTTATGCAAGAAGGCGGGAAGTTCGGCGCGTGAGACGGTATGTTGGCTTTTGCTGGCTAGTTCTTTGACAAGAACGGTGCCCGCTTCAGCCTCAGTGCTACCGAACAGAATAGCCAGCGGCACGCCGGATTTATCGGCGTATTTAAGCTGTTTATCCAGTTTGGCGGGCTCCAGATAATTTTCGACTGTGAAGCCTTCGCCGCGCAGCTGCGTGGCCAGCGCCAGATAAGCAGCTGAGCGTTCGGCTTCAAGCTGCGTGATCAAAATCTGCACCGTCGGCGGCGCGGGGGGCAACAGGTTATGCGCGGCCAATTGTTCAAACAAACGCGTGAGGCCGATGGAAATGCCAACGCCCGGCAATTTGGAGCGCGTGTAATAGCTCGCCAGATTTTCATAGCGTCCGCCTGAGCAGACGGAGCCAAACTCAGGGTGCGCGTCGATCAACGTTTCATAGACCGTGCCTGTGTAGTAATCGAGGCCGCGGGCGATGGCGAGATTGATGCGCGTGCGCTCTTCGGGCACCCCCAGCGCGCGCAGCGCTGCCGTCATGCGCGTCAGTTCATCCAAGCCTTCAAGGAAGATCGGGTGCGCGGCGTTCAGCTCGCGCAGCGCGGCCAGCATTTCATCTTTTGTGCCGACGCGGGCCACGAGCGCCAAGAGTTGTTCAGCTGTTTCGGTGGCGAGGCCCAGCTCGACCATCGCGGCGCGGACTTTTTCGGGGCCGATTTTGTCCAGCTTGTCGATCTCGCGTAAAATCAGCTTTTGTTTTTCCGCATCGTCCACGCCCCAACCGCTGAGCAACCCAAGCAGAATCTTGCGATTGCTGAAATGGATTGTGAAAGCGCCAAGGTGAAGTTCAGTGAAAATCTGCACGATGATGGCGGGCAGTTCGGCATCAAAGGCGGGATCGAGTTTATCTTTGCCGATCACGTCGATATCGCACTGATAGAACTCACGCGAGCGGCCACGTTGGGCGCGTTCGCCGCGATAGACGCGCTGGATTTGATAGCGCCGGAAGGGAAAGGCCAGTTCGCGCTCGTGCTCGGCCACATAGCGCGCGAGTGGCACGGTCAGATCAAAATGCAGGGCGAGGTCGGCCTCATACCCTTGCTGCACTGAGCCGGTGGATTGCACGAAATAGACTTGCTTTTCCGTTTCGCCACCGGATTTAGTCAAAAGAACATCTTTTAGCTCAAAAACAGGCGTTTCGACCTGCACAAACCCGAAACGTTCATAGCCGCGCCGGATCACGTCCATCATATGCTGAAAGACCATTTGCTGGCGGGGGAGAAGCTCAAGGGTGCCCGAAGGCGTGCGCGGTTGAATAAGGGCCATGATTTTGCTCGATGTTTTACAGTTTGATCCGACGTTTATACCCGATCCAGCTTACACAGTCATTAAAGGAAGGGGGGATGACGTAAATTTTGACTTTTTGTGCGGTTTTAGCGCATATCCCGCCTATGACACAGACAAGCACAGATACCACAGCTATTCAGGGCCATGCTGCCCGTTTTGCGCCGGGCGCGCCTTTGATCGACGGGAAAGTGAATCTCGTGGGGTTGGATAAGGCTGAGCTAAAGGCGATTTTGGTCGATCTTGGGCTTGAGCCGTTCCGGGCGGGGCAGCTTTGGACATGGATGTACTGCCATGGGGCGACCGATTTTGAGGCCATGACCAATCTGGCCAAACCGGTGCGGGCCAAGCTGGCTGAGCATTTTGTGGTGGGGCGGCCTGAAATTGTGACCGCGCCTGTTTCGGTGGATGGCTCGCGCAAATGGCTCCTTCGCATGGCCGATGGGCAAGAGATCGAAACGGTTTACATTCCCGAGGAAGATCGCGGGGCGCTGTGCGTCTCAAGCCAAGTGGGTTGCACGAACAAATGTTCTTTTTGCCACACGGGCACGATGCGCCTTGTGCGCAATTTGTCGGCGGGCGAGATCATCGGTCAGGTGATGCTGGCGCGTGACGTGTTGAATGAATGGAAGGCCACAAGCGGCAAGCCCGCAGCCCGCAGCCGAGAAGAGGATGAAGAAGAGACGCGCGATTTCCGCATGCTCTCGAATATCGTCGTGATGGGGATGGGCGAACCCCTCTTTAATTACGACAATATCGCCAAGGCGTTTAAGATCATTATGGATGAGGGCGGCATTGCGATAGGCCGCCGCAAAATTACGCTTTCGACCTCGGGCGTTGTGCCGATGATCCATCGGTGCGGCGAAGAGCTGGGGGTGAACTTGGCCATCAGTTTGCACGCCGTGACGGATGAAGTGCGCGATGTGCTCGTGCCGCTCAATCGCAAATATCCCATCAAAGAGCTTTTGCAGGCGTGCCGCGATTATCCGACGGCCAGCAATGCACGGCGTATCACGTTTGAATATGTGATGCTCAAGGGCGTGAACGATAGCCTTGCTGATGCCAAGGAACTGGTGCGCTTGCTGGCGGGCATTCCGGCCAAGATCAACCTGCTGCCCTATAACCCGTGGCCGGGCAGCCCGTATGAATGCTCGGACGACGCTGTGATCCAAAAGTTCGGCGATTATGTGAACGCCGCTGGCTATGCCAGCCCCGTGCGCACCCCGCGTGGCCGCGACATCATGGCCGCTTGCGGCCAGCTGAAAAGCGAAAGCCAACGGGAGCGGCGGGTGCGAGAAGACGAAGAATAAGATTGAGGTGAGGAGCTTTTGATGCCGCAGCAAACAATTATCTTTGATTTAGACGGCGTTCTTGTCGGTGGCTGGCACCATCGCGCCGATAGGCGGAAAGAGATTTGGTTCGCGACGATGCAAGAAGATATTGGCCTCGATCCGCAACGCTTTATCAAAGCCTATTATGGCACGGCTGCGGAACATGATGTTTTAACGGGTCGGTTTACGCTCAAGCAAGCGTTCGATGCGCTTTTGCCGCAGATTGGCTATGACGGGCAAAGCAGCCAGTTTATTGCGTATTGGATGAAGAAAAACAGCACGCTTAATGGGCCGTTGGTTCAAGCCGTGCGGGCGCTTAAAGAAACGGGCTCTGTCCGGTTAGCTGTGGCGAGCAATAACGAACATACGCGTATGGATCATTTAATGAACCGCACGGCTCTGCGAGGGCTGTTTGATCACGTGTTTTTTGCGGCGGCCATGGGCGAGAAAAAGCCCGATCAAGCGTTTTTTCAAGCATGCAACAAACGGATGGGTTTTGCCAAAGAGGCGGCCCCGTTGTTCTTTGACGATAACCCCGAGATCGTCGCTGGCGCATGTCAGGCTGGGTGGGATGGCGTGGTCTATAACGACCTTGAAGATTTTATGAACCATCCCCGCATCGCGCCGAAGCTTCAGGCTGCCGGTGGGTGTCGAGCTTGATAATACTTGATACGTACCGCGTATCATGTTATCATAACCCATGATTAGATCCTTTGCGTGCAAGGAAACAGAAAAGATTTGGGCAGGTGTGGCCGTTCGGAGACTGCCGCGCGATATACAGGATCGTGCGCTTAGAAAACTTCGCCAACTTAATGCGGCGCTGACCCTCGACGATCTTCGGCTGCCCCCGAGTAATCATCTTGAGGTGCTTAGCGGCAAGCTTAAAGGACAAATGAGCCTTCGGATCAACGATCAATGGCGCATTTGTTTCGTCTGGCTGGCGGGAGACGTCTTTGATGTTGTCGTGAGGGATTATCACTAGGAGGGGAAAATGACGAAGCTACATAATCCACATCCGGGAGAAATCCTGAAGAAAGAATTTTTGCTTGAGCTTGGGCTTAGCGGCAACAAGCTGGGGGAGGCTCTTGGCGTTCCGTCAAACCGTATCCATGCCATCGTGAATGGAGATCGCGATATTTCTGCCGATACCGATTTACGGCTGTGCAAATTTTTTGGGCTGTCGGAGGGTTATTTTCTGCGCCTTCAAAATGCCTACGACACGATGGAAGCGAAAAGGGGTTTAAAAACGGCGCTTACCCGTATCGTGCCGTTGACGATGATGGGACATGATGGTCGCGCTTGACTCTCTCTCCTCGCCCTTCGGCGGGATGACGCAAAAGGAAGGGGCGGTTCATTCTTAGCCAACGCTTTGCTTATGTGGGGCGGTCCCCGTTCCCTTCGCTTTAGTCGAACTTATTGTTCCGCGCGAAGCCGTTTGGCGCGAGGCGGCCGGATTGGGCGCGGTCGCC
>Ga0209467_1002196_pt1 | contig 14392 bp, 12 predicted proteins | sample Higcelwee11metaG_FD_187175 | JGI IMG/M metagenome (GOLD analysis project Ga0209467, IMG submission 187175) | Freshwater pond sediment microbial communities from the University of Edinburgh, under environmental carbon perturbations - High... | ecosystem: Environmental > Aquatic > Freshwater >...
TTTCGATCTTGTGGGCGTAGGTCACGCCCGCCGCCGGTTGCGGCTCCATCGGCAAGGGCAGCTTGCTCAGCGCCTCGACGATCAATCGCGCCCCGCTTTCAGCCAGCCGGTCGTGCAGCGTCGCCGCATTGTCGGCGGCGCCGATCGGACAGGCCGCGCGCAGCAGCACCGGCCCGGTATCGAGGCCGGCCTCGAGCTGCATGATGGAGACGCCGGTTTCATGATCGCCGGCCAGCAGCGCGCGCTGGATCGGCGCCGCCCCGCGCCAGCGCGGCAGCAGCGAGGCATGGATATTGATGCAACCGAAGCGCGGCATGGCGAGCACGACCTGCGGCACGATCAGGCCATAGGCGGCGACGACCATAACGTCCGCCCCGACTGCCGCAATCCTTTCCTGCGCCGCCGCCTCCTTCAGCGTCGGCGGCTGGAACACCTCGACCCCGCTCGCTTCCGCCAGACGCTTGACCGGCGACGGCTGCAAGGCCATGCCGCGCCCGGCAGGGCGATCTGGCTGGGTCAACACCAGCGGCACGGCGTGACCCGCGGCGATGATCGCGCGCAATGCATGCGCCGCGAATTCAGGCGTTCCGGCGAAAATTACCCTCATGCGGTGACCCGCGCCTGCTTGGCAAGCTTGCTCCGGATTCGAGTCTGCTTCAATTGCGACAGGTGATCGACGAACACCTTGCCGTTGAGATGATCGATTTCATGCTGGATGCACACCGCAAGCAGACCCTCGGCAACCAGGGTCCGCTGCACGCCGTCGCCGTCCTGAAAATGAACGGTCACCCGCTCGGCCCGCTGAACCTTCTCGTAAATGCCAGGTACCGAAAGACAGCCTTCCTCGCCTTCCTGCTCCCCCTGACAATTCTCGAGGCGCGGGTTGATCAGGGCCAGCAGCTGGCTCTTGTCTTCCGAGACATCGATCACCACGATCTGCTTGTGCACATCCACCTGAGTGGCCGCCAGACCGATGCCGGGCGCTTCGTACATGGTTTCGGCCATGTCGGCGATCAAGCGGCGAACCGTATCGTCAATATTCGTCACCGGTGCCGCAATCTTCTTCAGGCGCGGATCGGGAAAACGCAAAATGGGTAGAAGAGCCATAGGAAGTACCGAAAAAAGCTTGCTCGCTTAAGTTATTACGTGCAGAATCTCAAGCAATTCCCGAGATATGGAAGCGGGTTGCCGGACATGAAATGAGACCATGCCAGCATCGCCGTGTTCCTTCGGCACGTGAGGTTACGACTATGGTACGCATTATATCCGCGCTCATCCTGGCCGTGACGGCCGTTTGTGCATCGGCCGCCGAGCCCCTTAAGCTGGTCGACAATCCCCCTGACCGCCACGTCGTCGTGCGCGGCGATACGCTGTGGGGAATTTCCGGCAAGTTCCTCAAGGAACCCTGGCGCTGGCCGGAAATCTGGAACATGAACCGCGAGGAAATCAAGAATCCGCACTTGATTTATCCCGGTCAGGTCGTCTATCTCGACCGCTCGGGCAAGACCCCGCGTCTGCGCCTCGGCAAGCCGCTCAAGTCCGGTAGCGGTACCGTCAAGCTTCAGCCGCATGTCTATTCCGACCCGGTTCAGCAGGCGATCCCGAGCATTCCGCCCAACCAGATCGAACCCTTCCTGTCGCAGCCTCTGGTCGTCGAACAGGGCGAACTGGATACCGTGCCGCGCATCGTCGCCGGACCGGAATACCGCGGCATGATGGGCAATGGCGATCAGGCCTTCGCGACTGCAATTCCCGATGCCAGCGTCGTGCGCTGGAACGTCTTCCGCCCCGGCAAGCCACTCATCGACCCGGATACCGGCGCCACCATCGGCTATGAAGCCTTCTTCCTCGGCAATGCCAATCTGGTCCAGCCCGGCGAACCGGCCGCCCTCCAGATAACCGTGGCCAAGGAGGAGATCATGCGCGGCGACCGTCTGATCCCGGCGCCGCCCGTCAATATCATCTCCTATGTCCCGCATCGCCCGGACAACCAGGTTGCCGCCCGGGTCATGACGATCTACGGCGGAGTCAGCGAAGGCGGACGGGCCTCCATCGTCAGCCTCAACCGCGGCAAGAATGACGGACTGGAAGTCGGCCATGTCCTCGCCCTGTTCCGGAACCGGATCGCCAGCGCCATCGATCAGGACACGATGCGACGCGTCGATACACCGATCCCGGAAGAGCGCTACGCGCTGGTCTTCGTCTTCCGCGTGTTCAACGGTGTCTCCTACGCGCTGGTCCTCGAGTCCTCCAAGCCGGTTACCGTTGGCGACTATGCAAGAAATCCGTGATTGACCAGGACGGGTTGGCCGCCTGGTTGCGGCTGACCCTGATCCCCGGCATCGGCGGCGAGACACAGCGCAAGCTTCTCGCCGCTTTCGGTTTACCCGAGGCGGTTTTCGCAGCCGGGCGGCTCGCGGTGCGCGCCGTGGTCGGCGAGCGCGCCGACCTGCTCTTCGATTCCGACCCCACCGAGGCCGTCGACCGCAGCATCGCCTGGGCCGGGCAACCCGGGCAGCACATCCTGACCTTGGCTGATTCGGCTTATCCGCAGGCCTTGCTGGAAATTCCCGACCCGCCAAACGTACTCTATGTGCGCGGCAATCCCGCCCTGCTGCAAAAGCGTGGGATTGCCATCGTCGGCAGCCGCAACGCCACGCCGCAAGGATTGCAGACTGCCGAGACGTTCGCCAAGGCACTGGCTGCACGGGGTCTCGGCATCATCAGCGGCCTCGCCCTCGGCATTGACGCCGCCGCCCATCGCGGCGCACTGGCTGCCGAAGGCGAAACCATCGCCGTCATCGGCACCGGCGCCGACCGCGTCTATCCGGCGCGCAACAAGGAACTGGCCATGGCGATCGCCGAACGCGGTGCCATCGTTTCCGAATTCCCCCTTGGCACGCCAGCCATCGCGTCGAATTTTCCCCGCCGCAACCGCATCATTTCAGGCTTGTCGCGCGGCGTGCTGGTGGTCGAGGCGGCACCGGAGAGCGGTTCGCTGATCACCGCCCGGCTTGCCGCCGAACAGGGCCGCGAGGTCTTCGCCATTCCCGGATCGATTCATTCCCCGGTCGCCCGTGGTTGCCACAAGCTGATCAAGCAGGGAGCCAAACTGGTCGAAACGGCGCAGGACATTCTCGAAGAGCTTGGCAACTATGCCGACTCCGACACCCTCCGTGAAGCCATCAAGGCAACCGGCGACAATGACATTCTCAAGGCGCTGGGCCATGACCCATGCGCGCTGGACGATCTGGTTGAGCGCAGCGGATTGAGCGCCGACCGGCTGCTCGGCGAACTGCTGACGCTGGAACTCGACGGCCTGATCGCCACCCTGCCCGGCAACCGTTACCAGCGCCTCGCCTGAGCCACCATATATAGAGACGGCTTGCCAAGCCGCGCACCGGGCACTTATCATGCCCCGGCAACCTACCGACAGAACCCATGACAAAAAAGCTGATCATTGCCGAAAAACCCTCCGTCGCCGCCGACATCGCCAAGGCGCTGGGGGGATTCACCAAGCACGACGACTATTTCGAGAGCGACGATTTCGTCCTCTCGTCGGCGGTCGGCCATCTGCTGGAACTGTCCTGTCCGGAAGAATTCGAGGTCAAGCGCGGCAAATGGTCCTTCGCCCACCTGCCGGTCATCCCCCCGCACTTTGCGCTGTCGCCGATCGAGAAGACCGCATCGCGGCTCAAGGTGCTCAACAAGCTGATCAAACGGAAGGATGTTGCCGGCCTGGTCAATGCCTGTGACGCGGGGCGCGAGGGGGAACTGATCTTCAACTACATCGCGCAACACGCCAAGACCAGCAAGCCGATCCAGCGCCTGTGGCTGCAGTCGATGACCCAGGGTGCCATCCGCGACGGCTTCTCGCACCTGCGCCACGGCCAGGAAATGCAGGGCCTCGGCGATGCCGCTGTCTGCCGCTCCGAATCCGACTGGCTGGTCGGCATCAACGGCACGCGGGCGATGACCGCCTTCAATTCCAAGACCGGTGGCTTCCATCTGACCACCGTCGGCCGCGTGCAGACGCCAACGCTGGCCATTGTCGTCGAACGCGAACGCAAAATCCGCGAATTCAAGCCGCGCGACTATTGGGAAGTCGAAGCCGACTTCGCCGCCAAGGCCGGGAATTACGCCGGCAAATGGTTCGACGAAGGCTTCAAGGGCAGGGATGACGACGAACACGCCCGCGCCGACCGCCTTTGGGAGCAAGCCAGGGCTGAAGCCATTCGCGCCGCCACGTCCGGCAAACCCGGCATCGTCAGCGAGGAAGCCAAGCCGGAAACCCGCCTTTCGCCGCTGCTCTTCGATCTGACCAGCTTGCAGCGCGAAGCCAACAGCCGCTTCGGTTTCTCGGCCAAGACCACGCTGTCGCTGGCGCAGGCACTCTATGAAAAACACAAGGTTCTGACCTATCCGCGTACTGACGCGCGCTGCCTGCCGGAAGACTACATCCCGACGGTAAAGGAAACGCTGGCGGTACTGACCGGCCAAGGCGCCGGCAAGGGGCACGACGAAGTGCTGCTCGCCCGCTACGCCCCGTTCGCGCACCAGATACTGGCCCGCAACTGGGTGTTGCCCAACAAGCGCATCTTCAACAACGCCAAGATCAGCGATCACTTCGCGATCATTCCGACCCCGCAGGCGCCGAAAAACCTCAACGAACTCGAACAGAAGCTCTACGACTTCGTCGTCCGCCGCTTCCTCTCCGTCTTCTTTCCGGCCGCCGAATACCTCGTCACCACCCGCATCACCCGCGTCGAAGGCTACCCGTTCAAGACCGAAGGCAAGGTGCTGGTCAATCCAGGCTGGCTTGCCGTGCACGGCAAGGAAGGCCAGGAAGGTACAGAGGGCAACCTGGTTGCGGTCGACGCCGGCGAAAAGGTCAAAACCGAGGAAGTCACCGTCAAGGCCAACGCAACCAAGCCGCCGCCGCGCTATTCGGAAGCCACCCTGCTCTCGGCCATGGAGGGAGCCGGCAAGATGGTCGATGACGAGGAACTGAAGGCGGCAATGGCCGGTCGCGGTCTCGGCACCCCGGCCACCCGCGCCCAGATCATCGAGAACCTGATCGGCGAGCAATACATGCACCGCGAAGGCCGCGAACTGATCCCAACCGCCAAGGCGTTCTCGCTGATGACGCTGCTCAACGGTCTCGGCATCAACGAGCTGACCCACCCGGAACTGACCGGCGACTGGGAATGGAAGCTAGGCCGCATCGAAAAGGGCGAATTCACGCGCAGCGAATTCATGCGCGAGATTGCCGAAATGACCCGGCACATCGTCGAACGCGCCAAGACTTTCGATAGCGACACGATTCCCGGCGATTTCGGCGTCCTGACCGCGCCCTGCCCGCGTTGCGGCGGCCAGATTCGCGAGACCTACAAGAAATTCCAGTGCGGCACCTGCGATTACGCGCTATGGAAGATCGTCGCCGGTCGCCAGTTCGAACCGGCTGAAATCGACACGCTGATCACCGAAAAACAGATCGGCCCGCTCACCGGCTTCCGCAACAAGATGGGCCGAGCCTTCGCTGCCGCTATCAAATTGAACGACAACATGGAACCGGAATTCGATTTCGGCCAGGACAAGGCAGGCGAAGGCGACAGCGCCGAACCGGTGGATTTCTCGGGGCAGGAGAGTCTGGGCAAATGTCCGAAATGCGGTGCGGCGGTCTATGAACACGGCACCTCCTACGTCTGCGAAAAATCGGTCGGTCCGGCCAGAAGCTGCGACTTCCGCTCGGGCAAGATCATCCTGCAACAGCCGATCGCAGCGGAGCAGATGACGAAACTTCTTGCCGAGGGCAAGACCGACCTGCTCAAGGAATTCATTTCCAATCGCACCCGGCGCAAGTTCTCGGCCTATCTGGTCGCCAAGGATGGCAAGGTCGGGTTCGAGTTCGAGAAGAAAGCCCCGGCCAAAAAGCCGGCGACCAAGAAAAAAGCCGAGGCCTGAGTTCCCGGCTCAGCAGCACCAGCGTTCCACGTGAAACTTCAGCGTACCGCCGTCGCGCCCGGCAACTGACAGGACAGCACCGCGGCCCGCACCGCATCGATGGCCTGCGGCCGCGGGAAGGTCACTCGCCAGACGAGTCCGACCGTGCGTGACGCCTGCCTGCCTGAAAACGGCAAGACCTTGACCATCGGCTCCCGCTCGATCAACGGATCGGCGGCGGTACTCGGCATCACCGCTACCCCCGCCCCGCTCGCCACCATGTAGCGGATCGTTTCCAGCGAGCTGCCTTCCAGCGAATGTTCGAGCGCATCGGGTCCGGTCAGCCGGGGGCAGGATTCGAGTACCTGGTCACGAAAACAATTGCCCTGACCAAGCAGGAGCAGGTTTTCTCCGTCGAGTTCGTCAGGATCGACTTCGCTTCGTGCCATCCAGGGGTGTCCGGCCGGCACGACGACGCGAAACGGTTCCTGATAGACCGGCTGCGCCACCAGACCCGCTTCGGCGAACGGCAGCGCGATGACGATCACGTCCAGCTCACCAGCCTTCAGTGCCGGAATCAGGTTGGCCGTGAAGTCTTCCTTGAGGAACAGCGGCATCGCCGGCGCGTGACGATGCAGGGCGGGAATCAACTGGGGCAGAAGATAGGGGGCAATCGTGTAGATGACCCCGACGCGCAGCGGGCCACTCATCGGATCACCACCCGAGCCGGCGATTTCGTCCAGCCTGACCGCTTCTTCGAGAACTCGCCGCGCTTGGGCAACGATGCGCTCGCCGATGGCGGTAATGCGAACATCCGTTGCCGTTCGTTCGAACAGCGCGGTGCCGAGCTGTCCCTCGACCTTCTTCAGTGCCACCGACAGCGTCGGCTGGCTGACATGGCAGGCGGCGGCGGCCTTGCCGAAGTGACGTTCGCGGGCAAGTGCGACGATGTAGCGCATTTCGGTCAGGGTCATCCGGAATATCCCAGTTTTTGCAGGTCGACCGCAGACAGCCAGCGCCATTCGCCCGCTTTCAGGTCTTCAGGCAGTAAAAGGTCGCCGATCGCCTCGCGATGCAGGGCTTCGACACGATTGCCCGCCGCCGCGACCATGCGCTTGACCTGGTGATACTTGCCGCTGGTCAGCGTCATCCGCAGCGCATTTTCGCCGCCAATCCCGCAGGCCGCCGCCGCAATCGGCGCCGGTTCGTCGTTCAACAGCACCCCGGCCAGCAAGCGATCAACCTGGGCCTGATCGACCGGGTGTCTGGTCGTCGCCAGGTAAACCTTGGCGACCTTGCGTTTGGCCGAGGACAGCGCATGGTTCAACTGGCCGTCGTCGGTAATCAGCAACAGGCCGGTAGTGTCCTCGTCGAGGCGGCCGATCGGCTGCACGCCACGTTCACGCAGCGGTAGCGGCAACAGTTCGAGCACGCTCGGATGATGCTGCGGTTTGCGTGAACATTCATAGCCGGCCGGCTTGTGCAGCATCAGGCTGGCGAACTCGGCATAGGGCCAGTCAATGCCATCCACGGTGAAGACCAGTCCTTCGGTATCCATTTCCGCGAAGGGATCGCTGCAGACAACACCCTTTATCGCGACTCTTTCGTGCCGGATCAGCGAACGGCAAGCCTTGCGGGTGCCAAAACCGTGCTTCTGCAGGATACGTTCTAGTTGCATGGCCGGAATGCTAACATTCGGCCATGAAATTCGAACACCTGATCGCCATCAACGACCCCGAAAACCCTCTGATCGCCTTACTCTCGCGCGATCAGCTATGGGCCGGGCTTCTTCATCGCGTCGAAAATGCCGTCCCATTTCTGCCCGGCCTCGAAACCTGCACCATCATCGAACGCAACGAGGAAAGCCTGTTGCGTGAACTCGATTTCGGCCCGGCCGTCATCATGGACAGGGTCACGCTCGCCGACAGGCACTGGGTGCGCTTCGACATCGTACCCAGCGAGCAACACGCCGGCGGCAGCCTCACCATCACCATCGAAGAACCGCAGCCCACCTACCTCTTCCTGCGCTTCGCCTACACCACCACCTTCGCCAGCAATCCGAATTCAGAAGAGAAGGCCTACATCGAGTATGTGAAATCCGCCTACCACCAGTCGGACGTGGATTGCGTGCGGATTATCCGGACCTTGGCGGCGGGTGGAATGCCGCAATAGGCAGGTAGCCTACGCAAGTATCTACTTCGCAGTTCGGCCAGAAGCTGCGATAGAAGCCCCGAAAAACCGAGCAGCGCGAACGGCAGATAGCTAACCAGATACCTGCCGTTCGCCGTCAGGTGGAAGACTTCTCAGTTTCTCGCTTCTTGTGAGTCTGGTTGTATCCAATCGAGGGGTCGCTGCTCCGCAACTCACGAATGAGAACACTCTCCATTCGTCGTATTTCTTCTTTGCTTTCTGACTCAAAAAGAATTTGTTTTCGCAAAGTAAGGTCTTGAAGCTCGGCTTTGCTGAAATCTTGTTCAACAAGGTTGGCGTCCCAACTGCCGAAGTAACTTAAGGAGTGGCCCAGTCCTCCCTCATCTTTACCAACGTAAATCTTCCCATTCGGAAATGTTATTTTGTAGACGACGTAGTTGAAAACCATGCTGTTTCGCTCAGCGCACTGGCTGAATCATGATGAGTAAGCTGCCATTTTCTATGAAAAATTCATCAGTCAGCAACCAGTCGAACCGAATCACTCCGCATCAGACACCCAACAAAAAGCCGAAGGCACATGCCTTCGGCTTTTTGCTGCGATCTATGCGGGAAAATGGCCAAAAACCGATTATTCGACGCCTTGGCTGGCCAGGTAATCTTCGTAGCCGCCAAGATAATCGACGATCTTGCCGTCGCCCTTGACCTCGAAAACGCGGGTCGCCAGCGAGGAGACGAACTCGCGGTCGTGCGAAACGAAGACCAGCGTGCCGGGGAATTTTTCCAGCCCGGTATTCAGCGATTCGATTGATTCCATGTCCAGATGGTTGGTCGGCTCGTCCATGATCAGCACGTTTGAATGGAGGAGCATCAGCTTGCCGAACAGCATGCGGCCCTGCTCGCCGCCGGAAATGACGTTGACCGGCTTCTTGACTTCGTCGCCGGAGAACAGCAGGCGGCCAAGCGTGCCGCGGATCAGCGTCTCGACGTCGCCGCCCTCGTAGCCGCCGGCGCGGACGAACTCCGCAATCCAGTCGGTCAGGCTGGTCTCGGACTTGAACAGCTCCGAGTGGTCCTGCGAGTAGTAGCCCGGCTTGGCCTTTTCCGCCCAGCGGATTTCGCCGAACTGCGGCTTGACCTCGCCCATCAACAGCTTGAGCAGCGTCGTCTTGCCGACGCCGTTTTCGCCGATCACCGCAATTCGCTCGCCGGCATTGATGGTGAAGGTCAGGTTGTTGAAGATCTTGCGCTCCGCCGTCGTATAGGCGAAGGAGATATTGTCGACCTCAACCGCCTGGCGGTGCAGCTTGTCCTTCTCGTCGTAGTCGAAGCGGATCCACGGATACTGGCGTGACGACGGCTTGACGTCTTCCGGCTTCAGCTTGTCGATCAGCTTCATCCGGCTGGTCGCCTGCTTGGCCTTGGAGGCGTTGGCCGAGAAGCGACGGACGAAGGTCTGCAGTTCGGCGATGCGTTCCTTGGCCTTGGCATTGGCGTTCGACTGGCGCTCGCGGGCCTGCGTCGAGGCTTCCATGAAGTCGTCGTAGTTGCCCGGGTAGATCGTGATCTTGCCGTAGTCCAGATCGGCCATGTGGGTACAGACCTGGTTCAGGAAGTGGCGATCGTGCGAGATGATGATCATCGTCGACTCGCGGGCGTTGAGCACGTCTTCCAGCCAGCGGATGGTGTTGATGTCGAGGTTGTTGGTCGGTTCGTCGAGCAGCAGGATGTCCGGATTGGCGAACAGCGCCTGGCAAAGCAGCACGCGCAGCTTCCAGCCCGGCGCGACCTGGCTCATCGGACCGTCGTGCTGTGCGGTCGGGATGCCGACGCCGAGCAACAATTCACCAGCGCGGGATTCGGCGGTGTAGCCGTCATATTCCGCGAAGTGGTGCTCGAGGTCGGCCGCTTTCATGTAATCGTCTTCGGTCGCCTCGGGATTGGCGTAGATGGCGTCGCGTTCCTGCATGCAGGCCCACATGTCCTCGTGGCCCATGAGCACGACATCGAGCACGCGCATTTCTTCGAAGGCAAACTGGTCCTGGCGCAGGTAAGCCATGCGCTCATGCTTTTCCTTCGAAACGTTGCCGGCCGACGGCTCCAGCGCACCGCACAGAATCTTCATGAAGGTCGACTTGCCGGCCCCGTTGGCGCCGATCAGGCCGTAGCGGTAACCTTCGCCGAACTTGACGTTGACATTCTCGAACAGGGGTTTGGCCCCAAACTGCATGGTGATGTTGGCGGCGACGAGCACGGCGGTTCCGATCTAATGTAAGGCGGCAAAACGAAGGGCCGAATTTTACCTGTTTTCAACGGGTTGACCGCGAAAGCCCGCCCCATTTTTGTGCGCTGCGGTGTAACATTCCCATAGTAATTACGCGCTACAAAGGCACGAAGATAGCCATGGTTCCCCACCTGACGACCGCCCTCACCGGCCCCCTGCTCGAACTCGAGCGCCGCTTCCTAGACAGCAGCACGCAGATCGAGCAATGGCTGCGCGCCCAGTGGCAGGAGCACACGCCACCGTTCTATTCGTCGTGCGACCTGCGCAATTCCGGCTTCAAGCTGGCGCCGGTCGACACCAACCTGTTTCCCGGCGGCTTCAACAATCTGAACGCCGCCTTTCTGCCGCTTTGCGTGCAGGCAGCGATGGTCGCCATCGAGAAGATCTGCCCGGAAGCCCGCAACCTGCTGCTGATTCCGGAAAACCACACGCGCAACCTGTTCTACTTGCAGAACGTCGCGCAGATCGCCGCCATCCTGCGCCAGACCGGGCTGAACGTCCGCCTTGGCTCAATGCTGCCGGAAATCACCCGGCCGACGCCGGTCCAGCTGCCGAACGGCCAGAGCCTGCTGCTCGAACCGCTGGTCCGCTCGGAGTTTCGCCTCGGACTCGATGGTTTCGACCCGTGCGCCATCCTGCTCAACAACGATCTTTCGGCAGGCATTCCGGAAATCCTGCGCAACCTGAACGAGCAGTTCATGCTGCCACCGCTGCATGCCGGCTGGGCCGTACGGCGTAAATCCAATCATTTCGCCGCCTATGACGAAGTGGCCACTAACTTCGCCAAGGAAATCGGCATCGACCCCTGGCGCATCAACCCGGCTTTCTCGGTCTGTCGCAGCATCAACTTCCATGAACGCCAGGGCGAGGAATGCCTGGCCGCCAATGTCACCGCGGTGCTCGACATCGTCCAGGAAAAATACCGGGAATACGGCATCGACGAGCAGCCCTACGTGGTAGTCAAGGCCGACGCCGGCACCTATGGCATGGGCATCATGACGGTGCGCAATGCGGACGAGGTCATTGCCCTCAACCGCAAGCAGCGCAACAAGATGAGCGTCGGCAAGGAAGGGCTGGAGGTCAACGAAGTTCTGATCCAGGAGGGCGTCCATTCCTTCGAGACGCTGAACGAGGCGGTCGCCGAGCCGGTCATCTACATGATCGACCGCTATGTGGTCGGCGGCTTCTATCGGGTCCATACCGGACGCGGCAAGGACGAGAACCTGAACGCCCCGGGCATGCACTTCGAGCCGCTGGCCTTCGAAACCGGCTGCAACCTGCCGGATTACGCATCCGCCAACCCGGATTCGCCGCCCAACCGTTTCTACGCCTACGGTGTCGTCGGTCGTCTCGCCTGCCTGGCCGCCGCGCTCGAACTGGAACGCACATCTCCCGAGGTCAATGTCGAGCAAGGAAGCCGTGACACGTGACCTCCCGGCAAGCGGCAGCCAGCCGCTAAAGCTCGGTTTTGTCGTCGATCCCTTGACCGAACTGAAGGCCGGGAAGGATTCATCGGTCGCCATGATGCGCGCCGCCCAAGCCCGGGGCCACCAGGTCTTCGCCATCGACTGCGCGACGCTCGGCTGGCGGCGACCTGAAACATGGAACGTCGGCGGTGTGTACGCCACGGCGACGACGCTTCAATTGCGACCGGACGACGATGACTGGTACCGCGCCGGTGTTCGCCAATGGCAGTCGCTGACGGATTTCGACGCGGTCATCATGCGCAAGGACCCGCCCTTCGATTTCGAATACCTGACCGCGACCTGGCTGCTCGAACGCGCCGAAGCCTCCGGCGTGCGCGTCTTCAACCGGCCGCGGGCGCTACGCGACCATTCGGAAAAGGTGGCCATCTGCGAATTTCCGCAATTCACCCCCGCCACGCTGATCACCCGCGATGCGGCGCAATTGCAGCAATTCATCGACGAACACCCCGACACCATCCTCAAGCCGCTCGACGGTATGGGCGGCAGCCAGATTTTCCGGGTCCGCCACGATGACCCGAACCGCAATGTCATCATCGAGACGCTGACCCGCGAAGGCCGCAGAACCATCATGGCCCAGCGCTTTGTCCCGGAAATTGCTGCCGGCGACAAACGCATCCTGCTCATAGCCGGGCAGCCAGTACCGTATTGTCTGGCGCGAATCCCCAAGGCCGGGGAAACGCGTGGCAACCTGGCAGCCGGCGGCAGCGGCGTCGCGCAGGAACTGTCACCGCGCGACCGCGAGATTGCCGAGACGCTGGGTCCCATCCTGTTCGCGCGCGGACTGCTGCTGGTCGGCATCGACGTCATCGGCGACCATCTCACCGAAATCAACGTCACCAGCCCGACCTGCATGGTCGAGATCCGCCAGCAGACGGGTTTCGATTCCGCGGCCACCTTCATCGCAGCCATCGAGCGGGAATGCGCCATTTCCTGATCCTTGCCTGCCTGCTGCTCCTTGCAGCCTGCGGTCGCACACCGGTGCAGGAACAACAGGCCTTCGTCTTCGGCACGCGGGTCGAGGTGCTGGTCGTCAGCGCCGATCCGGCCCAGGGCAGGCAGGCCATTGCCTCGGTGTTGCGTGAATTCGACCGCATGCACCGCGCTTACCACGCCTGGCAGCCCTCCGAATTGAGCGATCTGAATCTGGCCATTGCGCAGGGTCGACCGCAACAGGTGTCGCCGGAACTGGCCGGGTTCATCAGCGAGGCGCAGGACCTGAGCCGGCAGGGCGACTACCTGTTCGACCCCGGCATCGGCCAGCTGATCAGGCTTTGGGGCTTCCAGGCCGACGAGTTCAAGGCCGAGGTGCCGCCCGCTGCCGATATCGCCGCCTGGCTCGCCAACAAGCCGTCCATCGCCAACCTCAAGATTGCCGGCAACACCATCACCAGCAGCAACCGCCACGTCGCGCTCGACTTCGGCGGCTACCTGAAAGGCGTCGCGCTCGACCGCGCCGCCGCCATCCTGCGCGAGCAAGGCATCCACAACGCGCTGATCAACATCGGCGGCAACGTGATGGCGCTCGGCAGCAAGGAAGGCCGCAAGTGGCGGGTCGGCATCCAGCACCCGCGCCAGCCCGGGCCAATGGCCACGGTTGCCCTCGAGGACGGCGAAGCAGTCGGCACCTCGGGCGATTACCAGCGCTTCTTCGAAGTCGACGGCAAGCGCTACGCCCACCTGCTCGACCCGCGCAGCGGCTACCCGGCCGACCACACGCAGGCCGTCACGGTGCTGATTCCAGGTGGAGCGAAGGCCGGCACGCGTTCCGACGCCGCCTCCAAACCAATATTCATCGCCGGGCCCGACGCCTGGCACGCGATGGCTAAACAAATGGAAATCGGCCTCGTTTTACGCGTCGACCGCGACAGCCGGGTTTTTGTCACCGAGGCCCTGTATCCGCGGCTGGAATTCGTCGCGGAACGCCCGGAAATCATTATCTTGCCGTAGAAGGCAGCCCGACGATCACAGTGACGACCGAAGCAGGTGCTGTTCGGAAATTGACCCAACTTTTGCGTGCGCCCGAAAACGCTGCGCGTTAAACTTGAGCCAAATCTAATTAAAGCGACCGACCATAACGGCGCTCGTCCTCACCGATGCTTCTAATCCGCAACCTGTGCCACAGCGACATTGATTCGGCCATTGCTCTGCAGTGCCGTGTCTATCCGTCGATTCCGGCGTTCCGGCAGGAACAGTTCAAAAACCTGCTGGAGACTTTCCCGCACGGGCAGTTCGCAGCGGAATTGGACGGACAACTGGTTGGTATCGCGATTTCGCTCGTTATCCTGTGGGATGACTACAGCTTGCACCACACTTGGAGCAGCATCACAAACAACGGCAATTTCAACACGCATGACCCCTTGCACGGTCACACCCTGTATGGTGCCGAGGTTTGTGTCAGCCCTGACGCACGCGGTCATGGCATCGGACACGCACTCTACGAGGCACGGCGCACGCTTTGCCGGGCGATGAATCTCAAGCGCATCATCGCTGGCGGTCGCCTGCCCGGATATCACCGGCACGCCACCACCAT
>Ga0209467_1002201_pt1 | contig 14374 bp, 12 predicted proteins | sample Higcelwee11metaG_FD_187175 | JGI IMG/M metagenome (GOLD analysis project Ga0209467, IMG submission 187175) | Freshwater pond sediment microbial communities from the University of Edinburgh, under environmental carbon perturbations - High... | ecosystem: Environmental > Aquatic > Freshwater >...
AAAATATTCCGTTGACCTTTATCCAGCAAGAACTTGGGATAAGTTCAATCAAGGCTTTTGTTGAAAAGTACAAACCTTTAATTGACAAGCAAAATCCCGAAAGAATTGCCCTAGATGAAAATATTTTCAGGGTGTAAAATTTGTAATTGCAGTTAGATTTCTTATGTATTTCATAGGTTATTTTTTGATTTTTCAAAAAGCATTGAGGGATATGATAAAGATTCCGCAATGGTGCGAACAAATAAATCTTATGCCGCAATTCATCAATTTGGCGGTGATGCAGGCAGAAATAAAAAAGTTAAAATTCCAGCGAGACCTTATTTGAAATTAGGAGAAAAAGAATTTAACAGCATTCTTGAAAAAACTACAAAGTATTTGAACTAACTAAAGCTTTTTTTGATATTAAATTATTAAGTAATTGAATATGCTTTGACAACAAGTCTTTTAGAGAATAATTATCAACAGCAGTTTGTCTTGCATTATGTCTGAGTTGTTGAATTTTGTCTTGATTATCTAATACATATTCAACACTATTTGTCATAGTTTCTATGTCATAGAAATCTACAAGAAGTCCATTTTGCCCATCTTTTATAACTTCCTCAACTGGTGCTGTTTTTGAGCCTACAATACAACATCCGCAAGACATAGCTTCAATCAATGACCAAGAAAGAACAAAAGGATAAGTTAAATAAATGTGAGTTGATGAAATCTGAAGCAATTTCTTGTACTCACCATATGGTAATGAACCTGTGAAATGAACTCTCGACATATCAAGGTCAAGTTTTTCTAACATCAATTCTTTATACGAACCATTTGGAGCCTTTTTACCGTAGCAAACTCTATCTTCACCGCCAATAACTATATGCACATTTGGACGTCTTTTTAAAAGTTTCTCTGCCATCTCCATAAACTGTGGAAATCCCCGATAAGGCTCCATTCCTCTTGTGGCATAAGTTATAACTTCATCTTTAGCCGAAAGTTCAATATCAGAATTTGGAATTTTCAAAACGGCATCAAGATTTGGGACAAAATAGTCTGTATCTACACCATCATGAAGAACTTCGATTTTACTATGAAATTCTTTTGGAAACTGGTTTTTCTGCCACATTGTAGGTGAAATACCTTTATCGCAAGAATACAAGTCTATTAGCATTTGAGAGTTTTTACATCTTGCTTTTGCTTTAGTGTCATAAGTAGGGGCTTCACCATCGAAACCCAAATCAGAACCTTCTGAATTATAAAACCACTCAAAATAACACAGAAATGGAACATCTGGGTAAATATCTTTCAAAAACATAGTGTTTCCCCAGGGATGACCATATATCACATCAGGAATAAATCCTTGTTGTTTTAATTGGATTGCGATTTCTGCTGCTGCTTGTCCATGAATCAAAGATTCTTCATAAATTCTTATGTATCGGTGACAATTTTCAGGGATTTCTCTTTTTAAGTTATAAACTATCTTATGCACTCCTTGTATATCGGGAGCATTTTTACGATTAGTCAGGAAAATGATTTCATTTTCAGGATTTTTAGACAATTCAAATAAAAGATGTCTAAATTGTGCCGGAAAATTTCTATGCGAAAATAAAATTTTCATAATGCTCTCTCGTAATATCTAAATATATTTTATATATTATATAGAAAAATACAGAAAGCAAGTTTTTGTTATAAAATTTAACTATCATATTTCGCAATGAGTGATGCATTATATTGAGAATTTATTGAAGCTCTCTGGGCATTAATTCTTTCTATTTCATCTGAAAACGCAGCTATAGCGCCTTTTGAATTTGTTATATTTTTAGAAATACCCGCAAAAATATCCCGTGTATTTTCATCTATATTGTCCTGCTTCGATATTAAATCGGCAAAAGACTGAAAAGCAGATACTTGGTTCTTAAAGTTTCCTGCATATTGACTAGAATTTATATAATTCGCAACATCTTGTATATTCATTTTAGAAACTACACCTGGAATATATACTCCAGCAGATATAAGGCTTTGTGATGCAAAACCATTATCGTACAGGGATTTAGATGTAACCATCATATTGCCTGCCGCATCTAAAATCAAATCTTCTTTTGTTTTGAAACAAGTTGTATTTAAGGCTCGCAGCTCTTCGTCGGTGGTGCAACCACGACTTTGTTTGTATTCTTCGTATTCTTTTTCATAATCTATACTATCAAGATAGTTTTTAACCGAAGAATTCCGTTCAGCAGAACATATATCTGTTGAATTATGCTGGTCAGCAAAATCTTTTACAATTGTTTTTTTAAAATTTTCGGTAAATTCTTCTAGTGAATTTGAGTGATGTTGGATATCATAAAAATCTTGAGAAGACCAATTTTTGTTATAATAATCTGAGCCTGTTTTGTTAAAATCAAAAGAAGGTATATATACATCTTCGATCTCTGCTTGATTTTTGATTGATATTTCTTGGCTTTTTTGAACAGCTTTTTCTATGTCGGCAATGCTTTGTGTTGCTTTGTCGAGTTTATCTTTTTGTTCATTTGCACTTTTAACCGCATAGGCAATCTGTTCTGACACGCTCACACTAGTGACCATAAATATTCTCCCTATCATTTCCCAAGTGATTATATAATAACAATTATAGCTCTGTTTTTTATCGTTTATTTGGACGATTTGTAAATTGCTAGCAATAAAATATTGCAAATATGATTTTATATTATTATAATAATTTTAATGATAGATTTATTTTACTCAAATAGAAGGAGAATATTCATGGCAACAATTACAGGAACAAACTTTAATGAGACTTTAAACGGGACTGCATCAGATGATATCATATATGGATTAGGGGCGAATGATACCATATATGGAAATGCCGGAAATGATTATATTGATGGTGGTGCTGGAAATGATGTAATGTACGGTGGGGCTGGTAATGATACTTTTGTTATAAATAGTACATCAGATATCGTTTCAGAAAGCTCGAATTCAGGAACTGATGAAATCCTTGCCCAAATTAATAATCTTACATTAGCTAGTTATAATCAAGTAGAAAATTTAAGATTGGATAATATTGCGACTGTTACTACAGGCACTGGTAATTCTGGGAATAACAAAATTACTGGAAATAGCTATGGTAATGCTTTATATGGTGGTACTGGCAACGATACTCTTGATGGACAAGGTGGTGCGGATAATCTATATGGTGGATATGGTGATGATGTCTTTTTATTTGACTCAGCTGGAGATACTGCATATGAAAATAGTGGAGAAGGAACTGACACCATACAAAGTTTAGTTAATATCTACACATTAACAAGTAACGTTGAAAATATAGAATTGCAAGGTACATCTGGTCTTAGTGCAACAGGCAATACTTTAAACAATAGTATAAAAGGTAATTCTGCTAACAATACAATAGATGGCGGTTCAGGTAATGATACTTTGTCGGGTCTTGCTGGCAACGACTATTTGATTGGAGGGCTTGGTAATGATAGCCTGGAAGGGGGAGATGGAGCCGATAGTCTTGATGGTCGTGATGGTAATGATTATTTAGATGGCGGAGTCGGAAATGACACAATGATGGGGGATACAGGCAATGATACTTTTGTTGTAGACAGTACAGGTGACTTAGTCCTCGAATTGTCAGGAAATGGTACTGATACAGTAAAAACAAAAATCGATAATTATGTACTAGGGGCTAATCTAGAAAATTTATCATTAGATACTCTCCCAGGAATTCTAACAGGATCAGGTAATGCTACAGATAACGTGATTACAGGTAACGCATACGCAAATACTCTTTATGGCTATGCGGGTAACGATAGCCTAGATGGGCTGACTGGCAATGATACATTAATTGGCGGACTCGGTAATGATACATATGTAGTTGATAGCCTTAGTGATGTTATTACAGAAAATGTCGACGAAGGTATTGATACAGTAAAAGCAAGTGTCAATAACTATACACTAGGAAATAATCTCGAAAACTTAACATTGAATGCTTCTTCTGCTGTACTTATAGGTACCGGCAATTCTGGCGATAATGTAATTTTAGGTAATGCATACGCTAATACACTTTACGGTGGAGACGGCTACGACTCTATTGATGGTGGTGTTGGTGCAGATACTTTAATCGGTGGCGTCGGTAGTGATACTTACACGGTTGATAATATTGGTGATGTTATTACTGAAAATCAATATGAAGGTAATGACTTAGTTATTGCAAATGTCAATAATTACACCCTTAGTTCCGATGTCGAAAATATAACGTTAGGGACAGGAGCAACTGTTCTTGTAGGTTCTGGTAATGCTTTGGATAACTCTCTCATAGGTAATGCCAATGCCAATACTCTTTATGGGTTTGATGGTAGTGATATTCTTCAAGGCAATGCAGGTGCAGACACAATGATTGGAGGGACTGGTGATGACTTCTACATATTGCAAGATAGCACTGACGTCATTACAGAAAATCTAAATGAAGGTACAGATACAGTCCAAACTGCTATTGATAACTATACATTAGGTGATAATCTTGAAAGATTAACATTAGCTGATAATGCCTCTGTAATTACTGGTGCAGGAAATGCATTAGATAACGAAATTATAGGTAATAGTTACTCTAACACTATCAGTGGACTTGATGGTAATGATGCCATTCAGGGCAATGAAGGTAATGATACTTTAATTGGCGGCAATGGCAATGATTTGTTGATCGGCGGTGATGGTACAACTACACTAGCTTATGGTGATGATGTTCTTATTGGTGGAACAGGGAATGATTCACTTGTAGGTGAAAATGGCGATGATGCATATCAATTTGCTTCTGGGGATGGACTTGATGGTATTACCGATATTGCAGGAACAGATAAACTAACTTTTGATAGTTCTGTAGATAAAGCGAATATCGCTATCTTCCAAGATTCTAACAATAATCTGTTCATAGACTATGGTTCAACCACAGGAGTGGATCAGATAGAAGTATTTGGTCAAACGACAAATACTATTGAAAGAGTTGAAACAACTGGATACTATCTATCAGACTCTACTATCAATCAGGCGATTCAAGATATGTCAGCATACGCCATTGCAAACAGCATATCATTCACATCCGTAGAGGATGTAAAAGCCAGTGCGGAATTGATGACAATTATCGCAAACTCCTGGCAAGCAGCTTAGTATAGAAATACAAAAGAGGGAGATTCGTCTCCCTCTTTTGTATTCCCCCTTGGAAGAATGAAAAGAGTTAGTATAGTTTTAATATGTGTTTTTAGCGTCTTACCTGCTTTTTCGGAACAGGTAAGTTTTGACGAGTTTTTAAATCAAACAATTGAAAAATCCTATCAATTGCACTCATCGCAACTTAACGCACAAATATCTAAAACAGGAATCAAAAGTGCGCGCAGTGATTACTTTCCTACGCTTGGTGCTTTTGCCACAACTGAACGGTACAATGATATGACCAGCGGAAATTCTCAAGTTACAGCGGTCGGCAGTGATGTATTTTTGAACAAAAGCTACTTTCAAGATGTTGCAGGACTTGGGCTTTCTTACAATTTATTTGATTTTGGAGTTCGACGAAGAAAACTCGACATCTCAAAATTGGACAAAACCGAAAAAGATTTAATTCTAAAAAAAGATTTGCGAGACTTAAAGCTTGATGCTGTTGACTTATACGCTCAAGCTCTTTTGATATATAAAGAACTTTGCGTAAAAAAAGATACTCTTGCTCTTCAAAATGAGCTTTTTACTATTAATTCAAGACTCAAGACAGCGGGTGAAATTTCAGAGGTAGATGTCACAGACCAAGAGATTCGGGTTTCTGAGCTTCAAACAGAGATTGATGAACTCAAAAATAACCTTGCAAAAAAGATGGCGGAAGTAACTTATTACACGCAAAAAGACTATAATATCGAAGACTTGGAATTGAAAGATTTACCTGATGATGCAGGTGGTTTTATTACGTGTAAAGAAGGGGAACCGATAAAACTGGCAGTTCAGCTGAATACACAACTTCCTCCTGAGTCTTTGGAATACAAAATTTATGACCTTGAAATAGCTAAAAAACAAAAAGAATATGAAGCCCAAAAGAAGGTTAATTATCCAAAGCTTCGCTTTGATACCAGATATTCTTTGTACGGCTCGAATGGCAATAATCTTATGACTTCAGTCGGTGATATGAGCCCGAGAGGAGTGAATATAAGGGTTTCAACTTCTTTTACTCTTTTTGACGGTATGAAAAATCGAGCACAAATCGAAAAAGTAAAACTAGACCTTGAAAAACTGAAAGTTGAGAAGGAAAAAACTATAGCTGAATTAACTAGAAAGTATATGCAAATTCAACATGATTCGAAAAATTCTTTGATTCAGCTTGAAAATAATACCAAAACTCTTGTTTTGGTGAATAAAAATTTAGATATGTTAGGAAGACTCAACGTCAATGGAGTTGTGGATAGGTCATCTTATTTGAGAAGGAAATTAGCTCTTTTGGATAAAAAATTGGATCTTGAGCAAAATCAGGTCAAAAATGTGGCAGCTCAATATAAATTAAAAGTTTTGAATAGTGAAGAAAAGGCGGATTTGTAATGCAAACAGGATTAATTGCTTTTGAAATTGTGGCAAGGATAAACAGGATAAATTTAGATTTACGCTCAATAATACGTGAATACAGCATCAATGAAGCCGAAATTGAAGTCGAAGAACTGTTGAGAATTGCCCAAAATTGTGAATTCAAGGCAAAAATAAAAAAGGATACTTTAGAAAATATTGTAAGGAAATATCCACTGCCAGCGATTTTTGTAAAAAAAGATAATACTTATTCAGTTTTGCTAAAGGTAGATACTGTAAATAAAACCGTTCTCGTTTTTTCTACAGAAGAGCAAAATACAAAAGATATTACTTTTGATGAATTCCAAGAAATTTGTGATAACAATTTTATTATTCTTAGCCATAAAATGATTAATTCGCATATTACTTTTGGCTTCCAGTGGTTCTTTAACGAGATTATGACCTACAAGCAAGTTATCTCAGAAGTTATGCTCGGGTCTTTCATTGTTCAGCTCTTTGGTCTTGTAACGCCACTTTTTACACAAGTTATCCTAGATAAAGTCATAGTTCATAGAAGCCTAATGACCCTTGATGTTTTGGCTTTTGCTTTTGTTGCCGTGATGTTTTTTGAATTGCTTTTGAATTTTTCAAGAAAATATATTTTTCTGCACACTACAAGCAAAATAGATGCCAAACTTGGAGCAAAACTGTTCAAGCATTTGTTTTCTCTTCCTTATACTTATTTTGAAAGCAGAAAAGTCGGTAATATTGTCACAAGAGTAAGAGAACTCGACCAGATAAGAGATTTTATTACCAATAAATCTGTATCTGTAGTTCTAGATTTATTCTTTTCATTTGTTTTCGTATTCATGATGTTTCTGTACAGCCCGATGCTAACTTTTCTTGTTCTGACTTTTGTTGCAGTTATTGCAGTACTTTACTTGATAATAACACCAGAATTGAGAACACGCCTTGAGAAAAAATTTCAAATGGGAGCACAATCTAACTCTTATCTTGTAGAAGCTGTTACAGGTGTCCAGACGGTTAAGTCTCTTGCAATAGAAGGTGGTATGCAAAGAAAATGGGAAGATTATCTTGCCAACTATATTAATGCTAGTTTTAAGTTAGCGAATATGGGGAATATTTCTGCGGCTATTTCAACAATGCTACAAAAAGCAATGACTATAAGTATTTTGTATTTTGGGGTAAAGCTTGTAATTGCAAATAAACTGACAATAGGTCAATTGATAGCATTCCAGATGTTTTCTAACCAATTTTCTTCCCCAATTTTGAGATTGGTGAATCTTTGGAACGAATTCCAACAGGCACTTTTGGGTGTTGACAGGTTAGGGGACATTTTAAATACTCCAGTAGAAATTCAGTCCAGCAAAAGCATCACACTTCCACAAGTTCACGGGGCAATAAAATTTGATAATGTTTGCTTCAAATATCTTCCAAATTCTCCGTATGTAATAAATAATTTTAACTTTGAAATAAAGCCAGGAATGAGTGTTGGAATTGTAGGACGAAGCGGAAGCGGGAAAAGCACAATTACAAAATTAATCCAAAGACTCTATCTGATTAATGAAGGAACTATATATCTTGATGGAATAGATATAAGACAAATGAATCCGACTTGGCTCAGATATAATATTGGTGTTGTTTTGCAGGACAATTATTTGTTTGCAGGCTCTATAAGAGAAAATATAGCTCTTTCAAAACCTGACGCACCTATCGAAATGATTATCCAAGTGGCAAAGATGGCAGGGGCTCATGAATTCATTGCAGAACTGCCTGAAGGATACGATACAATAGTCGGCGAACGTGGGTCGACTTTATCCGGAGGGCAAAAACAAAGAGTTGCTATCGCCAGAGCTTTGATTACTAACCCAAGACTTTTTGTAATGGATGAAGCAACATCAGCTCTTGATTACGAATCAGAACGAGTTATTTTGAATAATTTGGACAAAATTACTCAAGGAAGGACCACTTTTATCATCGCTCACAGGCTTTCGGCAGTAAGAAACTGTGATGTTATTTTGGTTATGGAAAAAGGACGCATTATAGAAGCAGGCCCTCACAATAAGCTAATAGCTCAAAAGGGTTATTATCATTTCTTAAACAGTCAACAGGAGATTATGCATGTTAAATAAAATTAAAAATTTTGTATTAAACAGTATTACCAATATTAGCGACTCACATGAATTCAAGCCTTTGCTTAGTGAGATTGAGTCATCTCCTGTCAGTCCTTTGGGTAGATTTACTTTTTGGACTGTTGTTGCTCTTATTACTGTAACTATATTTTGGCTATTTATCGGCAAAGTTGATATTGTTGTTAAGTCTCATGGTATGGTTATTCCTGATGGCGAAGCTAAAATTATTCAACCGTATGAAACGGGTGTAATCAAAGATATTCTTGTAAAAGAGGGTGATTTTGTCAAAAAAGGACAAATTTTAATAGATGTGGATTCATCAACGACAGATGCGAATCTTAAATCAGTTGAAGATACCTTGGTACAAGCTAATATGGAAGCATCGCAGCTCAAATCCGTTTCTAACGGGGGAGGATTTTTGAAAAATCCTGATGCAAAAAAGCAAGAAGAATGGCAAACTCAAAAAGATATTTATAATCAAAAAATTTCTTCATTAAACCAACAAATAGGTGTAAAACAGCTTGAAATTACAAAAGTGGGAGATGAAATTCGTTCCACTCAATCGGAAAAAAGAGCCAAGGCAGCAATTCTTCAAAGTAGCGAAAATAGGAAAAGAAAGCTTGATAACGTAATAGATGTTATTGCTTACAATGATTATCAAAAAGCTGTTGATGATGTTAAAGAAAACCGCGCAGAAGTAGAAAAATTATCGGCTCAAATAAACCAACTGGAATCACAAAAAAGACAAATCAGAAATGAAATAGCCCAAATAAAAGCAGATTTTAAAAAGGACAATCTTGAGCAATTTGCAGATTTGCAAAAAAATATAAATCAGTTAGAAGCTAATAAAGAACAAATTCTTTTTAGTAATCAAAAACAAAAAATCACAGCACCTTGTGATGGTTATGTGGATAAATTATTCAATCACACAATAGGAGGAGTAATAACTCCTGCGCAACAGTTGATTGCTCTGACTCCTGCTGAAAAACCTCTTGTAATAAAAGCACAGGTTCAAAACAGAGATATTGGTTTTATTAAAGTCGGAATGCCGGTATCCATAAAAATAGATACTTTTGACTTCCAAAAATACGGTATCTTGGAGGGAAAAGTTAAGTCGATTTCACAAAATAGTTTACCGGATGAAAAACAAGGACAAATTTATCAAGTATTTATAACTCCGATAACTAAAACATTCATTATAGAAGGAAAAGAGAAAGATATCGCAACAGGTATGACATTGAATGCAGAGATAAATATTGGAAAAAGAAGAATTATAGATTTCTTCTTATATCCGCTTATCAAGTATCTTGATGAAGGCATAAGTGTAAGATAAATTTCCAAATTATCTGTATCTTTATAGACTAGGTCTATAGATATTGCTTATCTAATAAAGAAAATCTACAATTAAATGGTAAATAAATTGGGATTTAAGCATGAAAAAAATAGTACTATTTTTTAGCTTAATATTTTTGTTATGTTCACCATGCGCATCAGCAATAACTGTAAAAATAGATAATATGAGCGAAAGAGACGCAACTTTGGATGAAATGCTTCCAAACCCGGTAATTTATCTTTGCGGAACAGATCGTAACGGCTTCCCTCTATTGCTTATGAATTTTAGTGCCACAATTCCTTTCTACGGTATCAGGAAAAATCCTAACGCCTTTATAAGAAAACGAATAACTTGGCTCAAATTTGCAAAGTTACGTCTAAAAATTGAACCTACTGCCAATCCTAAATGTTGCAAAAATTTTTATTATAAGATTTTGAAAATTGATTGCCAAGGAGTATCACAAACAATAGACTTCGTAGACAAAAACACTTTGACAGCAGAGATAAAACCTACTTATAAGGGAGCTGAAGCAGGTTCAATAAAAAATATGCTAGAAACCTATGCCAAATATAATGCGACACGACCGATTATCAGTTATTCTGGCGTCGGCTCTGATACGCTAAAAATAATGCTGCGAAGAGGACGTAGGTATCCCATACCATCTGGGCATATAGATGTGGCAATGATTGTACTTGCCGTTCCATATTACACAAATCCAATAAATTATTGCACTCTTGATGAATATGATTATGTCAGAGATTTTATGGATTCTAAAGAATCCGAAGATGCTCCTTGCACTAAAATAAGAACAGTTTCTTTCCAAAAAGCTTATTCGGATAATTACTTGAGAACAGAATATGTTGCAGACCCCAAAAATAATCCACGTAAACTAATTTTGGACTCACAGGTTATTTTAGGTGAATGCTATAATTCGCGAATTGAGGACAAGAAATTTATGGATATTGATGTTTTATGTCCGATAGAATGCGAAAAAGAAGTAAAACCTTGTCCTTCAGGCACTTAACAAAGAGGCTTTATGGTAATAAATACAGAGCAAATTAATGAATTTGTAGATATTATAAATGAAGTGGGAGATTTAAATAAAATTCTTCTAAAAGGAGATATTTTAGGTAACTGGGATGTTGTTTTAACACAATCATCATATGAAAATGGTTTCTATGGCGTTACATTAAAAAATCTTAAAACAAAAGAACTTCTTCTTGTGTTCAGGGGGACTGATTTTACTCAAACTAACGATGTCTTAACAGATTTTGCAATAGGATTGGACTTTGTTTCAAGACAACAAAAAGAAGCATTATTATTGTATGGAAACTCAAAAAACTTGGGTACTGTCGCAACTTTAATAGGGCATTCTCTGGGCGGAGGTATAGCAGAATTTATCGGAGCAATAAAAGGAACAAAAACTTATACGTTTAACGGCATAGGTGTAAAACATCTTATTGATGGGGTATATAAACCCAAAAAGCCAAATTGTTCAAATATTGAAAATTACATCTGTAAATTGGACCTTGTGGGCAATTTATTTGAACACTGCAGTAATAATTCTTTTTATATAGAAGAACCTCAAAGTTTAATGCATAGCAACAATATAGGATTAATAATCCGCACATTTAAAGCATTAAAAAATGTTATATCAAAATTTAATAGAATAGCTGATTTTATAAATGATTTTATATATAGGCAAAATATTGCAGCGAAAAAGTTCGCAATCCCTAATATTATACAATGTCTTAAAGAAGCTCATAATGTTGATAATTTTAGAAATTTGTCACCTACTAATTATTCTATTTCCAATGATTTACTTTAATGTTTTACAGCGTTGAGTAATTATGTTATAAATTAAATATAAATTGTATTTTGCGCTTAAATTATATGTAATATAAGGACTTTATAATGGGAATAGCAAAGAAATATACTGATGAAATTAGGGTAGGATTAGAGCTTTATGCTAATTACTTCCCAAATGAAAAATTAGAATTAGGTGATTATGGGAAACTGGATGGTAACTATTTCAAAAAACTTGGAAATATAAAAGATAAAGGAATAGATTTTATAGTAAAACCCAATAACAAAATTAATAAAATCAATTATTCAAGCAAAGACGGTATCAAAACAAAAGTATTGTCCTCAGCAGAGATCACCTTTCCTGGCGAGGTAACTCAATTTGAATCTACAATAGAAGTTTCTTTTGATAGAGCTTCTGCCATTATTTTCAAGATTGAAGATATTTATTCTGAGAGTATTAATAATCTTGACGATTTCGGAAAAAATATTATAAATTTATGCAAAAATGATGATGAATGGGACGAGAATTATAAGATTGTAAGCACGCTTTTTTGTAGCAAAATTAATAGTATTTACATATCAAAGGACAAGGGAAGCTCTTTAACCTTTAAAGTAAAAGGGGATAATGCTCTACCGATAGGAGCAATTAATCTGGGAAGCCTCAATAATGAAATATCAAATATAAATAGCTACAATATGGCTTTTGATACAAGTGAAAATAGTGAATGGCAAACATTATTTCGCCTTTATGGAACAAGAACATCATTGAAAGATAAAATTAAAAAACTTTTAAAACAAATTCAAGAACCCTTATCTTGGTCACCTTATGATAGAGAAAAAGGTATTAATAAATATAGCGATGCCCATGGTAAAGTTGATGAGTTTGGGATGTTTTTTGATGAAGAGGGCCAAGAACCATTACCCCAAATAGTAAATCCGTTCCCAATGATTGAAAATGATGGGTATTATTTTGTAGATGAATTAGAATTAAGCAAATTTGAAAATCCAAATGGAGACATCCCTCCTAGCAATTGAACAGAATAAATTACCTGAATGGAATATTATGATACCTATAATACACATTATGTAAAATAATAAATTCAGTTAATTTTTTTTTAATCAACAAAAACTAACGTCAAACATAAGATGGTATAACGATATTTCACATAATCCGTTATTTCTACCATGTTTAGAAGCATAAGAACATTCAAAATCTTCTTGTATAACAACACTCTTAAGATTTTCTGTTAATGGTTTTTTATATTTTATAGTTATTTTATTATTGATATCATTAATGATTTTTTGTATATCGGGAAGTTGACTTTTTTGTGGTTTTTGTAAGAATCCAATCATACCAGCAATATTCATATTTGAACAATATTTCCCTTTTACAAAACGATCTATTATTCCATTACATATATATTCTTCATTTTTTGTTGAATATCCGTCTAGCCGTTTATTTTCAAAAGTGTAAGAATTTGTACCATTTGAAAGTTTACTTGGATTTGGGATTATAACACTAATATCTACAAACCCTTTAGTAGTATCAGTATTGTCATTATTTACTGCGGGTTCTCTAATGAAATAATAGTTTCCTAATTCGAAATTACCTTTATTGTTTTCTAAAAATCTGCAAAGCTTATTACTTAAAGTCACTTCATCAAGATTATTTAAGTTTTTTTCTTTTTGAGTCATTTGTTTATAGCTAAAAATAAAAAATTTTAAAATTTTTCTAAAATCATCTAAAAACTTTGTCTCACCTTTTTTAACAAAAGCAGAGGCATTAAGATTTTGTTGATGCAATTTCAGCCTCCCATATTGCATTTATAAATTCATTTAAATCTCTTCTAGCAATAGCTTTATGCCAGTTTTTGTATTCATTAGTTTTAATTACATAAAAAGAATTTTCCTGAAATCCTTTAATATCTTTTTTCATAAAAATTTCTTTTGTTATTTTATTTATTGATAAATTCAATAATTTTTCTAAGAACTCATTTATTTTATCTACAGCTTGAAAATTAATTGAATATTGGGGTTTATCTTTCTGTCTTGCTTTGAAATTTATAAGTGTATAACCTTTAGGGTTGTAGTAAACATCAGCACTAAAATTATCATATTTATTATTAAAATATTCATAAAAAATTTGGGCATATTCTTTTATATCATTTTCTGATGCCATTTCAAGGGCTTTGGGTAATTTATTACTTAAAATATTTTCGCCATATTTCCATATGGGTATTGATATATTTAAAGCATAATCAATTAAGTCTGTTTCATTATCATCTATAGAAAATGATTTATTTATATAATGTTCAAGTTTATTTAATTTTTCTTTTGTAACTGATTCTTGAAGTTTTGCTACGATGTCTTTAATGTCAAAATTGTAAACATATGGGAAATTTAAAAATTCATGTTCGTAAATCTCTTCTCGCTCAACTGTATACTAATCCCATAAATTAGGACACGAAAAAAGAGTTTTGTTTTAATTAAAATAGACTCAGAAGGAAAGGTGTAAAATTATGGGAAAAAGAAAAGTAAAAGAATACTCAGCTGATTTCAAAACAAA
>Ga0209467_1002203_pt1 | contig 14368 bp, 13 predicted proteins | sample Higcelwee11metaG_FD_187175 | JGI IMG/M metagenome (GOLD analysis project Ga0209467, IMG submission 187175) | Freshwater pond sediment microbial communities from the University of Edinburgh, under environmental carbon perturbations - High... | ecosystem: Environmental > Aquatic > Freshwater >...
CCAGGCGCGGGCTCAGCGGCTTCTTGTGCGACCGATTCGGTTTGCGCGGGCGCGGCTTCTGTTTCGGGAAGCGTCTCCGCAACCGCAGCTTCCGTTACGCTTACGGGTTTTTCTTGCTCTGGGGTTTCCGTTGCTTGGACAGGGGCGGTGTTTTGTTCGACTTCGATCCTCTCTAGCACGTCTTCGCTGACAGGCTGCTGAGATTCCGGGGCGGGTAGTTTTCTATGCGCAAAAGACGGTGTTTTAAGCGCAAGTTTGGGCAGCGTTGGTGCCTTTAAAGAAAGCGGGCGAACAACACGACCTAAAAGTGACGCAAGAGCCTGCGTCTGGCGCAGCGCGTGTGGCTTGGCGCCCGTGCGTTCAATGGTGGTCAAGCGCGGCATGACATCTTCAATGTGCTGAACCAGCGTTTGCAACGACTGCTTCTTCGAAGCGACTTCCGGTTTGCCTTCAGCGCCGACATAATAGGAAGCGTAATCGCTGGATTGGCCATAAATTGAGGCAATTTGCCGCGCAAGATCAGCGCCCAGTTTGCCGATTTGTCCCACATAAGCTTGGAACACCAGCGAACGCAGGCGCGGCCAGCTTGTGGCACGCTCATCGGGATCGTGGGCCATTTTGGTCAACCGCGCCAAGCAAATGGCACGCACAGCCATCAGTTCACCGCGTAGCGCGGCGGCTACGGCGCGCAACTCTTCTTTGCGCTCTTGTTTGCGGTTGAATACATAAGCGCCACCGCATACAAGGCCCGTCGCCAACAATAAAAGGCCAGCGATCAACAGCTGATATCTTTCGATGATATTTGGTTCTGCATTGATCGACGAGGCATCAATCTCTGCGGAGGGATAGGCATCCAGCACGTCTTGCGTGACTTCTTTCGCTTTGAGATCATCCGGCAAAGCAGGCGGCGGCACGAGTTGTTCGTTCGGCTTGGCTTGCGGCGTCGGCGCTTGAAGCGCGGCTTGTGTGACGGGCACAACCGCTTCAGCAACAGGCGCAGGCGTTGCCGTTGGGGCGGGTGCGGCTTTGGCTTCAGCTGGCTTTTCGTCTTCCTTTTTCTCTTGTGCGGCTTTACGAATGCTATTGGTCGAAGCGGCATCCGGCGCATTAATTGACCATAAGCCGAGATGTTGGTTTTTGGCCGCGTCTTCGGCTGGGATATAGGTTGCTGCTAATTCTGTGCCATGCAAAGAGCCCCGCGCCGTGACGGCAAGGCCGCGCCGCAAAAGCTCCATGCCGAAATCAAGATTCTCACCATTATGGCAAGACGCCAAAAGACGGCCCTCACGATCACGATCGCGCACGCGGCACGTTACGGTGCCTTTGGCAAGCGCGTCTATGACGTTACGCGCTTGTGGGCCGAACGAGGCCGAAAGCAGCGGCGGCACAACGCCGAACAAACGCATTTCAATTTTATCAATCTTGACGCGCTCGGAATCCAAAACGGTTGCTGCGCCTTCGACAAGACGTGAGGTCGGCAAAGCAGGCGTGGGCGCAACAAGAAGCTGTTGATTCACCGGCGTGCGCGGCGACTTTCTGGGCGCAGGGGCCAATTGCGCTTGCGCCGCTCCGCAGGGCAGCAGCAAAGACAGGCACAGAAGACCGAAAAGATGAGTGTGACGACGCGGCATTGGTGTTTACAAACCCTTTGTTCGACAAGCCTACTCTTTTACCTCAGCTGGAGGTCGGCGGGAAGCTCGATTTTTAGGGTTTTGGTTTCAAAAAAAGGGCCGTTTCCGGCCCTGTTTTGATGCGCTGCGGCGGCAAGGCTCTTTTAGGCCAAGGTGTCGAGCAAACTTTCCTGCATATCCTTTTGCACACCGATGACTTTTGCGTTGGCTTCATAGTTCAGTTTGGCGGTGAGGATGGTCACCGCTTCTTGCGCAAGATCGACATTTGGCGCGGCGATGAGCCCATCGGCGTTGGCATTCGGTGAAGAGGGATCGTACGCCGTATAATAAGACGGATCGCGCGACACTGTTTTTGTCGTTACGCCAGATGTGCCGTTTGCTGAGCTTGTCGCGATCGCAATCACATCTTGCGGCGCATAAGACGTCGCTTTTTCGTTTTCTGCCGAAGGCAGTTGACCTGTTGATGAAACATTAACGATGTTTTTCGTCGCTGTGAGCAGCGTTTGCGTGGCCGCATTCATACCGGAAAGAGCTGTCTGAAAAACGCTGGACATGGCTGTGTTCCTTGTTTTTGCGTTTGAAGCTGTTGTCCAAAGACCGCTCATTATAGCACAAACACGGTTAATAGTTTCTCAACGAAACCTACGAATTCCCTAAGTTTTCCGCCAAAAAAAACGCATTTTTCTTCAAAAAATCGTCATCGCATTAACTCGGAATTTAGCAATCTTCGTGTAGGCTTGAATTATCGAGAAAGAGGGAAATGAAGAACGAAGCTTAGGACAGTCCCCTCTCAACGATAAAAGCCTGAAGGAAGGAAACTTCACCAAGGCTCACTCAAACCAAAGAGAAGTACCATGGCCCAGGAATTTGGATTTCAGTATCTTGCACCGTCAGCGGATGAGACTCTCGAACGACTCATTGCAATGACCAACCAGACCAATCTGGTTGCTTTGGACAAGACTCTGGCCGCCATCCGTCGCTCAACCGGCAGCTATGCCGCCGCCGCCGCCCGCGTGGGTAGCATTGGCGAACGCATCGTCCGCGCTGTGCACGAAGTTGGCATGACGCTCCCCGCGCATCAGCGCGCTGTTTAACACGGCCTCCTTCTCAGGTTAGTGCTGCAGGGATTTTTTGCAGCCACAATGAGGGCCCGCGAAAGCGGGCCCTCATCTTTTTGCCAAAAGTTACGAATTTCTTTGTTTACGGTTAAAAAGTCATTGGGATTAGCTTAGGATTTCCTTTATGCAGAAACAGGCCTTTATCTGCGCGTAAGGTTTGGGTCTTTTGCGGCCTTTTACAGTGAGCCAGCGCCCTATGACGAAGCTTCGTTTCTCTTTGCCCTTCACCGCCGTCGAGGCAATCACAAGTCTTTTCGCGTTGATCCTTGCTGCTGGGGCTGGGTTTTTGTATTTGGCGGTGCCGCTTTGCACCGGTCTTTTGCCTCATTGGGGCGGGGCGGTGGCCGATGCTTCGGTTTTACCTCTTTCCTTTGGCCTTGTGGCGGTGGGGGCGGCCTTGGCTTGGGGGCGGCGTGAGGCGCTGTTTTTCACGGCTGTTCTCGTTTTTTTGAATCTTCCGGCTGTTTTCTTCGTGGCGTTTGACCGCGATTATTTTATTTTTACGACGCTTTTCGCGCTTTTGGCTCTGGCGGCGATGAAAAAAAGCGGCTCGTCGCGCAAGCTTCAGTTTATGTGCGGCGGCCTTTTTGTTTTTTTGGCGAGCGCTTTTATCGGGTTGAACAGCTATGAGCTTGGCGTTTCGGGTGAAATCGGCCCGGCTCAGATCTTAGCCGTGTTTGAAACCAATCGCGCCGAAACGCTGGCTTATATGAAAATCTATCCGCTTTTGTGGTTGGCCATTCTGGCTTTGCCCCTAGCTGGGTTGGGTTGGGCGTGGGCCTGCCGCAAACAGGTGTTCCGTGCAGGCGGCGTTTCGCGGGACATGCTGACCTTGCTCATCACACTTTTACTTTTGGGCGCGATGTCCACGCCGACGGGCACGAAGGTTTATTACATCGGCATTGCGCTATTCAATTACGATCAAAAGGCCTTTGCCTATCGCAAGGCTTTGCCCGAGCGCTTGACGCATGTCGCGGCGCTTCAGGCGGTGCGTGAGAAAAACGCGCCGCAGGGCGCGACACTCATCGTGATCGGCGAATCGGCCAATCGCAATCATTGGCATCTTTATGGTTATAACCGTGCAACGACGCCGCAGATCGAAGCGCTCGATCCGCAAAGCTATGTTGCTTTTTCCGATGTGATTGCCAGTTATTGCGGCACGACCTATAGCTTGGCGGCCGCGTTGACGACGGCGTCGGTCGATAACGGTTTGTCTTATTACGATTCCGGCGTGGCTTCGCTGATGGAACTTCTGCGCGGGGCGGGCATAACCACCGTATGGCTGAGCAATCAGGCCGAGCATGGTTTGTGGAATCAATCCGTCACGGATTTAGCGCAAGGCGCGAACCGCGTTTGGTTTTCTGTGCGTGACGAGCGCGGCACAGGGGCCACGAGTTTGCTCGATACGTTTGCTTCGCTCAAACGGCCTTTTGACGATGTGCTGCTTAAGCAAATTGAAGAAACGCTTGCGACGAACGCCAAGCCGGTTGTGATTTTTGTTCATTTAATGGGATCGCACTCGGCTTATGAATCACGCTATCCGCCTTCGTTTGCCAAGATCAATGCGGCGCGGGACGGGCTTCCGCCACTCACTAACGGCATCACGTGGCCGTTTGTGGACAGCTACGATAATTCGATTCTCTATACCGACCAGTTTTTGGGACAGCTTGTCGCGCTGCTGGCGCAGAAAAAGGGCGAGAACAGCCTACTCTATTTTTCCGATCATGGGGAATCGCCGCTTTTGGGATTGCCGCATGATCCGGCGCGTTTTTCAAGTGGGAACGTCGATGTGCCGCTTGTGCTGTGGCTTTCCAAAGCGTTTCGCGCGAAACATCCACATGTGATGAGCCAAGCGCGGGCGCATCAAAAAGCGCCTTATATGCTCGATCATTTGGATCAGATGGTTTTAGATTTGGTGGGCGTGCGCGGGCCGTTTTATCGGCCAGAGCAAAGTTTGTTGAGCGCGGCCTTTAAGCCCATCACGCGGCGCACGCTTAACGGCGCCATCAATTATGAGACGATCGGCCAGCATTATTGCGACGAAGTCCTTGCGAAAACGGGCTACCGGCTTGGCGATTGCGCGAAGATGAAGTGAGCCGGTGGTTTAGCTCGCGTTACGTTCGGCCTTAAAGGGGCGGGCGAGCAAAGCGGCAACGGTATCTTCGACGCGTGCGCCTTTGTTCAAAATGGCATCGACTGCTTCGATGATCGGCATTTCCACGCCGAGCTTATGTGCCAGCGTTACCGCGGCGGCTGTGGTGGGGACGCCTTCGGCCACGCTGTTGCGCGAGGCTAAAATGTCTGCAAGGCTTTGCCCTTGGCCTAAGGCGACGCCGAGCGACATATTGCGCGACTGCATGCTCGCGCAGGTGAGCGTGAGATCGCCCAACCCGGACAAGCCCATCAAGGTTTCAGCTTTGGCCCCGAGCGCGACGCCAAGACGCATCATTTCCGCAAGGCCGCGCGTCATCAATGCGGCGCGGGCGTTTTCGCCCATCGCGCAGCCTGTGGCGATGCCGGTAGCCAACGCCAGAACGTTCTTAATTGCACCGCCGATTTGCGCGCCGAGCACATCGTCGCTGGCATAGGGGCGGAAGGTGCGTGAGCCGATGGCCTGCACAAGCGCTTGCGCCAGCGCGCTATCAGCGCAAGCGAGTGTGACGGCCGTGGGCTGACCCAGCGCCACTTCACGCGCAAAGCTTGGCCCCGAAAGCACGGCCAGCGGGTGCGCGGGCAGCGTTTCGGCCATAAGCGTTGAGGGCAATTTCAGCGTGCCCAGCTCAATGCCCTTGGAACACAAAATAAGGGGAATGCGCGGGCTTGCGGCCAGCGTAGCGAGCTGCGCGCACAGGGCGCGCGTGTGCTGAACCGGCGTGACTAAGAGCCAAGCTTCGCACGCGCTGAGATCGGCCAAAGAATTTGTCGCTTTTAGGCGCGGGTCAAGGACGACGCCGGGCAAGAAACTTTCGTTTTCATGCCGCGCATTGATTGCGGTGACCACTTCGCCTTCACGCGCCCAAAGCAACACATCGCGTCCGGCGCGGACAAGCGCGGCGGCCAAAGCCGTCCCCCACGCGCCGCCGCCGATAACGCCGAATTTTTGAAAGGAACTCATGCTTGTTCTCCTGTCTTGCGTAACTCTTCGAGGGGCCAACGCGGCCTTGCGCGCAGCGTGAGCGGATCGCTGAACCCCAAACGCAAGCGCTCAAGGCCCGCCCACGCTATCATGACGCCATTATCGGTGCAAAGCGCGATAGGCGGCGCGAAAAAGGGCACGCCCCTTTGTTCACACAGGGCCGTGAGCTTTTCGCGAATTGTTCTGTTGGCTGCCACGCCGCCGCCGACCACGAGCGCCGTGACGCCACGCCCTTCTTGATCCAAGAGGTCGAACGCATGCGTTGTGCGGTCAGCTAAAATCGTTGCAATCGTCGTTTGCAGTGACGCGGCCATATCCGCGATAAAAGGTTCGCGCAGAGGTTTTTCGGCCTCGGCTATGGCGATGCGTACGGCGGTTTTCAGACCGGAAAACGAAAAATCGCACCCCGCGCGATGAAGAAGCGGATGAGGCAGCGCAAACGCTTGCGCATTGCCTTGCCGCGCGGCTTGTTCGATCATCGGCCCGCCGGGATAGCCAAGGCCGAGCAGCTTGGCGCTTTTATCAAAACATTCGCCAACCGCATCATCCAGCGTCGTGCCCAGCCGTCTGTAAGTTGAGACGCCCTCGACCAAGACCAACTGGCTATGCCCGCCGGACAGAAGCAAAAGCAGATAAGGAAAAGCGACATCATGCGAAAGCCGCGCCGTGAGCGCATGGCCTTCCAAATGATTGACGCCGATAAAAGGTTTTTTTGTCACGGCGGCAAAGGCTTTGCCTGCCATTGCGCCGACCATTACGCCGCCGATCAGGCCGGGCCCGCACGTCGCGGCGATGCCGTCAAGGCGATCCAACGTTAGCCCGGCTTGCTTGAGCGCTTCGCGCACAAGGTCGTCCATTTTATCCAAATGCGCCCGCGCGGCAATTTCAGGCACAACGCCGCCATAAGGTTTATGGGCCTCCACTTGTGAGGCGGCGGCGCTGGCTTTGATTCGCGCCTCTGGCGCGGCGGCATCTTCAACAATGCCGACGGCGGTATCATCGCAACTGCTTTCAAGGCCCATAACAAGCATAAGCGTTCCTTTCCCGAAGGCGAGAGCTTAGCGCAAGCGGGATGGGAAAAGAAGGGGGGAGACAAAAGAGTAGGGGTCAGGGGTCAGGATTCAGGGGTCAGGAGTTAGGTAAGAAGTTTTCCCTATCCTTTCTGTCATCTCCGCGAAGGCGGAGATCCAGGGGCATAGGAACGGGCGCTTGTTCAACTGACCCTAGATTGCCGCGCGCCCAAGCGGTCGCTCACAATGACAGGGTTTTTAGGGGGAGTGGCTCTCTTTCCTTCAAAGCCTGAACAAGGCCCCAAGGCAACAAAAGAACCGTGTCATCTCCGCGAAGGCGGAGATCCAGGGGCATAGGAGCGGGCGCTTATTCAACTGACCCCAGAATTGCTACGCAATCGTTTTTAAAAGCCGTTGCCCTTCATGAAGTCATCGGTGGGGTGCGGGACATCCTCAAGCGTAAGGCGCGGGGTGTGGGCTTGAATCTTACCTTGAACTTTTGCCACAGCCCGAGGGGCTTGTTGCGGCGCGCGGGCGGTTCCCGTCGTTACCGAGGTTTTTTGCGTTTCCTCTTCCCCCGTTCGTTCGGCAAGCCACAGCTTAAGCTTGCCGAAGAAGTGCGTACGACGGTGAAATAATTGCCCTGACTTTTTCATGCCCACAGCTTACGCCACATTGGCTTGATCGCGACCTTAAACATTTTTGTTTCCGTCTGTGTTCGAGCGGCCCCCGCCCCCTCCTGGGGTTTTAGGTTGACCGTTTTCACCAAAGACGGTTCGTCCCCGATTGCCCAGCCCTGAGTTCGTTCCATCATCATAGGCCTTATGCATTTCCTCAGTTTTTGTTGAAGTCGTATTGCTCAACAACAAGTTCGTCTTCTCATCTTTGGTATAACCAGGTGTTTTTTCTTCTGGCTTAGTCAAATTAGCTTGCTGCCCGCCACCTGCCCCACTGCCGATGTTGCTAATTACGCCAACTGTTTCCTCATGACGCCTTTTAGACTCCGCTTCGCCTGCCTTCGTTTTTGCCTTGCCCTTGGATGAAGCAATAGCCTTTGCCGGCCCCTGAGTAAGGGCCGGAGCAGCGCCTTGCAGGCCTCTTGTTAAGACGCCACCAGCCACAGCTTGTATGACAGCCGCATCGCCCATTCTTTCTTCATGGGCCTGTCCGCCGATCCAAGACATGGCTGTCTGCGGGAAAAGACCGATTGTCTGGAAACATTTATTGGCGCAAACATAAACGAGGCCACAATAAATGACAGAATAAGCAAGGCGTCCAATGGCTGGTGTTCCTCCTGATAAGTTGCCTGTTCCGATTGCCGCAATTTTGAACATCGTGTTCAACGTTGTTATGGCAATGTTAAAGAGGACAAACCCAGCCGCAAGACCGAGAATCATCAAGGTTGGACGAAGCAGAATCTGCAGCATTTGAAAATAGCCTTTTTTTGCGCCACCGTTTCCCAACAAACCGTTTCCATAGGGGGTCAAATGCGCCAACGCAAATAAGGGCATGCCAACCATAGCTTCAAAGACAGTTACGATCCACGTAAGCGCGCCAAAGAAAAATCTGAAGAAAGGAAAGAGGGGAACAAGAAAGCCAATAAAAAACCCTAGCACAAAGAAAAGAATAGCTACCGAGGTCAAAATGCTGGTTATTATATTTTGACCATCACCATCCAAAATAAACACATCAAGGAGAGAAGCGCCTCCCGCCCCACTTAGGCACCAAGTAGCAGCTTCGACAAAATTCTGGCCAAAAGCCGCGAGTTCCCACAAAGGATTTTGGGTCTTATCGAAGGTGATCATAAAGGTCCCCTCATCATCCCAAAGCCCAAAAGTGCTTCCGGCCGAGTCGATAAGATTTAACGCAATGTTGACTGGATTTGCTTTTGTGAAAAGCCGCCGCCAAAATCCCTTTTTTGGTGTACCTGTTTCGGCCTTCTCGGCTACTGAAGAAAGGCTTGCCGAAACAATTTTATAGTCTAAATCTTGCGTAAATTGTTTGAACCCTTTTGCCGCGCGATCTTTGACTGTTTTAAGCGACTTGCTGTCTTTCTCGCTATTAGCGTTAAGATCAGGCGGGATAGCCGATGGAATTGCGTTGTGCATACTTCCGCTTCGCTCGGCTTGAATGCGAGCTATGGTGTTAAACCAGGCACCAGCGGCGAGCCAGCCCGTGTCTTTGTAGACAGAGTCCGCTGATGTTCCGCCGATCTTTCCTTTTGCTGTTGTGTCAGCGGAAGAAAGGGATGAACTTATTGCAGAGGTAATATCGGATTCAAAAGAGGAAACAAGCTTTTCACCTTCTGCCATATTGGTCAAAGTGGTCGTTCTATCTGATGTGGTATTGGCGTAGTAGCTATAAACCTTTGCTGCGAAAACCTTAAATTTAGGGAGGTATGTATTAACGACCTTCAACTGAGCTTTGTAAACGCTTTGATAATCTCCAGTTGGAATGGGCAAAACACTAATTCCACCACAATACCTTAGTTTCTCGCTTTCTGAGGCACCAAAATTATAAATAATGGCTTTTCCATCAGTGCTGACAGTGGTGGTTGTTGTGATCGGATTTCCTTCGGAGATAAGAACAGATCCGGCGGCATCACCGGCATTTGCATAGCTTCCGGCGGCATCTCCAAAGATTTTTGCAAGTTCATCGTTGTAAATGAGGGCGCAGGCATAATTTTCAATCATGCTTTGGGCGAACTGACGCGATTGGGGATTCGTTTTGGCACAAGAGGGCGATCCGGTTGTACAGGAGGATGTCGTGTCGGCGTTGTTTAACGCGTCTAAAAAGAGAGCCCACCCGTGGCTGGCAAGGCCAGAACCCATTTCTGCAACTTTAATAACAATGTATTGTGCCGTGTTGTATCCGCCAACATTGCAGCTTGATGAAGACCCTGAGCTAGTTGCAATCGGAACCAAAAGGCCGATGGCGATAACTAACCGGATGGGGGCCCAGACCTGATTGGCCTCGCCCATAAACTTGCCAGTGCGTGCCGTGTCGACGATCATGGTTGTGAGGTGATAGAGTAAGATAATTCCAGCAAGGACAAGGATTGCGCTGCTGTAAAAAGAGAGCATTGCCCCAATAGCCGTTTGCATAGAACAGCCAGAAACGGCGGCATCGGAGAGGCCAGAAATCGAGATGGCCTCACCAAGGAATAAATATTTTATCCAGTCTATCCCCCAGTCGTTTGTCGCGGGGCTTGTGAAAATGCTGTCATCGGCATGGGCCGGTGTGGCAAAGAGGCTAAAAATGAGTGTGATAACAAACAATGCCGAGAAAATTAAACAACCCCAAACGGCGACGAAAAGGACGATTTGCGGAATGCCGTCGCGTGTGAAAGACAAACGACTCCAAGACACGCGGATAACATCGACAAAAGAAAGCGGCGCTTTTTCATCCAGCAGAGCCGGGTGATTCTGAGGAAACAGGTTGCAGCCAGCCAAAACGATTGCGAGTAAGCGCACGAACATTCTTGTTTCTTGTACGAGCGGTTTGATATCGTCGCCAAGACGGGGATTGAAAAGCGTGCCCAAGAGCGAGCTTTTCGTTGCATCCTTTTTGTCGTTCTTTTGTGAAAACAGCATCAAAGACTCTCCCTTGTTTCGTCTTAATAGGCGGCGCACGTTATAATTCTGCCTATACTATCCTTTTACACCGCAGACAGTTAAGGAGCTTTTAATTATTTTCAAAGGCTTGGTTAATGAAAAATGAAAAAAGGGGTAAGAAAAAGGGAAACAACCGGGATGCCCGCGGATCCGAGCATGCTGATTGTTTTTATGGCCACGAACGCTTCCTAAAAACAGCCACCGGCGAAGGCCGAGGCGGGGAGGGTTGGGCTATAGCCCTTGCATGGCCTCGATCATAAGATGGGCGTTGTGCTTAAATAGGGTCAAAAAAGTCGGCGCATCGCCGGTTGGCGCGGACAGGGCATCGGCGTAAAGCGTGCCGCCAAGCGCGATGTTTGAATCTTGCGCTAATTGTTCCATCAGGCGTGGCGCGACGCCATTTTCGATGAAGAGTTTTCGAATGCCTTCCGTTTTGATTTGTTTGAGTAGCGCGCTGATATCGGCTGCCGAGGGTTCGGCCTCGGTGCTCAGTCCCACGGGTGAGATAAAGGTTACGCCATAGGCTTGCCCAAAATAACCGAAGGCATCGTGGTTGGTGATGATTTTGCGTTTGTTTTCTGGAAGGGCCGCAATAGCGGCGCGTGTGGTCTGGTCAAGGTGCGCCATCTGCGTTTGATAGGCTTCGGCGCGAGCTTGTATGGTTTTTTGTAAGGATGGCCGCGCCGCGCTTAACGCTGCCGCAATATTGCGGACGTATAGCTGCGCGTTTTCTAAATCTTGCCAAGCGTGCGGATCGACGACGTCTTCGCCGTCTTCTTTCATAAGGCGCGGGCGCACACCAGCCGAGGCGACGCAAAGCTTGGCCTTGGTGCCGGAGGCGTCGATCAGACGGCTCAACCACCCTTCGAAATGCAGGCCGTTAATGACGATAATATCCGCTTGAGCGATCTTTTTGGCATCGGCGGGGGTGGGTTGATAGACATGCGCGTCACCATCGGGGCCAACCAAAGACGTGACGGTGACGGCCGAGCCGCCGGTTTCCTGCACCATATCGCCCAGAAGACTGAAGGTCGTGACCACGTTCAACGGCGGCTCGCTTGCGGCGCGCGCGGGGGCGATAATCAGGTTAAGCGCCAAGCAAAGCAGGGCTAAACGAGCAAAAGACATGGGCGACTCCATCAAGAGGAAGCAAGGATGATTGCGCAGAAAGGCCATTCTGCTATAACCCTTTTTCACCACAAAGGGGAGAGGCGTCGTTTATGTTCGACCTCAGTTTATTTCAGCGGCTGCTTGTGGCGGCATTTTTATCCGGCGTGATCGGCGCGATAACCGTTTGGGCCATGAAGGGGTAAGGCTGTATGAGCACCGCCTTGATTACGCTTGAAGACGTGACGGTTCATTATGGGCCGCATCTGGCGTTACAACGGATTTCCGGGCAATTTGGCGCGGGAACTTTGACGGCGATTGCTGGGCCGAATGGCGCAGGCAAAAGCACGCTTTTGAAAGTGATCGCGGGCTTGCTGCGTCCCAGCAAAGGGCGCGTCACGATTGCGCCGGAGGTGCGCGCGTCCATCGGCTATTTGCCGCAAATCAGCGCAAGCCAACGCGACTATCCGCTCAGCGTAATGCAGGCCGCAAGCACTGGGCTTTGGCCTGAAATCGGCAATGCCGGACGGCTGACGCCTACGCTCAAAGATCGCGTTCGCGCGGCGCTGGCCGAAGTGGGCTTGGCCGGGTTTGAATTGCGGCAGATCAGCGCGCTTTCGGGCGGCGAGTTTCAACGGCTGCTTTTCGCGCGTTTGATTTTGCAAGATCCGAAAGTGCTTCTTTTGGACGAGCCTTTTGCCGCCATTGATGCCGAGACGACAGCGCGATTGATTAAGCTGCTCTTGCGGTGGCATGGACAGGGCCGCACGATTGTGTGCGTGTTGCACGATCTGCTTTTGATCCATAAATATTTTCCAGATTCGTTCGTTTTAGCAGGCAAATGCATGGGGCGCGGCCATACGCACGATTTGTTTGAACAAAAGCTTTTGTCGTTCGATCTCGATATGGCCGAGTTGCATGATCCGGAACACGCGGAGGGCCCTCATGACGCTGATTGATTTTTTCATCGCGCCTTTTAGCGATTATGCTTTTATGCGCCGTGCGCTTGCGGCGGCTGTGATTTTAGCGATGGGTGGCACGCCGCTTGGTGTCTTTATGATGCTGCGTCGGATGACGCTTGTGGGCGATGCGCTTTCGCACGCGATTTTGCCGGGCGTTGCGGTTGCTTTTCTGGTGGCCGGGCTTTCGGTTTGGGCGATGACGCTGGGCGGATTGATTGCCGCGATCATTGTGGCTTTGGCGGCTGTGTTTTTGGTGCGCACGACGCAACTCAAGGAAGACGGGGCCTTTACGCTGCTTTATCTCTTGTCCTTGGGCGGCGGCGTGACGTTGCTGTCGCTTAAGGGGAGCGGCGTGAATCTCCTGCATTTATTGTTTGGCAATATTCTCGCGATTGATGCGCAAACGCTGATGCTGACGGCGGGCGTGAGTAGTCTGTCCCTTTTTGTTTTGTGCGTGTTGTACCGGCGGCTGGTGATCGATGGCTTTGATCCGTCCTTTCTTGCCGTAGCGGGCAATGGGCGCGGCGCGGTGTGGACAAGCCCTCTCTTTTTCGTGCTTTTGATGATCAATCTGGTGGCGGCGTTTCAAGCGCTCGGCACGCTCATGGCCTTAGGGCTTATGATTTTGCCTGCGCTCGCCGCGCGGTTTTGGGTGCGCAATATCGACAAGCTCATTCCGCTTGCGATGGGGCTTGCCGTACTTTCTGCCGTGGCGGGGTTGCTGCTTTCGTTTTATCTCGATGTGCCGTCAGGCCCCGCCATTGTTCTCCTCGCGGGGATGGGCACGCTGCTTTCGGCGCTAATCGGTCGGGTCGGAAGCGTCAGGCTTTATCGTACGCGGGGCCGTTAGAACAGCTTACCTTCTTCATATTTATCATAGACATAGCCAGCACCAGCGCCGACGGCGCCGCCGATGACTGTGCCGCAGGAAATGCAGCCGCCCGTCATAATGGTTGTGGCTGCGCCTACGCCCGCGCCGATGGCGGCGGTGGAGAGCACGCGCTCCTGCGTGGTCGAAAGGTCGCTGCACGCGCTCAGCGCGGCAAGGCCCAAAAACAAAAAGCCCACGCGGACAAAGGCCGGGACGGGTTTGTAGCAAGAGGCTAAGGATGACATGAGACACCTCGAAAAAATCATATATCTAGCTCGTAGCAGAAGATGGTTACGAAAAGGTTGATGAATCATGAATCAAACGGCAGACTCCGTTGTGTGTGGTATAAAAAGCTGACGGCCTCTTTTGAAGGATTCTTGTTATGCGTTACGTCTCGACCCGTGGCCAAGCCGCGCCGACTGACTTTTCCGGCCTTTTGCTTGAAGGGCTCGCCAGCGATGGGGGGCTTTATGTGCCAGACGCGTGGCCGCAGGTTTCCTTGGATGTGCTTCGCTTGTGGAAAACCTTGCCCTATGCCGAACTAGCTGCGCGGGTTTTAGCAAAATTCGCGCCCGAGATTCCGGCTGAAGATTTGCTGTCGTTGACGCGGCAGGCTTATGCGCCCGATGTTTTTTCCCATGCGCGTACCGATAGCGCGTCCGAGCGGATTTTCCCGGTGCGCGGGCTTGAAGAAAATCTATATTTGCTCGAGCTGTCGAACGGCCCGACGTTGGCGTTTAAAGATGCAGCCATGCAGGTGCTTGGCCTTTTGCTTGACTATGCGCTTGAAAAGCAAAATCAGACCTTGACGATTTTGGGCGCAACGTCCGGCGATACGGGCAGCGCGGCCATTCACGCGTTGCGCGGCAAAAAACGGATCAAGGTCGTCATGCTTTCGCCTGCGGGCCGCATGAGCGCT
>Ga0209467_1002206_pt1 | contig 14351 bp, 10 predicted proteins | sample Higcelwee11metaG_FD_187175 | JGI IMG/M metagenome (GOLD analysis project Ga0209467, IMG submission 187175) | Freshwater pond sediment microbial communities from the University of Edinburgh, under environmental carbon perturbations - High... | ecosystem: Environmental > Aquatic > Freshwater >...
GGTCTCCGGCCCCGACGAGAAGTGGGTTCCGGACGACTACAAAGTCAAGGCCGACAACGGCAAAGTCTACAACCGCATGACCACGGTCAACGGCCTGTGGACCTGCGCTGACGGCGTCGGCGCCTCCGGCCACAAGTTCTCCTCCGGCTCCCATGCTGAAGGCCGCATCGTCGGCAAGCAGATGGTGCGCTGGGTGGTGGACCACAAGGACTTCAAGCCCGCCCTGAAGCAGAGCGCCGCCGAGCTGGCCAAGGAAATCTACCAGCCGTGGCACACCTTCCAGGAAGGCAAGGCCGCTTCGACGGATCCCATCGTCAACCCCAACTACATCAGCCCGCACAACTTCATGATGCGCCTGGTGAAGTGCACGGACGAGTACGGCGGAGGCTGCGCCACCCTGTACACCACGTCCAAGACCCTGCTGGATACCGGCTTCAAGTTGCTGCAGATGCTGGAAGAGGACAGCAAGAAGCTGGCCGCCCGCGACCTGCACGAACTGATGCGCTGCTGGGAGCAGTACCACCGCCTGTGGACCGTCCGTCTGCACATGACCCACATCATGTTCCGCGAAGAAACCCGCTACCCGGGCTTCTACTATCGTGGCGACTTCCTGGGCCTGGACGACAGCAAGTGGAAGTGCTTCGTCAACTCCGTCTACGATCCGGAGACCAAGGAAACCAAGGTTTTCAAGAAGACCTACCACCAGATCATTCCGGACTAAAGATGCGCATGACGGCCGCGGGCGTAACGCCCGCGGCCGTTTTTTAACGGTCTTATCCGGGACGACCGACCGGGCGTTGACGGAGCCGTCCGCGGGGGTCTATCGTCGCGGATCAGGCCGTTTGCATGCGGGCTATAACCACTGCCGGGAGGTTGCGATGTCGAGCAGCGCGATACTCGTCGTCGGCGGCGGCTTCAGCGGTATCACTGCCGCCCTGGAAGCCGCTGAAGTCGGCCACGAAGTGTTCATTGTCGAGAAAAACCCCTTCTTGGGCGGCCGGGTAATGCAGCTCAACAAGTATTTTCCAAAGCTGTGCCCCCCGTCCTGCGGACTGGAGATCCAGTTCCAGCGCATCAAAAACAACAAGAACGTCAAGTTTTTCACCATGGCCGATGTGACCAAGGTCACCGGCAAGCCTGGCGATTACGATGTGACCATAAGCATCCGGCCCCGGTATGTGGAACCCGGCAGCCTGGATCTGTCCGATACGGCCGAGGCGCTTTCCAAGGATGTGCCCAGCGATTTCGAACTGGGCATGGGCAGCCGCAAGGCCCTGTACATGGACGTGCCCTTCGCCTTCCCCAATCGCTACGTCCTGGACAAGGACAACTGTTCGAAAGAGGATCTGGCCTCCCTGGCCGGGACCGACATCATCAATATGGGCGACGCCCCCAAGGATGTGACGGTCAAGGTCGGCAGCATCATCTACGCCACCGGCTGGAAGCCCTACGACGTCACCCGCCTGACCAACCTGGGCGCCGGGAGCATCGCCAACTGCGTGTCCAACATGCAGCTCGAACGCCTGGCCTCGCCCAGCGGCCCCACGAACGGCTGCATCGTGCGCCCCTCCGATGGCCGCACCCCGCGCTCCATCGCCTTTGTGCAGTGCGCCGGCTCCCGCGACGAAAATCACCTGAACTACTGTTCCTACATCTGCTGCATGGCCTCCCTCAAGCAGGCCGCCTATGTTCGCGAGCAGTACCCCAACGCGCGCATCACCATCTATTATATCGATCTGCGTACCCCCGGGCGCTACGAGAACTTCGCCAAAAAGATCCTGGCCGACGACAAGATCGCCACGGTCAAGGGCAAGGTCGCGGCAGTGGCCGAGGATTCCGGGACCGGCGACGTGCTGCTCACCGTGGAAGATGCGGTGACCGGCATCAAGTCCGAGAACCGTTTTGAGATGGCGGTTCTGGCCACGGGCATGCAGCCGAGCCTGGCCGGACAGAAACTGCCGGTGGACGTGGCCCTTGACGAGATGGGATTCATCGTGGGCGGTGAGGAGAAAGGCATATTCGCCGCCGGATGCGCCAAGACGCCGCTTGATGTCATGAAATCGGCCCAATCCGCGACCGGCGCGGCCATGAAAGCGATTCAAACGGTGAGAGGGAGGTAGAAGGCGATGGCCGAAAAAATCGGTGTGTATATAGATGAGTCCAGCATCGCCCCGCATCTGGACGCGGGAGAGCTGGCCGCCTTCGTCAAGGAAAAGCTCGGCGGCACGTGCCCGGTCATAAAGACCCACAAACGCCTTTCGAGCCCCGCCGCCGTGGCCGACATCAAATCCGATATCGAGGCCGGCAGCATCGACGCCGTCCTGTTGTGCGGAACCTCCCCCCGTGTGGACTGGGACGTGTTCGATTTCGGGGACAAGGTGCTGGTCGATCGCGTGAATCTGCGCGAATTCGGCGTGTTGGCCTATAAAAACCCGGACGGCAGCACGCTTGGCAAAGACGAGTCCGCCCCGGATCTGCTGAAGATGCTGGCCAAGGACTACGTCAAGATGGGGGTGATGAAGCTCACCAAGATGAAAGCCCCCGATCCGGAAATGGCCGAATCCGTCAAGACCATCCTGGTCATCGGCGGCGGATTCACCGGCCTGAATGCGGCCCTGTCCGCCGTCAAGGGCGGCTTCGACGTGGTGCTTCTGGAAAAGACCGGCGCCCTGGGCGGCAAGGCCGCCACCCAGTACAAGACCTTCCCCATGGCCTATCCGTACACCGAGGCCCACGCCATCGGCATCGAGAAGATCATCGCCGAGGTCACGGGCAACGCCAGGATCAAGGTCAAAACCGGGACCACCCTCAAAGAGCTCCAGGGCGCGCCCGGCAACTACACGGCCATTTTGACCGGCGCAGGCGGCGAGACCTCGGAGCCCATCGGGGCCGTGGTCCTGGCCGCCGGTTGGTCTCCCCAGGATACCGAGTATCTGAAGCCCTTCGGCTACGGAACCTATAAAAACGTCATCACCACGGCCGAATTCGAGGCCATGGCCAAAAACGGCGGCATCAAGCGCCCCTCGGACGGCAAGGCCCCGGGCAGCGTGCTCTTCGCCGTGGACGTGGCGGCCCTGATCAAAGAGATCCCCGGCCCCGAGCCCGAGGCCCCTGCCGAAGGCGAGGCCGCTCCCGCTCCCGCCGCCGCTCCCGCTGCTCCTGAGGAAGCCGAGGCCAAGACCAATTTCACGGAAGTCAAAACCGCCAAGCACCTCATCTACAGCTCTGAATTGACCAGCCTCGTGGCGCTCAAGCAGGCTGGCTACGTGGATGAGATGCTGCCCGGTTCCGTGGCCATGATCGTCTATGACTCCATGATGGTCCCGGGCATCAACGAACGCTACTACCGCGCCGCCCAGGACAAGCCCGGGGTCATGCTCACCAAGGGCACGATCACCGGCGTCAAGGAAGCCGCAGGCGGCGTCCTGACCGTCAGCGCCACCGGCACCCTGCTGGGGGCTGAGGCGGAGTTCACGGCCGATCTGGTGGTTCTGCCCACGGGTCTGGTTCCGGCCACGGCCACCGACCCCACCATCAACCTGGTGTACCGCCAGGGACCGGCTTTCCCGGACCTGGACCTGTTCGACGGCTACGCCGACTCGAACTATATCTGTTTCCCCTACGAGACCCGCCGCACGGGCATTTACGCGGCCGGGTGCGTGCGCCAGCCCATGACCATGGCCCAGGCCAAGGACGACGCCGACGGCGCGGTCTTAAAAGCCATCCAGTGCATCACCTCGTCCAACCGGGGCGTGGCCGTCCATCCGCGCTCGGGCGACCGGTCCTTCCCGGTGTTCAACTTCGTGCGCTGCACCCAGTGCAAGCGCTGCACCGAGGAATGTCCCTTCGGGGCCCTGGACGACGATGAAAAGGGAACGCCCAAGCCCAATCCCACGCGCTGCCGCCGTTGCGGCACCTGTATGGGCGCGTGTCCGGAGCGGGTCATCTCCTTTGACAACTACAATGTCGACATGATCGGCTCTATGATCCGCGAAATGGACATCCCGCCCAAGATCGACGAAGGCGGCCCCCGGGTGCTGATCCTGGCCTGCGAAAACGACGCCTATCCGGCCCTGGACATGGCGGCGCTGCGCGGCAAGCACTGGAGTCCCTTCGTGCGTATCATCCCGGTGCGCTGCCTGGGTTCGGTCAACGCCATCTGGGTGGCTGACGCCATGTCCAAAGGCATCGATGGCGTGATGATGCTCGGTTGCAAATACGGCGACGACTATCAGTGCCACTTCGTCAAGGGTTCGGAGATCTGCAACCGCCGCAAGGAAAACATCGCGGAGTCGCTCAAACGCCTGGGCGTGGAGCCCGAGCGCGTGGAGCAATACCAGGTGTCCATCGACGAGTACGACAAGGTCCCGGACATGATCGATTCATTTATCGAGATGGTCCTGAAAATTGGGCCGAACCCGTTCAAAGGATACTAGGAGGGGACAATGTCGCAAATTGCAAAAATCCAACCCGATCTGCAGTTCGTCAAGGAATTGCAGGCCGTCGGCGGGGAATCCCTCAAAAAGTGCTATCAGTGCGCCACGTGCAGCGTGGCCTGCCCCCTGGCGCCGCCTGAGAATCCCTTTCCCCGCAAGGAGATGGTCTGGGCCCAGTGGGGCTTAAAGGACCGCTTTGAGGGCGATATCGACATCTGGCTGTGCCACAACTGCCAGACCTGCTCGGAATTGTGTCCGCGCGGGGCGCGCCCCGGCGACCTGATCAGCGCGCTGCGCAACATGACGTATCGCAAGCTGGTCAAGCCCTCCATCGTGGGCGAATGGATGAGTTCGAGCAAGTATCTGCCCATCCTCATCGCCATCCCGGCCGTGCTGTTCCTTCTTATTTGGTACATCAGCACCGGGTTGACCATCCCCGAGGGCGAGATCGTCTACGGCAAGGTCTTCTACGGCGACTATTACATCGACCCGCCGTTTACGCTTCTGGCCCTGTTCGTGGCCTTCACCTTCTTGAGGGGTGCGGTCACCCTGTGGAAGTCCTTTGACAAGGCCCTGCCCAAGACCCTGGTCATCGGGAAGCAGCGGGTCAAACCGACGCTGATCGAATCCGTCAAGGCCGTGCTTTTGGGCGAAATCGCCACCCATGTGAAATGGAACGAGTGCGGCAACGACAACACCGAGCGTTTCAAAGGCCACCTGAGCCTGTTTTACGGCTTCCTGGCCCTGGCCATCGTCACCGGCGTGGTGGCGGCCGGACACTGGGGCGGCAAGGTGCTGACGTTTATCGCCCCCATCGGCCACACCCCCATGCCCCTGTGGAGTCCGGTGAAGCTTCTGGCCAACGTGGGCGCGGTGCTGCTTCTGGTGGGCCTGACCTACCTGACCCGCCGTCGCCTCAATGCCGATTCCTCGAAATCCACGTCGTCGTACTACGACTGGTACTTGCTTGGCGTCATCTGGGCCGTGGCCTTGACGGGCATCGGTTCGGAACTGTTCCGCTTGTCCGGTGTGGCGACCCTTGCCTATCCGGTCTATTATCTGCACCTCATCGCCGTGTTCATGCTGTTCGCCTACCTGCCCTGGTCCAAGCTCGGGCATCTGGTCTATCGCACCACGGCATTGGTGTATGCCCATCAGGTCGGTCGTCTGCCCCTGGCCCGTGAAGAAGAAAAAATTTTCATGGTTTAATGAAAGGAGGAGGATACCATGGCTGAAGCTCGCAAAGTGTTCCCCATGAACACGTTCGTGTCGTATCTGAAAGGTGTGGATAAGGAAGGCAACAAAAAGGGCGTCGTGGAACTGGTGGGCTACATGACCCAGTCCGAGATCGACGAGGAACTGGCCCCCTTCGCGGCCGCCCTGGCCAAGGCCTGGATCTACGAGCAGCATCCCGAGTTGGTGAAGATGACCAGCGGCGACCTGTCCGCCCAGGGACAGAACGTGTCCGTGGCCATCCTGCCCCCGGACGTCACCGCCGAGGTGGGCGCGCTGTTCGCCAAGCTGGCCGCCGACAAGAAAACCATCTGTGAACAGGCCGCGAAGCTGGAGAAGGTCGAGAAGGAACTGGCCGAGAAGACCGCCATCCTCAAAGACACCGACACCCGCATGAAGGCCGCCGAGACCAAGGTCAAGTCCCTGGAGGCCTCCCTGCAGAGCGCCGGAGACAAGGTCATCGTGGCCTCCGAGGCCAAGGTTGTGGAATACATCGGCAAGGTCGACGAACTTTTGAAGATGATCGAAGACGTGAAAAAGCACGGCGTGGTCACCGTTTCCGGTGGCGGCGGCGGCGCGGCCCCGGCGGTCGGCGGCGGCGCCGGTCCCGATGCGGGCGGCGAGCCCTCGGCGGATTTCGGCTTCGGCAGCGACGCCTTCGCCACCGACAAGTGGTAGACTGCGTCCCGGTTCCCTTCGCGGACCCGGTCCTCCGGCTTTTTTAGCGGGCTTTTGGGCCCATGGTATGACAGTCATCGCGCGGTCGGTTCGTCCGGCCGCGCGATGTTTTTTTGTGGCCTGCACATTCGGGGCAGGCCGGACGTCGCCAGGAAGACCTGAGGCTCTGGATGGCCTGGGGATGGCCTGGGACAGCCTGAGGCGACGGAGGGCGGCTTGTGCGCCTGTGACACTACAGGGCAATGCGGCTGCCGCGAAACACGCCGCCCGCCTCAGGGCAAGGATGGTGCGGTCGACTCGTGGTTCCGGGGACGCAGACCGCCTCAGCCTTCCCGCGGCTCGTCCGGTCCGCTGGCCGACAGATCGGCCCCCCGGGCCCGGGCGGCCTCGTCACGCAGGCGGGCGATGATCTCGTCGTAGCCGCTTGGGCGGTGGGGCCGGGTGCAATTCGTGCAATCCTTGATGCCCTGGCGAAGGATGAAATTTCCGCCGCAGTCCGGGAGGAAATACAGGGGACAGAAGCAGAACAGACAGTTGAATTCGGCGGGATCAAGCCCCTGATGGCAGGGGAAATACTCGCACTGAACATTTTGGAAATAGCGGTGGCTTGGCTTCATGGGCCGGTATCCTCCCTGGTCGTGTCTACGCCTTGTGCGACGGGTCTGGAAGCCTCAAATGGCCTGCGGACGTTGGCACGCGGATTGCTTGATCTGTCCCGAGAACACCAGACCAGGAAAAACAGGACCGCCGAACATGTCGATCGACCTTTCCCAACTCACCCTCATGCGCGCCCGCCAGGATCTGGACGGGGCCATGGCCGGTCTGGGAACCTCCTCGGCGAGCGATCCTTTGAAGTTTCGGACCATGCTGTCCAGCCGCCTGGGCATCGACGGACAGGTGCTTGGGGCCGGGGAGGCCTTTGCCGGAAAGGCCTTGATGCAGGATTTGAGCGGTCTTGGGCTTGGGGAAGGCGCCTCCACGGATGATGCGGTTCTTGGAATGTCAGGGCTTGGCGCGGGGCTTTCCGGTCTGGGCGGAGACGAGTCCTTCGGGGATGGCCTGGGCGGGATGAACATGCTCAAATACAATGCCCTGCACACCCTGGCAAAGATTGCCGACACCACCCCGTCCACGACCCAGGCTGCGGCCCAGGCCGGAACGGATGCTGCCGGATCGAGTGAAGTGCGCCGCAGCGTGGTCAAAAACGCCGTGCGCATGGTGGTGAATTCAGGCGCCAGGCATCCGGACGATCTCGGGCATCTGTCCCGGGCCGCCAAGGGCGAGAACGCCGGATTCACCCAGAGCGAAGAAGAGCTGTTCATGGCGGCGGCCAAGGCCGAAAGCAGCCTTGAGTTGCGGATGCAGGCGGAATCCAAGGCGCAGGGCGCGGCGACGGGGCCGGTGTTGGCCTCCAGCCTGGAACGATCCGCTGGTTCCCTCAGTTCCCGCTACGAATCCGGCGGGGCCATCGATTGCATCGGCTACGACAAGAAGGGCGGCACCTCCTACGGCCAATACCAGATCGCCTCCAAGACCGGGACCATGGATAATTTCATCAAATTTCTGGACGAAAAGGCTCCGGACATCTCCACCCGGTTAAAGAGCGCCGGGCCCTCCGACACCGGCGGCAAGACCGGCAGCATGCCCGAGGAGTGGAAGGAAATCGCCTCGGAAGATCCCAAGCGGTTCGAGGCCCTGCAGCACGAATTCATCCGGGTCAACAACTATTCCCCGGCGGCCAAGAGCATCGTCCTGACCTCCGGGGTGGATGTGAACAGCCGGTCCCACGCCCTGCGCGAGGTCTTGTGGAGCACGGCCGTGCAGCATGGGCCAAACGGGGCGGAACGCATTTTCAGCAAGGCCATCGAGACGGCCCAGACCACCAAGACGGGTCAGGATTTTGACAAGGCGGTCATCGAGGAAGTCTATTCCATCCGGCAGCGGCAGTTCGGCAGCCACGGCAGACGCATCCGCGAGGCGGTCACGGCCCGCTTCCAGGACGAGAAGAGCTCGGCCATCGCCATGCTGGATCAGACCGCCGCCTAACGCACCACCATCACAATCCGTCGGTGTCGCGGTTTGCGCCTCGGCCCGAAGTCTCACGGGAACCAACCAGCGTTGACCCGCCAGCCCGTCCTTGCCGGGGGGCGTGCATCTGTTGCATGGTCCGTTTGCCTGACGGGACAATTTGTATTACCACACGTCAAATATCCATCAGGACGTGCGCATGACCGTAATCCCCTCCTCCTGCGCCAATGCGGCCGACGACATCCTGTGCCTGACGCGGCGTCTGGAGAAGCTCAAGCAGTGTTTCGCCCTGTGCGGCATCATCAATTCCACCCTGGATCTCCCCGAGGTGCTGGAGCGGATCATGAGCACCTCGCGCCGGGCCGTGGGGGCCGAGACGTGCAGCCTGCTTTTGGTGGACGAGTCTCCGGGCCCTGGCCGGGGTGAACTGGTGTTCCGGGTGGCCCAAGGCCCCATGAGCGATTTTTTGCGTCAGGGATTTCGCCTGAAGCGCGGCGAGGGGTTGGCGGGCTGGGCCTGCGAGCATGGGAAACCGCTGCTTATCGCCGACGCCTATGCTGACGCGCGGTTCAACCCCGAGGTGGACCGGCGCACGGGCTATCGCACAAAGACCATCCTCACCGTGCCCCTGGCGGTTCGGGGCAGGGTCATCGGCGTCTCCCAACTCATCAACAAGGAGGATGGGACGCCGTTTGACGCCACGGACCTGGAGACCTTCAGCCTGATCTGCGACCAGGCCGCCGTGGCCATCGACAATGCCCGGCTGCACGCCGAGATGCTCCAAAAACAGCGCATGGATTTCGACATGGAGTTGGCGGCCAACGTGCAGCAGGGATTCATTCCCAGGCGGACGCCCGAGTTCCAGGTTCTGGATGTGGCCGGGGTGAATCACTGCTGCGACGAGACCGGCGGCGACTATTACGACTTCATCGTCCGCAGGGATGCGGCAGGCTCGCCCACCCACCTGGTGGTGATGGTGGGCGACGTCAGCGGCCACGGCATCCCGGCGGCGCTCCTTATGGCCAGCGCCCGGGCCTTTCTGCGGGCCAGGCTTCTGGCCCCGGGCGGTATCGATATGGCCCTGCGCGACGTCAATCGCCTACTGTCCGAGGATCTGGGCATGACCGGAAGGTTCATGACCCTTTTCGCCCTGGAGATCGATGTGACCTCCCGGGACATCCTCTGGTCCCGGGCCGGCCATGATCCGGCCCTGATCTTCGATCCGGCCGCAGACGCCTTCCAGGAGCTTGGGGGCAAAGGCATCCCCCTGGGGATCGACCGGGAGTGGGTTTTTTGCAGCGACCGGATGCAGGCCCTGGCTGCGGGCTGCGTGGTGGTGCTGGGTACGGACGGCATCTGGGAGGCCCGTGATCCTGCCGGAGAAATGTATGGGAAAAAGCGGCTCAAAAAGGTGGTGCGGACCTGTTGCGCCAGAACGGCCTCGGAAATCGCCGATGCCGTCATGGCCGACGTGTCTGCCTACCGGTGCGGCCTGACCCGCCGCGACGATGAAACCGTGGTGGTCATCAAGATCAAGGAAACCTAGGAGTGCGACATGACCCAAATCATGATCCCCGTTGCCCTGCTTTTGGTTCTGTTGACGGCGGGATGCGGCCAGGACGACAGTAAATCTTTTGGCCGGGCGGATCTGAATAAGGATGGCAAGGTCATTTTCGAGGAAGGCGTCATCGCCTATCCGGACCTGACCGTCGAAGAATTTCGCCTCTACGACAAGGATGGCGGCGGGGCGTTAAGTGGCGAGGAATATGCGGTTTTTACGGCCGCCCGTAAGTCGGGTACGCCGCCGCCAGCCAAACCCGAGGCCAAACCCCAGCCCGTTGCCGATCAGGCGGCCGCGCCAGCCGCCCCCGCCCAGCCGGATCCGGCCGCCGCCTCGCTCCAGGCCGCCCAGCCCGGCGCGCAGCAGGTTCCCCCGGCGGCCCCGGCGGTCCCGGACGCGCCGCAGGGCCAGGCCCCGGCAAACATCGGCGCCGCGCCAGCCGCCCCCGCCCAGCCGGACGCCGCAGCGGCGAATGCCTCCCCGCCCACGCAAAGCGTCGAGGTGGCCTCCACCGCCATCGCCCCCGAACCCGAGAAAAAACCCGCCGGGCCGTCGACGATCTCCTACACCGTGCAGCGCGGCGATTCCCTGAACAAGATCGCCCATAAGTTCAAGGTCAGCGTCAAGGACATCATGACCAAGAACAAGATCGACAACCCGGACAAGGTGGCGGCGGGACAGGTTCTGGACATCCCCCTGCACGACGGCGCGGCCCAGCCCGGCGCCGCCAAAGACGCAACGCCGGACATGACGGCCTTTGTGGAAGGGTTTTTCGCCAAAAGCAGCGCGGCCGCGCCGGACGAGCTTCTGACCCTCTACGCCGAGGAGGTGGATTTTTATAAAAAGGGCGTGGTCAAAAAGGACTTCGTGCTCGAAGACAAGGTCCGCTATTTCGAACGCTGGCCCGCGCGGGCCTATACCCTGTCCGGGACGCCCAAGGTCGCGCCCGTGCCGGGAACCAAACGCACCCGGATCGACGCCCCGGTGCGTTACCAGGTGAAAAGCGGAGACAAATCCGCCTCGGGCGAGGCCCTGTTCGTCTTCGAGGTGGTCACCGACGGCGCTACCCCGCGCATCGTCTTCGAGGACAGCAGCGTGACCGCCCGTCCCTGATCCGTACGCTTTTTCTCGTTGTGAGCGCCGTCCGTGTCTGCGGGCGGCGCTTTTTTTGCATAAAGTGTTCGTGCCTTCCCGAGAGGCAAAATCCACCCACTGCGAGGCAGGACATGGAAATCAGCGGAACCTACAACGACATCACCCGGCTCATGACGCTTATCGGTTCCAGCTCCGACGAGGCCTCGGAATCGGAAACCACAACATCCTCCCACGAAACCACCGCCTCTTCCGCCTCTACCGATTCGGATTCCTCCTCCTCTTCCTCCGGAGATCTGGTCTCGCTTTCCGAAAACGGCTACGGCATCACCGGGCTCCTGGGAACCGTCATCCCCAACCAGAGCGTGCTGACCTCCCTGGAGGAAAAAACCACCCTTTTGCAGGAACATTTCCTCGGGGCTCTGAACACCAAGCTCGAAGAGGCCGGGATCGACACCGATACCCCCATCACCCTCAAGCGCAACGCCGATGGAACCATCGAGGTGGCGGGCGACCACCCGGACAAGGAGGCCATCGAGGCCCTTTTCACCGAAGAGCCGGTCCTGGCCGAGGCCTTCAACGCCATCGCCGACCAGTCCGAACTGGCCCGCAAGATCAAGGCCGACCGCAGCGTCGCCTTCGCCAGGTCCGGAGGGCTTGCGGCCTATACCAGCACCGCCCTGACCTCGTCGTCCTCGGACACGGAAAGCTTTTTCGCCAGCATGCTGGGGGATAGCCTGTCCACCTGGTTCGATTCCGAATAATCCGGGTACCGGGCCTGAGGGGGTTCCCCTCACACGGCGTATCCGGACGGCGGCAGGCGGGCGACGGGAAGTTCCCTATCCGGAGGCGCCCGGCAAAGCGGGGAGATGGGTCGCGATGTAGGCCTCCACGTCAAATTTTCGACGGCAGCCGCGCTCGTTCATGTATCGCACCTGGCCGTAGACCGGACGTTCGGTCCAGGGCCGGTCGTGCAACCCTCCTACAGACCACAGCACCCCCACGTAGCCGTTGGGGTCGCGGCCATCCAGGGCGTACCGGTCGTTGAGCCGCACCGCCGTGTCCAGGGCCTGCTGCGGCGTGGGCGACCATTCAAGTATTTTTTTCGCCCAATACATGCGCATATAGCCGTGCATCCGGCCCGTTTCCCGCAATTGGGCCTGGGCTGCGTTCCACAAATCCGAATGCGTCAGGCCCCGCTCGAAGTCCTCCCGGCTGTACGCGTATTCCCGCTGGTCCGAGGCATGGGCCAGAAGCGTCCTCTTCCCCCAGTCCGGCAGACCCTCGAAACGGTCATAGTCCTCGCAGTGCAGGCAGAAATTGTCCGACAGCTCCAGACGCACCACGCATTCCTCCACAAAGGCGTCCACGTTTTCCCGCCCCGCCTCGCGGCCTGCCGCCACAACCGAAAGCACCGCCCGCTGGGGCGCCAGCTGCCCAAAATGAAAATACGGCGACAGCCCCGACACCATTCCCGCATTGGGGTCGTTTCTGCCCCGCGCATAGCCCGGCAGCCGCTTCTCGACGAAATCCCGCAGGACCGCCCCCGCCGCCCGTTCCCCGGGCAGGAGGTCCGTCACCGGCGGCGCCCCGCCATCCGCGCCAAGCCCGGCCAGCGCCGCCGCTACGTCAAGCTCCCCCCCAAGCCCCCGCTCGCCGTAAGGATGCTCCGGCAGCTCGGGGAAATCCTCCAGATATTCCGGTAAAAGTCTCCCGATCTTCGGCCGAAGCGTCCGCGCCCCGTATTCCCGCTTCCCCGAGGCCACCCGGCAGGGAACCACGTTGTGGGCATCCGTCTCATACAAGTCCGCGTCCACCGCCGCCGCCACCGCCCGCTTCCAGCCCACCTTCACCCGCAGCGGATCGAAATCCGTCACCACCGCCTTCGCCGCCACCTCCCGGCAATACGCCGCCACCTTTTCGCCCGGGTCGCCCCGCAAAACCGCAAAGCGTATCCCGCGCGCCGCACATCCGGCCGCCACCTCGCGCAGCCCCGCCAACATGAAGGCGTACTGCCGCAGGCCCGCGCCCAGGAAACCGTCCGCCAGGCAAAACACCACATGCAACGGCCTGCGGTGCGACACCGACAAGGCAAAGGCGTGCAGCAGAGCCCAGTTGTCGCCAACCCGCTGGTCGCGGCTCATCCAGTAGACCACCGGACCCCGGCCGCCTGAGCCGGAGCGCCACAGATGCGTGCGAAGGGGATTGATGTCCATGGGACAGGTGTAGTGCGGAAGCCGGGCGGCGACAAGAGGAGGCGCGATATTGGGGAGGAGGCGCTGCCTCCTCCCCAAACCCCTCTACCGCCAGGGGGCCATTGCCCCCTGGACCCCGCATAGGCTTCGCGTCGTGTGGCGGATAAAATGTGGCGCGGGATGTTGCCCGGAGCATTGCTCCGGGCAACATCCCGCGCCACTGGACGCGAAGCGCGCCCGGGGGGTCCGGGGGGACAGTCGTCCCCCCGGGCGGGGTACGGGGCGGCAGCCCCGATTTTCTTCTCTTACGCCTGGGCCTCGCGGCGTGCAGCCGGGCGGTAGGAGGGGTTTTGTCCGGCCGGGCGGCTGTGGCCGCGTCCGTTGCCGTTGCCGTAACCGCCGCCGGGGCGGCGATTGCGGTTGTAGGTATCGCGGGGGGCGGCGGGCTGGGCGCGGTATTCCTGCGGCGTGGGCGCGAAGCCTTCGAGTTCGCGGCGAGGCAGCGGTTTGCCCATGGCGTGTTCGATGGCCCGGACCATGGACATATCTTCGCGGGTGATCAGGGTATGGGCCTGGCCCTGGCATTCGGCGCGGCCGGTGCGGCCGATGCGATGGGTGTAGGCGTCGGGGGTGTCGGGGATGTCGAAGTTGATGACGTGTCCGACCTTGGAGACGTCGATGCCCCGGGCGGCGATATCCGTGGCCACCAGGACGCGGTAGGTACCGGCCTTGAAGCCGTCGAGGGCGGCCTGGCGTTGGCGCTGGGACAGGTTGCCCTGGATGCAGGCGGCGCGGCAGCCGGACTTGCACAGCAGTTCGGCCAGGCCTTTGGCCTTGTGTTTGGTGCGGGTGAAGACGATGACTGATTCGGCCTTGGCCTGGTTGAGCAGTTCCATGAGCAGCGGGGTTTTGCGACTCGGGGTGACCGGGTAGACGGCGTGCTCGACGGTTGCGGCCGGGGCCTGGTTGCCGATGCGCACGGTGACCGGCTCGGTCAGGATGTCGTCGGCCAGGGCGCGGATGCTGCCGGGCATGGTGGCGGAGAAGAGCAGGGTCTGCCGCTTGGCCGGGAGTTTTTCCAGGATGGCGCGGATGTCGGGGAGGAAGCCCATGTCGAACATGTGGTCG
>Ga0209467_1002208_pt1 | contig 14338 bp, 16 predicted proteins | sample Higcelwee11metaG_FD_187175 | JGI IMG/M metagenome (GOLD analysis project Ga0209467, IMG submission 187175) | Freshwater pond sediment microbial communities from the University of Edinburgh, under environmental carbon perturbations - High... | ecosystem: Environmental > Aquatic > Freshwater >...
AATCTTCAAGATCAAATGTGCCCTCTTTTTTGTTGATTGCCTGGATTACCCCGATAACACTCCCGTTTACACGAAGTGGAACAGCTATCATTTCTCGTGTTACAAATTTAATCTCCTGATCACAATAGCGGTAAAATCGTTCGTCAGACTGAACATCAGGAACAATCAGCGGGGTGTCGTTCTGCGCAACCCAACCGGCTATCCCCTGACCCTCGGGAACTCTGAAACAGATTAATTTCTCGCTCTGAGAGCCAAGAACAACCTCGAAATCAAGTTGTCCGGTCTGTTCATCGACCAGCAACAGGCTTCCAGCTTCTGCATTGGTGAGTCTGCAGATTGATTTTACGGCATGGTTCATTATCACCGTTTTTTCGTGTGATGAGTTGACCAGGGCTGCCATTTCCATAAGCGCTGAAAGTTTATCTTTTGTATTCTTTGCATTGGATTTGCCGGGCATTTTATCTCCTCCCGAATACAGCACTTATTATCCCAAAAACGGCAGTTCATGTCCACGAAGGACACGAAGTTTCACGAAGATTCAATAGGTTACAGCAATCAAATAATTCACCCAAAAGGTTGTTGCTGTCTTGGCCTAAACAATCTGTTTTTCTTGGTGTTTCTTCGTGTACTTCGTGGATAACTGCTTTTTCTAGGATTATTATTAGTGCGTCAGCATCTTAATGAAGAATCCAATTATTACAGGAGTGCCGGCACGTCAACTTAAATTGATTTCAGCATGACAAAACCTGTCAATTCCATATCTTAATCGCTTTAACCACCATGGAGCGTCCACTTGACAAACAGGATCCGCATCAAGCAATACTTCCAGAAGTTATTTTGTAGTGAACGTACAGACACCATCCCACCCTTCCGGCGGTGGGACCTGCAGATACTGCTGAACACGGGTAAGATAGAGCTGGTACAGCTTTCTATCCGCCTTGTGGACAATCAGCTGCTGCAGCAGTTCTTCAGCAACGAGCCACTCCTGCTTGCGATAAGCAATTACCATCCGGTTGAATATCGATATATCAAGCTGATAGCTGTCTTCCATGGACGATTCCGCACCGCAGGGTTCAAAGATCGCCACCGGTTCATGTTTACCCTTTACCCGTACCAGATCCAGTTCACGCCAGACATACCCGGCAATAAGCGCTCTGGTCGTCTCGCCAACAATCACCCAGGTATCATACTGACGGGTCAATCCCTCCAGGCGGGAAGCCAGGTTAACGGCATCCCCCATAACCGTATAGGCCACCCGGAAACTGGAGCCCATGTTGCCGACCCGCATCTGACCACTGTTAACGCCAATGCCGATCTTGATCTCAGGGAACCCCTGCACCGTCATTTCCTGTTGCAGGGTCACCATCCGTTTACGCATGGCAATGGCGGCCTGCACGGCATGCAAGGCATGGTCGGGATCGTGCAACGGAGCACCCCAGAAGGCCATGATCGCATCACCGATATACTTGTCCACCGTGCCACCATGTTCATAGATGATGGCGGTCATGGCGGTCAGATATTCGTTCATGAAGAGTGCCAGCTCTTTAGGAGTTAGTTTTTCAGAGATGGTTGTAAAGCCGACTACATCCGTAAAGAGAACTGTCATCTCGCGGCTTTCAGCTTCCATGGTAAACCGTTCCGGGTCTTTACTCATGGTACTGACAATCTGGGGAGGAACGTATTGACCGAACAGACCGGTAATCTGCCGCTTGGTGCGGGATTCAACCAAAAAACCGTAGCTGGCGTTAAAGGCGTACAACGCCGGGAAGAGCAGCATCTGCGATGCCAGGGGAAGCACCAGACCTGAACGCCAGGCCAGATAATTGATACCACCACTGACAGCCAGCGCCACCCCTGTCAGGAGTAACGACCAGAGTGGTCCAAGAAATGGCAGCAACAACGCCAGCAGAAGTCCGCCAACAAACAGACAGGCCAGTTCAGCGCCACGTGCATAACTGGGGGCATGCTTGATCTTGTTGTCCAGAATACCGGCAATCATATTGGCGTGGATCTCCACCCCGGCATACACCGCCGAAACCGGAGTAGATCTCAGATCCATCAGACCGGGAGCGGTGGTGCCCACCAGTACAATTGCCCCTTCCAGCGCCTCTTTTTTAACACGCCCTTTCAGAATATCTGCCGCAGAAACGTACAGAAAACTGCCCTGGTTACCCCGATACGGAATCAGTGCAGTGGCGGAACTGTCCACCGGAATCCGCAGATCAGCCACCTGCAACCATTCCAGCATGGAACCGCCTTCTGCCGGAAAACCGGGCACGATCTCTGGCAGACCAAACATGGTCCGCAACACTGCCAGCGACAGTGATTCATAGTAATTTCCGCCGTGCAGCTGCAGCATCGGCACCCGCCGGGTCACACCGTCCGGGTCAGGATCAGGATTAAAATGCCCTCCAATTTTAACCGCCTTCTGCAGCACCGGAATATTAGCACCATACCCGGTTTTGGCAGGGATCGTCGTAACACCTCCCTTAAAGGCATCTTTAGCCAGCACCGGTGGCGGCAACAAGCCGGAAGTACGGCTTTTCCCCTCAAGATCATTGGCAAAGTAGTAGCCCAGCACCACCGGACGTTTTTTCATACGGGAAGCCAGCAGACTATCATAATCAAGCCGACCACGAGACTGCGCCAGCACCTTTCTGAAACCTGCATCCTTACTGAGCACCCCACGGGACAGGGCTTCCAGCTCACGCAGCCCGGAGCTGGTATCCGGTTCGGCAAAAACCACGTCAAACCCCACCACTGCGGCATGATAACGATCAAAGAGCAGGTCCATCATCCGGGCAACCTGATTACGACTCCAGGGCCAACGCCCTACTTCAGCAAGAGACTTCTCATCAATATCAACAATGACAATCCGCTCATCCACCCCACCCGGCATGGTGCGCAGCAGGCGGTGATCATAACTCCATTGTTCAAGCTGTTGAACAAGCCCAAGCCGGACCCATCCTGCACCGTACAGCATAAAAAGCGCCAGTAGGGCAAGACCAACGCCAATCCTCAGGACATGTTTTCTCATCACGGGTTCCTTCAGGTGAGCAACGTGGATTGTAAAACAGTGTACCAAGTTTACCAGTTGTTTGTTGATTTACAAGCGTATCTCGCCTCAGTACACCCTCTCCATACAAAATGAACGGAGAGCAAAAAGCTCTCCGTTCATTCATTTTTCCTTATGTGGCAATCTGCTTAGAAGTTGATATCAAGCTGGGTAGTAAAGGCCGGCTTACCGCCGGGCAGGTCACCAGCGCCTGAAGACTTATAGAAGGGGTTAAAAAACACAGTACCAACCAGCAGGGAAACATTCTTGCTAAAGGCCCAGGAACCGCCCACAGACAAAGCGCCGTTGGCATTATTGCCGCTCATGTAGTCAACAGCCAGCCAAAGTTTATCAGAAACCTCGCTCATGGTACGGTCCCATGATGCCATCATACCGCTGTTGTTATTTTTAGGATTATAGCCGGTTCTCAGTGCCCGCTCGGAACCATAATAGCCACCACCCGAGAGACGACCGATTACCGGAAGAGTCTTGCCAACCAGACCGTAGACGATGTTCTGGCGGGTTGAACCAACCGTTTCTGCCTTGTCTACGGTTCCCATATTGTAAATACCAAGAGCGAAAGCAGGCATACCTTTGATACCGAATGCATCTTCAGGTGTTCCCATCTTTGCATTAAAATAGATCGGATGATGATCAGCATTATGCACGTCATTCTGGAAATTGTTTGAAAGATAATCAATACCGATTTCAAGTTTCAGGTTCTCCAGCGGGGATACGCCTGCTGTAACCCCGACATCATACATATTAGCCCCGGCTGAGCTTTTTTGAGCAAAACGACCATAGTAATCAATACCAACGTTCACTTCACCAAAGCCTTTGACATCAGGTGAAGGTATCCAAACCTGGGTAGACGGTGTTGCCAAAGCTGCAGATGCACAGGTCAGGGTCAGGGCTGCTGCCAGGATAATGCTGCGAACTGATTTCATAAATACTCCTCCTATGGGGTGATTGGCACCTGCATATAGCGGGTTTAAATGCGCCGTTGGTAACGTTGTTGTAACAGTAAGCGTGCCAACAATGATAACAAATCAGATTGCAGATATTTAATATTTGATTACAATGAGTTGCACAAAGGATCAAGTAACCCCTGATGCACTTGATTGCACGACACACACCGACAGTGACCATAAATTAATCAATTGATGCTGCATTGTGCAGCAGTCTGGAGGCACTTCATGCCCAACTATCTTGCATTTTCCAGTGACAACTATGCTGGCATCTGCCCGGAAGCCTTGCAAGCCCTGGCAGAGGCCAATACCGGTTTTAGTCGTTCCTACGGTGAAGATCCGTTCACCGACCAGGCATGCCGACAAATTCGTGAAACCTTTGAGACCGATTGCCAGGTCTTCTTTGTCTTTAACGGCACCGCTGCTAATTCGCTAGCCCTGGCCTCACTCTGCCAGTCCTACCACAGCATAATCTGTCATGATCTTGCCCATGTTGAGACCGATGAATGCGGTGCTCCGGAGTTTTTCTCAAACGGCACCAAGATCCTGCTCGCGTCAGGTACAAACGGAAAAATTGACCTGACTGCTGTAGAGCAGCTGATTACCCGGCGCAGCGACATTCATTATCCCAAACCACGGGTACTTTCAATGACTCAATCCACCGAACTGGGTACCGTTTATACCCCTGCAGAACTATCAGCTGCCGGAGAACTGGCAAAAAAGCATGGCCTGCGTCTGCATCTGGATGGAGCCCGCTTTGCCAATGCAGTAGCATCCCTGGGCTGCCACCCGGCAGACATTACCTGGCGGGCCGGTGTGGACGTACTCTGTTTCGGAGGAACCAAAAACGGCATGGCAGTGGGTGAGGCGGTGGTTTTTTTCAACAAGGGACTGGCTGAAGAATTTGATTATCGCTGTAAGCAGGCAGGTCAACTGGCCTCAAAGATGCGCTTTCTTGCTGCCCCCTGGATCGGCATGTTACGGAACAACAACTGGCTTGTACGGGCAACCCACGCCAATCGTTGTGCCCGACTATTGGCAGATCTTATTCAGGATATGCAAGGTGTTAACGTAATGTTTCCGGTTCAGGCCAATGCGGTCTTTATCAGCATGCCACAAGACTCTATCGAGGCACTGCATAGGCTGGGCTGGCATTTCTACAGTTTTATCGGCGCCGGTGGTGCACGCTTGATGTGTTCATGGGCTACAGAGGAGGAAGATGTCAAGGCGCTGGCGGAGGATATACGGAACTGTTTGTAGGAGCACATAACTTCGTACCCCTACAAACAGATATTTCTTTTAAGTCTTGGCTCTACTGTTCATATTTGCAGCTCCAAAGTCAAATCCCCCTACAAAGGGGGGGATTTGACTTTGAGTCTTACACAATGTTTCAATATCTTCTACCGTAGCCGCCTCTGTCGTAGCCACCTCTGTCGTAATCTCTTCTCTCATCATTGTGCTTCAGGTTAGAAATATGACGTTCCAAACGGTCCAACTGCCTGTTAAGTCGCTCTCTCTCGTGGTGGTTCAACCTGCCATCCGCCAGCATCTGCGCTTCTTGTTCACGGATGCCTCGAAGTTCACGCTTAAGCCGGTGTGCTTCTTCTCTGGTTAATGCGCCACGGTGAATACCTCGATCAATACGCTCATAGGCATGTCGGACCCGTTGGTCGATCGAGTCGGCATAAACGACAGTAGAAAAGCTCAGAACGATTGCTGCTGCAATCAGAAGTAATTGTCTGATTTTCATAACTCCTCTCCTTTACTATCAGGCTTGTTACCGAATCGATCTATCCAAGCATAAACCAAAAACTCATGCACTCTTCATACTCTCTTACTATTTTTGAGGCGCTGCTGGTGCTGGTGCCAGCTCCTGCTTGGGCTGATCCCTTTTGTGGTGATGTTTTCTCGTATGCTTTACCTTGGCGTAACAAGCTTTCAGCTCTTCACGATTTTTGGCGGCCTCTACGCATGCCTTTGCCTCTTGCCCCTTCGCAATTCGTACCTCAATCCGCTTGAGAAGCTTGGCCTTACGCTCTTCAAATTTTTGCTCTGGAGCCGCTGCCTGGACCTCTTTCTTTTCAGGAGTCGTGGCCGCTGGTGCAGGGTCTGCTGCAAATGCAGGTGTTGTAAAAAGGGCCATAACTGCTGCGGTGATCAGTAACTTTTTCATACATTCTCCCCTATTCTGATAAGATACCACCACTGGTAGTAATGGTGGCCCATTACGGCAACGGAACAAACCGTTATCTATTCCGATCACGATTATCGTAGTCAGAACCTCGATCACGTCTGTCATGATCAGGACCCCGGTCGCGATTATCGCGGTCAGGCACCCGGTCACGATAATCCCTGTGATCATAATGACCGTCACGATGGCCATGTGGAGGTGGTGGTGGATCATACGGGTGGTGATAATACCGGTAACAAGATCCTAACAAAAGAGAGACACTCACAAGCATGAGTAGCAACTTTTTCATACAAGCTCTCCTTTCACGGCATAGACTCCTACAATCACGGCACCAAAGCTGTATTCAAATGGCGTATACAAAAGAGTAGCTTAAAAAACAGGCTTGTCAAATGAGTATTTTGACTAACCAGAAAAGCCAACACAAAAGTTCAACAGGCCATGGCGGCAGAAATTTCCTGTACCAGCTCTGATGCATCCAGCATCTCAAACTTTGTATCCGTGGTTATCAGCCAGCGACCGTTGGCATCTTTTTCAATCCTGGCCGGTTCTTCAAGCGCCACTGACGCAATCTGCCCTACCTGAAGGGCCAGTCCTCCCAGCTGAAGGTCCAGCACAACAATCTTTTCCGGCTGTAATTCTGCTTCTTCACTGATATATCGGGCCAAGTCTACCACCGCGACCACAACTCCGGCGGAACGGGTAGCCCCCAAACACCAGGCCGGTGCCCGAGGCACCTGCGCAAGGGGACGCAGTTCACACACCTCGGCCACCTGTTCAAGGGGTAGTGCATAGTTCTGCCTGCCAACCTTCATAACAATAAAGCGACGTTCATTATTCATACTGTTTCCACCAGCTCAATGGGTTCTTCCAGCGTGAAACAGCGGACAACTTTTTCCAGATCGTCCGCCAGCTGAGCCAGCTCCCGGGTTGCCTGGGCCATATCCTGCATGGCAGCCAGCTGTTCTTCCGTGGCAGCAGAAACCTCTTCCGTTGCTGCAGCGTTATCATCAGCCACCTTGGCTATCTCATCAATGGCATGCACCATCCTTTCAGAACTTTCCAGCTGCATCTGGGAAAGATCCGTAATACTGTTTGCTCGACGCTCGGTTTCCTGCACGCTGGTGATAATCTCGCTGAAGGCTGAGGCTGTAACATCAACCCTTTTCTTGCCTTCACGGATAATGCGTGTACTGTCCTTCAGGGTTTCATGCACCTTCTGGCCTTCATCCTTCAAGGTCATGATCAGTTCATTGATCTCACCGGCAGAACGGGAAGAGCTGTCTGCCAGCTTGCGTACCTCATCTGCCACCACCGTAAATCCTTTACCATATTCACCTGCCCGCACCGCTTCAATGGAAGCATTCATAGCCAGCAGATTGGTCTGACGGGCAACCTCTCCGATAAAATCAGCCACCTTGGCCACCCGCTGCAGTCGACTGTTAAGCTGCTCAAAACGGACTCCAAGCTCCTCAATCCGCACAAAGAAATCTTGCATCAACAGCAGGACATCGTCTGCCAAATCGGCCCCGCGACGTGCGGTGAGACTGGTCTCACGGGCAGCACGGGAGCTCTCCCGCGCACGGGATGCTATCATCTCGATTGAGATAGCCGTTTCCTTGATGATACGTGAGCTACGCTCCACCAGTTCGGCCTGGGTTTCGGCACCGTGGGCAATCTGCTCAATGGCCTGCGCCACCTCCTGGGTGGAAGCGCTGATTTCAACAGCTGTGCCGTTTAACTCCCGCGAGGCCCCGGCCAGTTTACCGGAGCTACCCCTGATATGCCCCACCAGATCCCGCAGATTCTGGATCATCAGATTTATAGCGGATGCCAGCTCGTGGGTTTCATCCGGCATCCTGGTTGGTGGCAACTGAATATCGCGGGAAAGATCACCTTGGCTGACCTCATTGGCTGATTCGGTTAGTTGACCGATACAACGGGCAAATCTCCGCGAAAACAAAGCTCCCATGACCAGACCCACCGTCATCGCCACCACGATGGTCAGAAATTGCGTGATGTCTGGTGAGTAGCCCAACGCGGACACTCCCGAAGGTGCAAAGGCCACCACCGCCACTACGGCAATAAAACCAAGGATGAATTTATACCCCAAAGGTACTCGTACTCGCATTGTCCATCTCCTCTATGTACGGCGATATATCCGTTCTACCGGATCAAAGGTAGCAAACCTGCTTCTTAGCGGTGTTGGCATGCTCTCGGACTTGCCCAGCACCAGTATACCACCTGGCGGCAAAATATCCGCAATACCATGCAGGATTTTTTCCTGAGCAGGACGGTTAAAATATATCAGCGTGTTCCGGCAGAGCACCAGATCAGACGGCTGATACTGTTCAATCCGGTGCAGGTCCATACGACCGAAATGAACCAGACACCGCACCTCCGGGCGCAGTAAAAAACCTTGATCTACTTCACAAAAAAACCGCTCACGACGTTCCGGCGAGATCCCGCGTAATCCCGTTTCTGCATAGCAACCGGCTTCTGCCAGTGCCAGCACCCTGGAATCAATATCGGTAGCCTCGATTTCAAACTGCTCCGGTACCGCTTGCCTGCCATATACCTCCACAAGCAGCATGGCAAGCGAGTACGGCTCTTGCCCGGCAGAACAGCCGATACTCCAGAATCGTAGTCTGCGGCCTTCCCCTGCCTTCAGCAACTCTGGTAACAGCAGAATCTGTAACGTTTCAAACATACTGCTATTGCGGAAAAATTGGCTGACATGAATCGAGAGAGAACCGGCCAAAAGTTGCCCTTCAGCAGGATCATGGACGAGACGGTCCAGATACTGTTCAAAGCATTGACAACCAGAACGTCTGATCCGGGCCGCAATCCTCCGCTTGACACAGCAGGCTTTGTAGGCCTCAATACAGGCTAACTCTGTCTGGTTGGCCAGTTGCTCAATAATCAACGACAGCTGCTGGTCACTCAACTCATTCAGTTCGTTCGGCATGGCTGACATCTGCCCCCACAGGCTTCTCCTGGTGCAGCTTTTACCTATTTTATCACGCAGCTTGCTTGCTGCAACTACCGTCACTGGAGGATGTATGAAGTATACTTTCCTGCTCCTGATTTTTCTACTTTGCTGCTGCAGCAACAGCCTTGCAGGTGATCTTCCACCTTTTGCCGTTGCCCGGCAGCCGATCCCGGTCTTTAACAGTGCAGAGGCTGCCTTGCCCGGTGCAGTACAAAAAAGGGACCGCTGTGGTCAGATTCGAGAACTGGAACTGATCGCCCTGCCCGGCACTGTTTTCAGGATTGTTGCAACAGTACCTGAAACAGCTGAGATACTGCAAGTTACCACGGATGACTACCAGGCGCCAGCAGGGACCAACCTGTATGTTGCTACTGCGTTACTTGCATTGCAGCATGAAAAGCCTGAAGCACGCAAGCAACAGCTGCCACAACGGGATCTGCTGTTCCAGAAGCTCCGCAGTGCAATCGGCCTGCCCTATGTCTGGGGTGGTAATCTGAGAGCAGGAATACATACAGGAGGGAAACTTCAGTTTGCCGGGCTTGATTGTTCCGGCCTTTTGTACGAAGCCACCAACGGCTCTACGCCGCGAAATACCGAACAACTTGTGCAGTTTGGCACCGCCGTTACTATTGAAGGCCTGGGGTTAGAAAAGCTGGTACAACAGCTACGGCCCCTCGACCTGATCGTCTGGAAGGGGCATGTCATCATCGTACTGGATCAACGCACTGTCATCGAAAGTATTCTGAATTGTGGCAAGAAGATGAACGGAGTAATGGTAACTCCGCTTGAGACGCGCCTGAAGCAGTTGTTGCAAGAACGAAAACCGGTGAACAGCTGGCCTGATGACAAACCGAAAGCTGCGCTGTTTGTGGTGCGGCGCTGGCTGTAACGATCCTTGCCCCAGCGACAACTCAGGCAGCGGCCTTGGGCCTTGCCCCCTGTTTCTTATCGGGAACTGGCAGCTTCAGGGTACGTAGCACCTGCTCCAGGTCGCTCCAGACATCCCAGTAATGCTGCTTGTTATCCTTGTTACGCAGCAGGAATGAAGGATGAAAGGTTGGCATCACCGGTATCCCCTGATAGCGGTGGAACGTTCCGCGCAAGCGGGAGATCGGCTCCTTGTTTCCCAGCAGTGTCTGGGCCGCAAAGGTACCCAAGGCCACAATTACCTCCGGTTTGATGATCCGCAACTGCTGTTGCAAAAAAGGTGAACAGGTGGCGATCTCATCCTTATGGGGATTCCGGTTGGCGGGCGGACGGCATTTAAGCAGATTACAGATATACACCTGAGCCCGGGAGAGCCCCATAGCCTCTATCATGCGGGTCAAGACCTGTCCTGCCTCCCCTACAAACGGCTCACCCTGACGGTCCTCATCAGCGCCGGGCGCTTCGCCAACAAACACAAGCCGGGCTTTTTCATTACCTGCTCCAAAGACCAGATTGGTGCGGGATTGAGCAACAGCACAACGTTGACAGTCACCGATCTGATGGCGAAGTTCTTCAAGGGTCCGGGGCTCAGCGGTCGGAGGCCGGATACCACGCAGTTCTGGCTCCTGCCCCCTGGCCTCTGGCCCGTGCTCTTCAGGAACACCTTCAACCCCGCTTTCTTCCAGCTCCAGCAGGTATTCCCGTACCGAGGCATACATTATTTCAGGCCTTAGTCTGTTCACCATACAAACCTCATCTTTGCTTTTAAACCGTCCTGAAGTATTGTTATCAGATGATCCGATTTATACTGACACTCCTGATCCTGCTGTTCATACCCCCTGATGACGCTTTGGCCTGGGGGGGCGGCACCCATTTACTGATCGGGCTTGACGTACTTGCACGTCTGCAGCAACTTCCACCCCAGCTGGCCCAGTTGCTTGCCACCTGTGCCAACGATTTTCTGTATGGCTGTCTGGCCGCAGATATCATCATCGGAAAAAAACATACTCACTACCTGCTGAACTGCCATCGCTGGCGGGTTGGTAAACGTCTGTTACAGTCGGCCCAGGACGATCCCCAACGGGCCTGTGCATACGGGTATCTCTGCCATCTTGCTGCCGATGTGGTTGCACACAACTACTATGTGCCATACAAGACCATCCGCTCCTTCTCCACTATTTCTCTGCGTCATACCTATTGGGAGCTGCGTTTTGAGTCATTTGTAGAGCCGGACATCTGGGAGCGGGCCAGGGAAGTCTGTCTGGCCGGTCGCCGCCACGATGATGCCCTGCTACGCCGGGTGATGGCACCCACCCTGTTTTCCTTCGGCACCAGCAAGCGGATCTTTGACTCGATCCTGCTACTCTCACGTCTTGAGCGCTGGCAGCTGCTGATCAAGGCACTGTCAACCAATTCAAAGCACCGACTGACGCCGAAAGACCGACAAGAGTATCTGGCATGTACCATGGAGGTGGTCATGGATCTGCTGACCCATGGAGAGGAGTCATTCTGCTGGACTGCAGATCCCACTGGAGAAGCAGCCCTGGAAGTGGCCCGGGAGATGCGGCGTCATTTGCGTTTCCTGTACCAAACCGGTCGTATCAACCATGAGGAGGGGATGGAGCGGGTTGAGTTTCTCAAACCAACACTTAAACGATCAATTCACCACCCGGAGCTCCTGAGCATTCTGAAAGAAGCCTGCCACGATCCGACATCACCGTTTATCCTGTAACAATCCCCATATCCGGTCCAGAATCAGATCCGCCAGCTGATCCTTTGACATAAGTTCAAGGGGCTCAACCCTGCCGTCCCGATACAACAATCGGGCAATATTGGTTACCACATTGAACCCGGCACCTTCCTGGCTGACATCGTTCGCCACAATCATATCCAGATTCTTGGCCGCCAGTTTTGCAGCGGCATGGGCCTGCAGTTCAGTGGTCTCTGCCGCAAAACCCACCAGCAGGGGCCGCTTTTCCAACTGCCCAAGCTCTGCAAGGATATCTGGGTTTTTCTCCAACTCCAGGGTTAGCTGTTCACCACTTTTTTTCAATTTTTCTGCGCTACGACCAGTTGGCCGGTAATCGGCCACTGCCGCCGCCTTGATCACCACAGTACAGTCAGCAATTCTGGTCAAGACCGCTTCACGCATCTGCCGGGCAGACTCAACGGCACAAAGGTCAACCCCTGGGGGTGGTTCAAGACAGGTGGGACCACTCACCAAGAGAACCTTCGCCCCCCGGTGGCGGGCGGCCCGTGCCAATGCGTAGCCCATCCTGCCTGAAGAGTGGTTTGAGATATAACGGACCGGATCGAGCTCTTCCCGCGTTGGACCAGCGGTGATCAGCACGGTTTCGCCGACAAGATCATGGGAAGCAAGCACGGCGCAGGCTTCATCAAAGATCCGTTCTGGACGGGCCAACCGTCCGGTACCGCTCCACCCGCAGGCCAGACTGCCAGATTCGGCATCCGCAAAAAAATAGCCATGCCTGCGCAGTCTGGCTTCATTTTCCTGATAAAGTGGATTCTGGTACATGTTAACGTTCATGGCTGGAGCCAGCAGAACCGGTGCCTTGGTGGCCATGACCGTTGTGGTCAGCAGGTCATCGGCTATGCCGTTGGCAAGTTTGCCGACCAGATTGGCGGTGGCCGGTGCAATCAGAAAGAGATCGGCGCGGTCTGCCAGCGATATATGCCCGATCTCCTGCTCCTGAATCAGGTTAAACAGCTCTGTATGCACCGGGTTAGCCGAGAGGGTTTGAAAGGTAAGTGGCGTGACAAACTCAATGGCCGCTTTAGTCATGATGACATGGACACTGGCACCGGCTTTCGTCAAAAGACGCAGTAGCTCCACCGCCTTGTACACGGCTATGCCACCTGCCACACCCAACACTACAGTCTTTCCGGTCAGATCGGTCATGGTTTCAGTCCAGATAGGGATTATGGCGTTTCTCATGGCCAATGGTAGTGGCAGGACCGTGCCCCGGATAGACCTGCACCATATCCGGCAGGCAAAAGAGGCGGGTCTTGATCGATTCAACCAGTTGTGAGTGGGAGCCGCCCGGCAAGTCGGTTCGCCCGACACCGTCGGCAAAAAGCGTATCACCAGCAATCAACTTCTGGTGCTGTTCAAGATACAGGCAACAACCACCCGGCGTATGACCAGGGGTATGGATCACCTGAAGCTGTTGATTGCCAAAGGTAATTACCATCCGGTCTTCCAGCGCATGGTCTGCTTCAGGAGAATTCTCTCCCGGTAGTCCATACATGGCTGACACCTGAGCAACCCGTGCCAGCATCGGCGCATCGGCCTGATGAATATAGAGGGGTGCTTTGGTGGCCTGTGTTAACTGCAGGTTGCCTCCGATATGATCAAAATGGCCATGGGTGTTGATGATGGCCACAAGCGTGAGTTTCTGGCGCTGAACTTCAGCCAGAATTCGCTCAACCTCATCACCTGGATCCACCACAATCCCTAGTCCGGTCTCTTTACAGCCAAGGATAAAACAGTTTACCCCCAGAGCCCCCACCACAATGTTCTCAAACACCATGAACGTTCACCTCATCTTATAATCTTGATTCAGGCCACTTGCCGCAGCACCGGTTTGGTGCTATGTTTTTTCAAAGGAGATTTTGCCATGGCAAAAAAACCGTTTGTCGATCAGGACATCTGTATCAGTTGCGGACTTTGTGTCAGTATCTGTCCCCACGTATTCCAGTTCAACGACTCAGGCAGATCAGAATGTTACAATCAGGATGGTGCCACTGAAGCTGAAATACAATCAGCCATTGACGGCTGTCCGGTTCAAGCGATCAGCTGGTCTTCCTGAAAACCCAACAAAGGAGAAAGTAATCATGCAAAAGTACGTCTGCAACATCTGTCAGTATGAGTATGACCCGGCTGCCGGTGACCCTGACCACGGTATCGACCCAGGTACCGCTTTTGAGGATATTCCAGAGGATTGGTGCTGCCCGCTCTGCGGCGCTGGCAAGGATGTCTTTGAAGAGGCATAAACAGTTGCAGGGGCAGGTTTCAAACCTGCCCCTGCAAACCCGCGTCCCTTACAATTCTCCATCCAGTACCTTCAGAAACTCTTCCAGCTCGGCAGGCTGCAGATCACCCATATGGGCGATCCTGAAGGTCTGTCCCTTGATTTTGCCGTAACCATCATCAAAGGCGTACCCTTTTTCACCCAGTTGTTTTTTTA
>Ga0209467_1002211_pt1 | contig 14313 bp, 13 predicted proteins | sample Higcelwee11metaG_FD_187175 | JGI IMG/M metagenome (GOLD analysis project Ga0209467, IMG submission 187175) | Freshwater pond sediment microbial communities from the University of Edinburgh, under environmental carbon perturbations - High... | ecosystem: Environmental > Aquatic > Freshwater >...
GCTCACCGCCTTTTCCTTTGTCAGGATCAGAACCTCGTCGCGAGGGACGTTGAACTCCTGCATGAGACGGTTGATCTTCTGGTCCGGCAGTTCAGGCATCTTCTTTCGAATTCTGTCGATGAAGTCCTCCGGAAGCTCGATCTCTGCCAGGTCAGGATCAGGGAAATAGCGGTAATCAGGCGCATCCTCTTTGCTCCGCATGGGTAAGGTGATCCGTTTTGCTTCATCGTAAAGCCTTGTCTCCTGGGTAATCTCCCCTCCGGATCGGAGGGTCTCCGACTGCCTTTTGATCTCAAATTCCAGGGCATCCATAATGAACTTGAAAGAGGCCATGTTCTTGATTTCCGATCGATTGCCAAAGCCCTTCGTGCCCCTGGGCCGCAGGGTCGAGCGCTGGTTCGCCTGGTTCCACCAGTTCCAGCAGGGCCTGACCCAGCACTACGTGCTGTACATCCTGGTGGCCGTGCTGCTTCTGCTGGGCTCGCTCATCCCCATGGACGGCCACCTGGCGCGCCTGTTGGCGCGCTGAGGCGAAAGGCCGCTCAGGCGTAGGTCCGCTCGTCCACCAGCTTTTTCGCGTCCGGGGGCAGCGCGCCGGAAGCCAGCATCTCCACCTCGGGCCGGAGCTTCAGCAGGGCCTGGAACGCGGCCTGGAAGGCCGCCGCGTCGAGCGCTCCGGACAGGGCCAGGCGCACGCGGAGATGGTCCTTGCCGCCGGGGTTGCTGACCACGATCTGCCAGGCCTCCACCTGCGGGAACTGGGCCGCCACCTGGGCCGCCTGGGACGGGTAGATGAACTGGCCCTTGACCTTGGCCGTGTCGTCGGCGCGGCCCTTGATGCCGTCCAGCCGCCAGGACGTGCGGCCACAGGCGCAGGGCTCGGTGATGAGGCTGGAAAGGTCGCCCGTGGCCAGGCGGAGGAGCGGGTAGGACGCGGTGAAGGGCGTCACCACCACCTCGCCGGTCTCGCCCGGCGGCAGCGGCAGGCCGGTCTCCGGGTCGCAGATCTCCACCAGGGCGCGGCTGGACAGGTGCATGCCCCGGGGGTGTTCGCACTCGTAGGCGATGGCCCCCACGTCGGCCGTGCCGTAGCCCTGGCGCACGGTGGCCCCGAACATCTCCTCCACCTCGGCGCGCAGGGATTCCGGCAGGCGCTCCGCGGCCACGAAGGCCTTGCGCAGGCGCAGGTCGCGCCTGAGGTCCAGGCCCAGGGAGCGGGCCTTGTCGCCGATGACCTTGAGGTAGCTGGCCATGCCCACGAAGCCGGTGACCGGCAGCCGGCGCAGAAGCTCCACCTGGACCTCGGTGTTGCCCGGTCCCGCGGGAATCACGGCGCAGCCGATCTCGCGCAGGGGCTCCTCAAGCATCAGCCCGGCCGGGGTGAGGTGGTAGCTGAAGGTCATCTGCACCAGGTCGCCCGGCCTGAAGCCCGCGGCGAAGAAGCCCTCGGCCCAGCCCCAGTAGTCCGGCGCGCGGCCCTCGGGGTCGAACAGCGGCCCGGGCGACTGGTAGATGCGCCGGAGCTCGCCGGGCTTGCAGGTCAGCAGCCAGTCCAGGCCGCGCTCGGCCTGGAGCCCGATGAGCGCCTTCTTGCGCAGGGGCGGCAGGGCGGCGAAGCCCTCGGGCGTGGCCGCATCGGCCGCGCCCAGGCCGCAGCCGGCCAGGCGCTGGCGGAACTCGCCGGACTGCCCGGCGGCCTTCTTGACGAGGCTGCGCACGGCCTTCCATTGCCGCGCCCGGCGGTTTTCCGGACTCTCGGTCTCCTGGTCGTGGTGGAACATGGCGCGTCTCCTTCCGGTTCAGCCCAGCCAGCGCTTGCGCCGCCGGTAGTGCTTCACGTCGCGGTAGCTCTTCCTGCGTCCGCCGTGGCCCATGCCCAGGTAGAACTCCTGCACGTCGGGGTTGTCCAGCAGGTTTTTTGCCGGGCCTTCCATGACGATGCGGCCGTTCTCCATGATGTAGCCCTGGGTGCTCACGGACAGGGCCGCGCGGGCGTTCTGCTCCACCAGGAGCACGGTGACGCCCTCGTTCCTGTTGATGCGCGTCACGATCTCGAAGATCTCCTCCACCAGGAGCGGGGCCAGGCCCAGGCTGGGCTCGTCGAGCAAAAGCAGCCGGGGCCGGGCCATGACCGCGCGGCCGATGGCCAGCATCTGCTGCTCGCCGCCGGACATGTAGCCGGCCAGCTGCCTGCGGCGCTCCTTCAGGCGCGGGAAGTAGGCGTAGACCTTGTCCAGGCTCTCGGCGAACTCGCCGCGGGGCCTGGTATGGGCCCCGCAGCGCAGGTTCTCCTCCACCGTGATGTCCACGAAGATGCGCCGGCCCTCCATGACCTGGAACACGCCCTGGCGCACGATGCGCTCCGGGAGCATGCCGTGGATGGGGCGCTCGTCGTAGAGCACGCTCCCGGCCGTGACCTCGCCGTTCTCGGAGAGCAGCAGCCCGGAGATGGCCTTGAGCGTGGTGGACTTGCCCGCGCCGTTGGCGCCCAAAAGCGCCGTGATCTCGCCCTCGCGCACGGCCAGGGACAGGCCCTTGAGCACCAGCACCACGTCATTGTAGACCACCTCCAGGTTCTCCACCCGGAGCAGCTCCTTCACGGTGGGGGCGGACACGGCGGCGCTCATGCTACTTGCCGAGCCACTGGGCCTTGCGCTCCAGGGTCTCCTGGGCCAGGAAGGCCAGCTTGCCGCCGGTGACCTTGTAGAGGAACACGGCCATGCTCGGGCGGTGGTCGTCGGGCAGGTAGCTCACCGACGGGGCCAGGCCCTGGGTGTCGTAGTCCTTCAGGGTCTCCAGGGCGGCCTTGATGCCGGGGCCGGTGACCGGGCCCTTGGCCGCGGCCAGGCGGATGCCCTCGCCCATGACCAGCATGGACACGAAGCCGCGCACGTAGTGGGTCATCTGGGGCTGGTTCTTGCTCGCCTCCAGGATCATCTTCATGCCCGGCACGTCCTGGCCGTAGACCGCGGCGGCCTGCAGGCTGACCACGCCCTCGCTGGCCTCGCCGGCCATCTTGATGAGGTTCTCGTCCGTGCCCCAGATGTTGGTGAAGAAGGTGGCCTTGAGCCCGATCTTCTTGGCGTCCTTCAAAATCACCGCCGTGGACGGGGTGGTGCCGCCGGTCCAGACGAAGTCCGGCTTCTTGTCCTTGAGCGGCAGCAGCTGGGTGGTGGCGTCGATGGCCTTCAGGTCCACGGTGGCCTCGCCCACCAGCTCGAAGCCCAGCTCGGCGGCGTATTCCTTGGCCGCGGGGATGGGCGCCAGGCCGTAGGGGTGGTCGGGGTAGAGCAGGGCCAGGCGCGGCTTGCGCTGCTCCTTCCAGTTGTCCTTGAAGTACTTGAGCGCGGCGCGGATCTGGGTGGAGTAGTCGGCCGAGGTGAAGAAGTTGTAGGGCGCGGTCTTGGGATCGGTGAGGTGCGCGGAGTAGGAGGCCGAGAAGTAGGGGATCTCGTCCTTGGCCGCGGTGCGCGTGAGCGCCTCGGTGACGGCGGTGCCGAAGCCCTGGATGGCCACCACCTTGTCCTGGGCGAACTTCTTGTAGATGGAGAGGCCCTGCTGCACGTTGTAGGCGTCGTCCTGCACGTCCAGGTTGATGGTCATGCCGGCCACGCCGCCCTTGCTGTTCAGGTAGGCCGCGCCGGCCTTGACGCCCTCGGCGTAGGGCGCGCCCACCGAGGAGGTGGGGCCGGAGAGGTCGATGATGCCGCCGACCTTGATCTCCTTGGCCGCGCCGGCCGCCTTGTCGTCCTTCTTCTCGCCGCCGCAGCCGCCCATGGCCAGAACCATGAGGGCCAGGGCCATCCATGTGAGCATCCGCTTCATCGTGATTCCCCCTTGTGCATCAACGGTTGGTCCAGCGCCCACCGTGGTCCCGTCCCGCAGCGGGCCGGTCCCCAGCGCCGCCTAGTGGGCGAACGGATACAGTTTCCAGTAGGCCTTGATGAGCCGCCAGCGATTGGCCAGGCCCTCGGGCTCGAAGATCAGAAACAGCACGAGCACCAGGCCGAACACGCCCTCGCGCAGGGCCACGATCTGGCCGCCGATGCCCGGCAGCACCCCGGAGAGCGCGCTCGAGCCGGCGTTCAGGAACTCGGGCAAAAGCGTCATGAACGCCGCGCCCATGACCGAGCCTGTGACGCTGCCCAGCCCGCCGATGATGATCATGGCCAGGTAGCTCACCGACAGGCCGATGTTGAACTGCTCGGCCGAGACGAACATGGTGTAGTGGGCCCAAAGCCCCCCGGCCACGCCGGCCAGAAAGGACGACAGGCCGAAGGCCGCCAGCTTGGTGGCGAAGAGGTTCACCCCGGCGATCTCGGCCGAGAGGTAAAAGTCGCGGATGGACACGAAGGCCCGGCCGTGGCGCGAGCGCAGCACGTTGGTCACGCACAGCAGGCAGAGGCTGGTGATGGCGAACAGCAGGTAGAACTGCTTGTGCTCGCTGTCGAAGGCGTAGCCGAAGATCCGCGGGGCGTTGACAAGCAGCCCGCGCGAGCCGCCCGTGACCGACTCCCAGTGCAGGAACACGTATTCCAGGATGAGCTGCGCGGCCAGGGTGGCGATGGCCAGGTAGATGCCCTTGAGGCGCAGGGACGGCACGCCGAAGACCATGCCGGCCAGGGCCGCGGCCAGCCCGCCCAGAAGGAGCGCCGCCAAAAACGGCGCCCCGTGCAGGCTGGCCTGGGCCGCGGCATACGCGCCCACGCCGATGAAGGCCCCGTGGCCCAGGGAGATCTGCCCGCAGACCCCGGTCAAGAGGTTCAGGGACACCGCGCCGATGACCGCGATGAGGATGAGGTTCAGCACGGACATGGCGTAGCCCGAGAGCGCCAGCGGGCAGAGCAGCAGCGCGGCCGCGAACAGCCCCAGGCTGACGCGCTGGAAGCGGCTCGGGAACACGGCCGCCTCGGCCCGGTAGCTCTCGAAGAACAGTCCGCAATGCCCGCGCATGGCTACACCCGCTCGATCTCTTCGGTGCCGAAGAGCCCGTAGGGCCGCACCATGAGGATGGCCACCAGCACCACGAAGGCCGCCACCTCGCGGAAGCCGCCCAGGCCGAAGAGATCCTTGGCCAGGCCGTCGCAGATGTTCTCCAGCACGCCGATGATCAGCCCGCCCAGGGCCGCGCCCAGCAGGCTGTCCAGCCCGCCCAGGATCACCGCCGGGAAGACCTTGAGGCCCAGCACGCCCAAATGCGAGTTGATGCCGTTGATGTTGCCCAGGATCACCCCGCCCACGGTGGACACCACCGAGGCGATGCACCAGGACAGGGCGAAGATGCCGCGGATGCCGATGCCCATGCTCTGGGCGGCCTGCTGGTCGTGCGCCGTGGCCCGCATGGCGATGCCCATGCGCGAGTACTTGAAGAACAGCGTGAACACCGCGAAGAGCAGCCCGGACAGCGCGAAGGCCGCGATGTACACCGGGGCCACGGGCAGCCCGGCCACCACCACCGGCGTGGAGGGCAAAACCTCGGGATAGACCTTGATCTGCGTGCCCCAGACCAGCTGCACCAGGCTCTTGAGCACCGAGGACAGGCCGATGGTCACCATGATCACGCAGATGTGCGCCTCGCCGATGAGCGGCCTGAGCGCCATGCGCTCCACGGCCAGGCCCAGGAGCACGGAGAAGCCCAGGGTCATGAGGAAGGCCCAGACAAAGGGGATGGAAAGCTGCACCGTGAGGCCGAAGCAGACGTAGGCCCCGACCATGACCATCTCGCCCTGGGCGAAGTTGACCACCTTGGTGGCCTTGTAGATGACCACGAAGCCCAGGGCCACCAGGCTGTAGATGCCGCCCACCACCAGGCCGTTGATGAACAGTTGCAGGTAGTATTCCACGCCGCTTATCCCCCCACGGTTTCGATGCGGATGTTCCCGCACATCTTCTGTTCGCGGCCGTCCTGGTACTGGATGGCCGTCTCCAGGTTCAGCGCGCAGGCGTCGGCGTACAGGGCCTCGATGAGCGCGCCGTAGCGCTCGGAGATGGTGCCGCGGCGGACCTTGCGCGTGCGGGTCAGCTCGCCGTCGTCGGCGTCCAGCTCCTTGTACAGGAGGGCGAAGCGCCGGATGCGCGTGGCTTCGGGCAGGGCCGTGTTGATGGCCTCGATCTCGGCGCGGATGAGCCCGTAGACCTGGTCCTTGGCCGCCAGGTCCTGGTAGGTGGTGTAGGTGATCATCCGGCCCTCGGCCCAGTGGCCCACGATGTTCATGTCGATGCAGACGATGGCCGCCACGAACGCGCGGTCCTGGCCCAGCACCACGGCCTCGCGCACGAAGGGCGAGAACTTGAGCTTGTTCTCCAGAAACTGCGGGGAGAAGCGCGTGCCGCCCGAGAGACGCATCACGTCCTTGAGCCGGTCGATGACCACCAGCCGGCCGCGCTCGTCGAAGTAGCCGGCGTCGCCGGAGAGCAGCCAGCCGTCGCGGATGGTCTCGGCCGTGGCCTCGGGGTTCTTGTAGTAGCCCAAAAACACGGCCGGGCTTTTCGACAGGATCTCGCCGGCCTCGGAGAGCCGGACCTCGGTCTCGGGGATGGGCAGGCCCACGGAGTCGAAGTCCACGGCGCCGTCGCGGTGGATGCAGGAGATGCCCGCGATCTCGGTCTGGCCGTAGATCTGCTTCAGGTTCACGCCCAGCGCGTGGAAGAAGCGGATGGTGTCCGGCCCGAGGGCCGCGCCGCCTGTGGAGGCCGAGCGCACGCGCGAGAAGCCCAGACGGTCGCGCAGGGCGCGCAAGAGCCCCCAGTCGGCCAGACGGTAGGCCAGGCGCAGGCCCAGCGAGGGGGTGCGGCCGGCGAAGCGTTCGTCCACGTAGCGCAGGGCCAGCGGCAAAAGCGCGTTATAAAGTAAGCGCTTACTTTTTGTGGTTTCCAGAATGTCGCCGCGCACCTTGGCCGAGAGGCCCTCCCAGACGCGCGGCGGCGAGAAGATGAGGTGCGGGCCGATCTCGCGGATGTTGGCCTGGGCGGTGTCCGGCTCCTCGGGGAAGTTCACGCAGAAGCCGAAGAGCAGGCTGGAGGCCACGGCCATCATCTGCTCGCCCATCCAGGCCAGGGGCAGGAAGGACACGAACTCGTCCGTGCCGCGCTTGGGGTCCACCTGGCCCAGGTTGGCGGCCATGGCCAGCATGTTGCGGTGCGAAAGCACGGCCAGCTTGGGCCGGCCCGTGGTGCCGGAGGTGGTGGCCACCAGGCAGGGGTCGCCGGGCTTGAGCCTGGCGCTCATGGCCGCGAACTCGGCCGTGGAGTCGGTGACGGCGCGGCGGCCCGTTTCGCACACCGCCTCGAAGGACAGCAGATCCTCGGCCTCGCAGCCGGTAAGCCCGCGCGGGTCGTGGTACACGATGTATTTAAGGTGCTTGAGCCGCGGCCGCAGGCTCAGGATCTTGTCCACCTGCTCCTGGTCCTCGGCTACCACGAGGCGGGCCTCGGAGAGCTCGAAGATGTAGGCCACCTCCTCGGCGGCGGAGTCCTGGTACAGGCCCAGCGCCATGCCGCCCAGGGCCTGGATGGCCAGCTCGGCGAAGAGCCACTCGGGCCGGTTGTCGCCGATGAGGATGACCATGTCGCCGCGGCCCAGGCCCAGCTCCCGCAGGCCGCAGGCGAACTCCGCGGCGATGGCGAGGTAGTCGCGCCAGGAATAGGGCTGCCATACGCCCAGCTCCTTCTCGCGCAGGGCGGTCCGGCGCGGGCGCTTCTCGGCCTGGGAGAGCAGCAGGGCGGGCAGGGTGGTGTCGTAGGATCTGGCCATGCGGATTCCCGTCTATCTCCCGAAGAAGGTGGCGTCCTCGGTGCCGAGGTAGGCCGCCACCACGTCCTGGTTGGCGCTGATCTCCTCGGGGCGGCCTTGCGCCAGCACCGAGCCGAAGTCCAGCACCACCACCTTGTCCGAAATGTCCATGACCACGCCCATGTCGTGCTCGATCAAAAGCACCGTTGCCCCCCACTCCTCGCAGATGTCCAGGATGTAGCGGGCCATGTCCTCGGTCTCTTCCAGGTTCATGCCGGCCATGGGCTCGTCGAGTAGGATGAGCTTGGGCTCCGCGGCCAGCGCCCGGCCCAGCTCCACGCGCTTCTGCACGCCGTAGGGCAGGCTGCCCGCGGCCAGGTGCCGGTAGGGCGAGAGGTTCAGGAAGTCGATGACGTCCTCCACGCGGCGGCGGTGCTCGCTTTCGTCGGCCGCGGCGCGTCCGAAGTAGAGGATGGAGGAGAGCAGCCCGTAGCGGATCAGGTGGTGCCGGCCGACCATGAGGTTGTCCAGCACGCTCAGGCCACGGAACAGGGCGATGTTCTGGAAGGTGCGCGAGAGCCCCAGGCCCGCGCGCCTGTGCGCGGGCACGGCCAGCAGGTCGCGGCCGTCCAGGTAGATCTCGCCGGAGTCCGGGGTGTAGCGGCCGCTGACGCAGTTGAGGATGCTCGTCTTGCCCGCGCCGTTGGGGCCGATGAGCGAGACGATGCGCCCCTTCTCCACGGAAAAGGCCACGTCGGTCAGGGCGGCGATGCCCTTGAAGGTCAGGGTGACGCCCTTGACCTCGAGCAGCGGGGTCACGGTCGTCATCACTGCCACTCGTGCATGAAGTCCATGGGCCCCATGACCTTGTAGCCGCGCTCCTGCAGGGCGGCGGCGATGGGCGAGGCGTCGCGCGTGTCCACGCGCACCACCACGATGCGCTTGCCGTCGTGGAAGAAGGTGCCCGTGGAGATGATGGACAGGCCCATGCCCGCGATGACCCCGGCCACCTCAAAGAGCACGCCGGGCCGGTCGGCCGCCTCGAAGGTGATGCGCGAGCCGCCCTCGCGGTGGCCCATCTCCTCCACCAGCACGTCGAGCATGACGCTGCGGTTGATGTAGCCGATGAGGCCGCCCTGGTGGTCCACCACGGCCAGGCCGGCAAGATTGCGCTCGAACATCATGTCCGCGGCGGCCTCGATCTCGGTCTCGGGCGGGATGGTCTTGATGTCCTTGCGGATGATCTTGTCCACGGTGAGCCGGGTCATGAGGTACTTGATCTCGTGCTTGTCCAGGGAGGTCATGATGCTCGGCAGCGAGGCGGAGAGATCCTCCGGCCGCACGTAGCCGAGGAGCTTGCCGCCCTCCACCACGAGGAGCATGCCCAGCCGGCTCTGCTCAAGCAGCTTCTGGGCCTCGAGCACCGGGGTTCTGGGCGTGACGGTGACGAAGTTGCGCAGCATCTTCAGGCCGACGAACATGCCTCCTCCTTGCTCTTGAATCCTCAACCATATGGCGGTGTGAGCGCTCACAGAACCTGTTTCGGGCCTGCTCGTCAAGAGGAAAAACGGCGACCGGTCAAGCAGCAGGGGTGAACGGCATGGCGCAGTGCTCGTCGCGCACAGGAAATTGGCCCACGGCTCGGGCGACGGACAAGCCGGAGGCGGCCGCAGGCGAGCGGGGAACCCCCAGCCTGATTCCCGATCCCCGGCCCGGTCCCCTGGACCGGGCAGCGCCCCAGACCCGGCGCATCCCCGCGTGTTGATTGACTCTCGGTCGTGATCCGGCATTGACAGCAGGGGGGAAATATGGAACGTGGAGCTATTAGAGGAAAGTGTTCCCATTGGTGTAAGTGTTTGCTCACTTGCATTGTTCGCCCAACCCGACACGAGAGGCATGCACATGAAGACGGCTCGCTTTGCCGCACTGGCCCTGGCCCTGTTGACGCTCCTGGGCTGCTCCAGGGAGTCCGACACGCTCAAGATCGGCGCGGTGCTCTCGGTCACCGGCCCGGCGTCCTTTTTGGGCGAGCCGGAGAAGAACACCCTGCTCATGCTCCAGGAGCAGATCAACGCCGCCGGCGGGGTGGAGGGCCGCAAGGTCGAGGTCATCGTCTACGACGACGAGTCCGACGTGAACAAGTGCGTCATGGCCGCGAAAAAGCTCATCGAGCAGGACAAGGTGGCCGTGGTGCTGGGGCCCAGCATCTCCGGCAACACGCTGGCCATCGCCAAGTTCTTCGCCCCGGCGAAGCTGCCGCTGGTGTCCTGCGCCGCGGCCGAGAAGATCGTCAAGCCCGTGGACCCCTGGGTGTTCAACACCCCGCAGCTGGACCGCCACGCCGTGGGCAAGATTTTGGCCGACGCCAAAAAGAAGGGCTACAAGAAGCTGGCCATCCTCACCGTGAGCGACGGCTACGGCCAGGCCGGCCGCGCCGTGCTCCAGGAGCTCGTGCCGGCCCAGGGCTTCGCGCTCGCGGCCGACGAGGTCTTCGGCCCCAAGGACACGGACATGACCGCCCAGCTCACCAGCATCAAGGGCTCGGCCCCGGACGCCATCATCTGCTGGGGCACCAACCCCGGCCCGGCCGTGGTGGCCAGAAACCGCGCCCAGCTGGGCCTGAAGACCCCGCTGTACATGAGCCACGGCGTGGCCTCCAAGAAGTTCATCGAGCTGGCCGGAGAGGCCGCCGAGGGGCTCATCCTGCCCGCCGGCCGGCTGCTGGCCTCGGCCCAGGCGCCCGAGGGCCACCCCCAGAAGGCGCTTCTGACCAGGTACGTGGCCGACTACGCCAAGAAGTTCGGCGCGCCCCCGTCCGCCTTCGGCGGCCACGCCTACGACGCCTTCACCCTGGTCATGGCCGCGGTGAAGGCCGGCAAGAGCGTCGCGCCCCAGGCCATCCGCGACAACCTGGAGAAGATCGCGGGCATGCCCGGCACGGCGGGCATCTACACCATGAGCCCGGAGAACCACAACGGATTGGACGAGAGCGCCTTCGTCATGGTGGTCATCGAGAAGGGCGACTGGAAGGTGGTGGACTAGGCCCGGCCGGCGCGCCCCCACGTTGACAGCTCGCTTGATGTGGTGGATACGCGTACTGATCGTCACGCGCCGCGGGGCGCGGAGCGGACGCTTGCTCCCTCACCTTCACCACAACACGCGAGGCACAGCATGAAACTGGCGCGCATGGTCACGGCCCTGGTCTTCTGCCTGGCGCTCCTGGGCTGCTCCAAGGAGTCCGACACGCTCAAGATCGGCGCGGTGCTTTCGGTCACCGGCCCGGCGTCCTTTTTGGGCGAGCCCGAGAAGAACACCCTGCTCATGCTCCAGGAGCAGATCAACGCCGCCGGCGGGGTGGAGGGGAAAAAGATCGAGGTCGTGATCTACGACGACGAGACCGACGTGAACAAGTGCGTCATGGCCGTGAAAAAGCTCATCGAACAGGACAAGGTGGCCGTGGTCTTCGGGCCCAGCACCTCGGGCAACACGCTCGCCGTCACCAAGTTCTTCGCCCCGGCCAAGGTGCCCCTCATCTCCTGCGCCGCGGCCGAGAAGATCGTGAACCCCGTGGACCCCTGGGTGTTCAACACGCCCTCGCTGGACCGCCACGCCGCGGGCAGGATCCTGGCCGACGCCCAGAAGAAGGGCTACAAGAAGCTGGCCATCCTCACCGTGAGCGACGGCTTCGGCCAGGCCGGCCGCGCCGTGCTCCAGGAGCTCGTGCCGGCCCGCGGCTTCACCCTGCTGGCCGACGAGGTCTTCGGCCCCAAGGACACGGACATGACCGCCCAGCTCACCAAGATCAAGGGCCTGGCCCCGGACGCCATCATCTGCTGGGGCACCAACCCCGGCCCGGCCGTGGTGGCCAGGAACCACGCCCAGCTGGGCCTGAAGATCCCGCTGTACATGAGCCACGGCGTGGCCTCCAAGAAGTTCATCGAGCTGGCCGGAGAGGCCGCCGAGGGGCTCATCCTGCCGGCCGGCCGGCTGCTGGCCTCGGCCCAGGCGCCCGAGGGCCACCCCCAGAAGGCGCTTCTGACCAGGTACGTGGCCGACTACACCAAGAAGTTCGGCGCGCCCCCGGCCACCTTCGGCGGCCACACCTACGACGCGCTCATGCTCGTCATCAACGCCGTCAAGGCCAGCAAGTCCGTCAAGCCCCAGGACATCCGCGACAACCTGGAGAAGGTCACGGCCATGCCCGGCGCCGGCGGGGTGTTCACCATGACCCCGCAGAACCACAACGGCCTGGACGAGAGCGCCTTTGTCATGATCATGGTGGAGAAGGGCGACTGGAAGGTCGTGGACTAGCGCACGATGATGTAAACGAGGGCGGCGGCCGGCGGGCCTTGTGACGGTCCGCCGGCCGCCGCGCTTTCAGGAAGGGGCATGGATTTAGCAAGCATTCTGCAATACCTGGTGACCGGTCTCACGGTGGGCGCCACTTACGGCCTCACCGCCCTGGGCTTCACCATCATCTTCAACACCACCGGCATCATCAACTTCGCCCAGGGCGAGTTCGTGATGCTCGGCGGCATGATGAGCGTGTTCTTCATGCGCTCCCTGGGCCTGCCGGAGCCGGCGGCCATCGTCCTGGCCGTGGCCGGGACCACCCTGGTGGGCGCCCTGGTGGAGCGCCTGGCCATCCGCCCCGTGCGCGACTGCCCGGCCATCAACCTGGTCATCATCACCATCGGAGTAAGCATCCTCATCCGCGGTGCGGCCATGCTCGTCTGGGGCAAGGACACCTTCGCCCTGCCGCCCTTTTCGGGCAGCGCGCCCATCCCCTTGCTGGGCGCGGCCCTCATGCCCCAGAGCCTGTGGGTGCTGGCCATCAGCCTGCTCATCCTGGCCGGGCTCAAGGCCTTCTTCTCGCGCAGCATCCACGGCAAGGCCATGCTGGCCTGCTCCTACGACCCCAAGGCCGCGGCCCTGGTGGGCATCGGCGTGGAGCGCATGGTGCTTCTGTCCTTCATGATCTCGGCCCTGGTGGGGGCCGTGGGCGGGGCCATCCTGGCGCCCATCACGCTGACGGCCTTTGACGTGGGCGTGCTCCTGGGCCTCAAGGGCTTCGCCGCGTGCATCCTGGGCGGGCTGGGCAACCCCTTCGGCGCGGCGGCGGGCGGGCTCATCCTGGGCGTGCTGGAATCCCTGGGCGCGGGGCTCATCTCCTCGGCCTACAAGGACGCCCTGGCCTTCGTCATCCTCCTGGCGCTTCTGTTCGTGCGGCCCTCCGGTCTGTTCGGGCAGAAGGACTCGAAGCGGGTGTAGCGTGGGCTACCGCAACGACATGCGCTGGCTTCTGGGCTTCCTGGTCGTGCTGCTGGCCCTGCCGCCGGTCATGGGCAACAACTACTACCTCACCGTGCTGACCATGTGCTGCCTCAACGCCATGATCGCCGTGGGGCTGAACCTCCTGGTGGGCCACGCCGGGCAGATCTCGCTGGGCCACGCCGGGTTCTACGGCCTGGCCGCCTACACCACGGCCTGGCTCTCGGCCAGCCTGGGCGCGCCGGTGGGCGTATCCATGCTCGCGGGCGTGGCGCTCACCTCCGGCGTGGCGGCCCTCGTCGGCCTGCCCGCCCTGAAGCTCAAGGGCCACTACCTGGCCATGGCCACCCTGGGTTTCGGCATCATCCTGTCCATCCTGTTCAGCGAGACCGTGGCCGTCACCGGCGGCCCCTCGGGCTTCACGGACATCCCGCGCCTGTCCCTGGCCGGGGTGGAGTTCACCAGCGACCTGGCCGTGTACTACCTCATCGCCGCCATGCTGGGCCTGGTGGTCTGGCTGTCCTTCAACATCCTGCACTCCCGCGTGGGCCGGGCCTTGCGCGCCCTGCACACCTCCGAAAAGGCCGCCCAGGCCATGGGCATCGACATCGCCCGCTACAAACTGTTCATCTTCGTGGTTTCGGCCACCTTCGCGGGTCTGGCCGGGGTGCTCTACGCCCACTACCTGACCTTCATCGCGCCGGCGTCCTTCGGCTTCACGTTCTCGGTGGAGCTCATCGTCATGGTGGTGCTGGGCGGCATGACCAGCATCCCCGGCTCCATCGTGGGCGCCTTCTTCCTCACCGTGCTGCCGGAGTTTCTGCGCGCCTTCGAGAACATCGAGGTGCTGCTCTTCGGGGCCATCCTGGTGCTGTGCATGATGTACCTGCCGGGCGGCCTGGCCGACGGCTTCCACCGCCTGTGGCGCTGGGCCTGGGTGCGCCTGTACGTGCGCGATGTTTCCAAGGACGATGAGGCGGAGCGCGGCCCGGGAGGGGACCATGGCTGAGCCCCTGCTTGTCTGCAAGGACGTGGCCGTGCGCTTCGGCGGGCTGCAGGCCCTCTCCGGGGTGGACCTGGAGGCGGCGGCCGGCGAGATCACGGCGGTCATCGGCCCCAACGGCGCGGGCAAGACCACGCTCATCAACGCCGTTTCGGGCATGGTGGCGGCCCAGCGCGGCAGCTTCCTGCTGGGGCGCGACGACATCACCAGCGCCCCGGCCCACGAGCGCAGCCGCCTGGGCCTGGTGCGCACCTTCCAGAACCTGGAGATCTTCTCCAACATGACGGTGCTGGAGAACGTCATGACC
>Ga0209467_1002214_pt1 | contig 14301 bp, 14 predicted proteins | sample Higcelwee11metaG_FD_187175 | JGI IMG/M metagenome (GOLD analysis project Ga0209467, IMG submission 187175) | Freshwater pond sediment microbial communities from the University of Edinburgh, under environmental carbon perturbations - High... | ecosystem: Environmental > Aquatic > Freshwater >...
CGAGCCGCGCTGGGGGCCCCGGCGGCCAGCACGTCAACAAGACCGCGAGCGCCGTGCGCGCGGTGCACACCCCGACCGGCCTCCAGGTCCGCGCGAGCGCCTCCCGCCGCCAGAAGGACAACCGCCGCGAGGCCCTCGCCCGCCTGAGCGCGCTTCGGCGTGAGGACCACCAAGCCCAGACCCAGACCACCCAAGCCCAGGCCCGCCTGGGCCACCACCAGCTCATCCGAGGGGCCCCCGTTCGTTCGTGGACCCTCGACCCCCACGGTGAGCTGCGCGGAGGATCCGCCGATGCGTGACGACATGGACCGGGTGCTCATCGAGCGCCCCCGCTACAACTCCCACCGCCGCCACCCCCAGCGCCGCCGCCAGCGCCGGTTTGACGAGGACAGCCCCCGCATGGTCCCGGTGAGCCGCCGCGGCGGCGACCGCTCCTTGAGCGACCTGCTCGGCCCCCTGCGCCGCTTCTTGGTGAGGCGCTGTGGGTCGCGCTGGGACGCGGTGTACAGCGAGCTTCGCGCCGGTCTAAAGCCGCGCTCCACTCTGCATCTTCACGTCTTGGAGCACCTGGAGCGTATGGTCTACACCGACGTGGTGATGATCGACGGCGCGCCGTGGTCCCAGTCCTGGGGCTGCCCGCGGCCGCTCACGGACTACAACCACCACACCTTCTTTGTAGACCCTCGGGACGGTCTGCTGCGCCTCGCGCCGATGCTCACCCGGAAGAAGGCGAAGAAGAGAGGTTGATTGGTCAACCAACCCAATCAGCCGCAGCTCCAGTACAGCACGTCGGCGCGGACCTCAGCGTTGCCCGTGACCTCGATCACGAGGCGCCCCTCACCGCCTTCAGACAGGAAGGCGCCGCTTGAGATCTCAAGCCAGCTCCGGAACGTGCTGTAGTCGGTGAAGGGGGAGGCGATGTCGGCCACGGTGAGCTCTTGGCTAAAGCGCCGCTCGCCGTTCTGCTCCACATGGGCCCGCGCCGCGACCTTCTCCGTGTCATCACCAGCGCCCCGTACCAGCAACAGCCACTCCACGGGCTCCCCGGCGGGGCAGTTGGGCAGGCCGTCCACGATCACGAGGGTGCCGGGGCCCTCCTCAGCGATGGACTGCCGCACGGCGCTCCCGCTGGCGTCGGGCTGGTCGGCGCCGCGCACCCGCGTGTCGCCCACCCAGGCGTCATCGTCATACGCCTCGAGCTCAAGGCTGGTGACCTGCGCGCCCTCAAAGGTCCGCAAGGTCACCCACGCCGCCCCCGGCGCGGGCCCCCGGTGCAAGAAGCTGTGGGCCAGGGTGCCCATGTCCAGGCTGATCCACGTCCCGTCGGGCAAGGCGGCGCGCATGGCCTCCTCGACGCCCTCATGCTGAATCGGCGTAGAGAGGTGGTCGCCGCTGGACCAGAGGTGGACGACGGGGCCGCTGAGCTGCCCGGCCTGCAGCATCGGGACGAGGCTGCGCTGCAGGTAACGCTCGTGCTGGGGGCTCTCCGTCGGGCTCGCCGTGTCACCCTCGGCGGTCGGCAAGCCGCCAAAGACGTGTGTGCCCCAGCCTTGGCGGATCTTCAGGGAGAGGGGGCTGCACTCGTCCTCGGCGAAGAAGCACACCTCGTCTGAGGCGCCGCTGTCGACGGCGAGCCCGGCGAACTCGCCGCTCGTGGCCAGCTCCACAGCGCCGGGGACGCCCAGGCTCGTCCCGGCGATGAACCGGGCGCCGGGCTCCCAGGGGAGCTGGGGGCTCTGCCCAAGGGCGATCGCCGCCCGGGCCAGCACCGCGCCGTGGTGGCTCGTGTCGACGGGATCATCCGCGCCTTCACCGGCCCAGCCGTCGCAGACCGAGTTCTCGGGGAGCACCAGCACCCAGCCGCGCATCGCCGCCAGGGGCAGCAGGGGGGTTGACTCCAGGGCGTTCTTCATCGCGCTCTTGGCGTACTCATCGCCGCAGTACTCAAGGATCCCGTAGGGCAACTCTTCGTCGTTGTCGAGGCTGCCGCCGTGCAGCCACAACAGCGTGGGCCTCGGTGGGCCCGGCGGAGCGTCGATGGGCCCAAAGAGGTGAACCCGAGGGGAGGCGCCGTCTTTGGAGAGCAGGGGCGGATCGAGGGTCTGGCCCAGCTCCCAGGTGGTCAAGGAGTAGTCTTCCCAGGCGGGGTCTTCTAGGGTCTCGACCTGGATCGCGCCGAGGGTTGGATCATCAAAGGGGCCTGAGTCCTCGGATGGGGCGTCACCCGCGCAGCCCAAGACGAGGCTGAGCGTGATCCCCAACGGGGCGAAAAGGACCAGGAGCGGGCCAGAGGGTGGGGACACGGGGGCTCGCGAGCGGGGCAACGTAGCGTAGCGTATCTTGGGTGGGGACGGTGTGGCCCCTTGTGGTCTTTGCGTGGTGTCGGTAGCCTTCGCCGTATGGGCGCGCTCCGAAACCCCAAGACCTTCCTCACGATCACCTTGCCGGTGCGGTCGGTGGTGGGTCGTGGGCCGTCTTCAGCGCTGCCGCTCCTCGACCGTCGCACCTCCTCCGAGCACGCCACGGTGTTCTGGGCGAGCGGCCGCTGGCGTGTGCGTGACCTCGCCAGCCGCAACGGCACCTGGCTCAACGGTCGCCGCGTCGAGCCCGGCGTCGATCACGAGCTGGTCTGCGGCGTTGTGTTGTGGTTTGGGGATCGTGACAACCCCTGGGTCTTGGAGGACGACACGCCGCCGATCGCCAGCGCGCGTGGCCTCACCGACGGGGCGCTCGTGTTCGCCGTGGCCGACGTGCTCAGCCTGCCCTCGGCGGCGGAGCCCCTCGCCACGGTGCTCTACCAGGGGCGAGGCCGCTGGATCTTGGAGGACGAGCACGGCGAGCAGGCCGTCCACGACCACCAAGAGCTCAAGATCGGCGATCGTGTCTGGCGTCTGCACCTGCCCGAGCCCCGAGACACCACCCTGACCAGCGAGCACGACCCGGGCGACCCCTCAGAGCCCAGCCTGCGCGTTCACTTTTTGGTGAGCCGCGACGAAGAGAGCGTGTCGTTGACCGTGGTCACCCCCGCCGGGGAGCACCGATGGGAGCCGCGGGCGCCGCACTATCTCCTGCTCACCCTCGCCCGACAGCGCCTCGCCGAGACCCAGCTCGCCGAGCACGAGCGCGGCTGGCTCGACGTGGACCGCCTCGCCCGGATGCTCAACCTCAACCGCAAGACCGTGAACGTCTACATCTGCCGCCTGCGCGCCCAGCTCGCCGACGCCGGAGTGCCCGGTGGCGCCACCTTGATCCAACGTCGGCTCCTGAGCCAGCAGATTCGGATCGGGGTGGGGCTGTTGGAGATCCTGCACGGCTGAGTCACCGCGCTCCACGGGATCCTCGGCCTGGATCATGCGCGTCCTCTCAGCGTGGGCGCTCAAAATGAAAGCCTGGGGTGAGGACGCCGACACCTTGAAGTCATGCACAAAAACGCCGCCTGGACTAAAGTGTCGGTCCGCGGCGCTGTGGCGTCGGGGACGACTCTTGTGAGGGCGCCGAGATGAGCGATGTTTACCCCAAGATCGCCGAGCGGATTCGGTCGCTGCGGAAACGCGCCGGGCTCACCCAGGCCCAGCTCGGCGAGCAATCGGGCGGGATCAACGCGCAGGAGATCAGCCGCTTTGAGAGCTGCAGCCGCGTCCCCAGCATCGAGACCTTGGCCCGGGTCGCCAGCGGCCTCGGCGTCACCTTGGCCGAGCTGACCGCCATCGGCGAAGACGAGACGAACGCTGAGGCCGAGCGGGTGCGCGCGCTCCTCAACGGCGAGTCTTCAGCCACTCTGCGCCTCGTCGGCGACCTCATCGAGCTGCTCAAGCGCCACCCCAACGCGGCGCCGCGGCCCCGCGGTGATGTGGGTGACGTTGACGGCCTCGCCATTGGTGATTCCGCCAATAGGATCGACGAGCTGGATCTCCCGGAATCCTGAGCAGCGACGAAGTCTCTCAGGGGAAAGATTCGCGGTTGCGCGCTTATCCATGTGGATATACATCCTTCACCTCGGCACCACGCCGAGACGAAGGAGGCCCGATGCAACGCGCCGCGCTCAGCTCGCTCCTCGGGGAGCACATTCAGGCGCTTCGCCACGACGACGCGCTCACCCAGGCCGCCTTGGGGCGCCGCTGTGACATGAGCGCCGCGGAGATCTGCCGCTACGAGCTTGGCCAACGATCCCCGCACCTGCTCCAGCTCAAACGACTCGCCCAGGCCCTCTCGGTGCCGATGTGGTTCTTGGTGCTCAGCCCCGAGCCCCTCTTTGAGCTGCTCCGCGCCCTACGTCGCCTGCCTCGGGCGCGTCGTCAGGAGGTCACCCGGCGTCTGCTCACCGCCCTCGACGCGCCGCCTGCGGGCTGACGCTCGCCACGGAGGCGATCTCGCGGTAACCTGAAGGTGTGATAAGCGCTTTCTGGCTCATCGTCGTGTCCATCGCCCTCGCCCAAGAGGACACGGGCGGGATTTATGACGACGTGGCCCCTGTGGATGAAGAAGACGCGGCTCGGGTAGGCGATGAGCCCGAGGTCGAGCGCATCGTGGGCCGGGAGACCCCGTCGATGGAGGTGCTCATCCTCGGCGAACGCCGGGCCGAGGTCGCCCGCGAAGAGGTCGAGAACCAGCTCGCCGCGGCGGGCTACGAAGACGGCGTGCGGCGAGGGGACAAGGTCATCTACCGGCACCCCGTCCACTGGAAGCCCCGGGTGGTGATCTACGACGAGGGCTTCATGGTCCTGCGCCGCCAGCCCCCTCGGGTGCGCGCCCCGGCCATCGGTAACAGCCCCACGAACGACATCCCCATCGCGAAGTGGTGGCCCTGCCTCATCATCCCGACCTTGTGTGTGCAGGCCGGGGGCCTCGTTGTCTCCCCGGCGCGTTTTGAGCGCCAGAAAGAGATGGTCGTCGAGGCCACTGAAGAGCCCATGCGCACCTGGACCGACGCCATCTCCGATGAGTCCCTCGCCGAGCGCCTCGGCGGCGAGATCCCCGCGCTCTTGCAGAGCATCTGGTACGACGGCTTCGACCCTCGCTCGGGCCAGGCCTTGCCGAGCTTCGACGCCCGCCGGGCGGCGATCCTTGAGTTCTGGATGAGCCGCGCCGACAACCGCTACGGCGACGCCGTGCGTGAGGTCGTCGAGCTGTTCATGGCCTACGAGGTGCAGACCTCGCCGTACCCCTACAGCGAAGACGAGATCCGCCAAGCGAACGAGCGCCGCACCTGCAACCGCACGCTCAGCTTGCCGCCGCCAGAGCAGACCCTCTGAGCATTCTGCCCGGCGTCTCGGCTACTTCCGCCGCGTCTCGCGCACCCGCAGGGCCATCACGCCGCGCTGGCGCTCCTCGGACTCTTCCCAGCTGTCCGTGGCGCGGATGAGGGAGATGGCGCGCTCTTCAGTGTCGGCCTCGGGGACGACGTTCCGCCAGCCCTCCGCCGTGGCGAGAGACTCCAGGTCGGGGTAACGCCGAACCGTGCCGACGGTGATCGAGCCATAGCTGCCGAACTCCAGCCGATCTCCTGAAGAGATCATGCTGTATTCGTCATTGGCGATGACGGTGTAGACCGTCTTGAGCCCACGCTCCATGCTCTCAAAAGCTTGGATGTGGAGGGTGGCGTCGAACGTGGCCAAATCGATTCCTTCAGCGCGTTGCGAATTCAGGCTTGTTCCGGGTTCAGTCCACACTTAGCACGCGACGCGCCCGCGCGCCCAGCCTCGGCCCGCAGGCGAGGCGTCGTGGTGTGGCTCAGCCCGGGGGCCAGCCCAGCGGACGACCCGCCAGGAGGTGACAATGCAGTTGGTGAACGGACTGCCCCGCGTCTTCACCGTTGTTGAGAACGAGGCGATAGCCCGACTCCGCGACGCCCAGGCGGCGCGCGACCTCAGCGGCGGCGAGCAGCACCCGCCCGAGGAGCTCCCCATGCTCGGCCCCCGCGGCGGCGACGTTCACCAGGGCCAGGCGCGGCACGATGAGCACATGCACCGGCGCCTGGGGCGCCACATCACGAAAAGCGACGCAGTGGTCGTCTTCGTACACGATGTCGGCGGGGATCTCCCGCCGGATGATCCTCTCGAAGATCGTCATGGGGGCCTCAAGAAGCAGGGGCCCTCCCCACTAACCGCTTTGCGACGTGGCGGTCAGTAGTTCGCCGTGATCGGCAAGAGCAGGATGCCGCCGTCGTGGCGCGGCCCGCCCACCATGAAGGTGCTGCCCCGGTTCACCGAGACCGTGGTGTCGACGAGCTTCTCGCCACCTTTGTAGACCTCCACCCGCACCTGGGCCTTGGCCTCGTCTGCCGAGAGCAGCGTGGCCTTCACCTGGCGACCGCCCTCGACGGGGAACTCAGCGGCTTTTCCAGGGCGAAGCACGGCCTTGTCTGTAGAGAGCACCTTGAAGCTGTCGTAAGGCAAGAGCTTGAGGTGGCGCTCGATGCCTTTGAGGCGGGGGTCGAGAAAAGTCTCCCCGGCCTTGGCGTGAACGACCATGAGCTGAAGATTCACCGTCTCCGGCGCGGTGGCCGCGGCCTGCTGCGGCGCGGCCTGGGGCCGAGGCTGGGTGGTGGCCGGGGTGCGAGGCTGCGGGGGCTTGGTCTGGGCGAGCGCGGCGGAGGGCGCGGCGAGGCCGAGGAGGAGCGCGAGGGGCAGCAGCAGGCGGGAGAGGTGGATCATAAGGTGGCTCCTTCGTCGCCTTCGCCCTCATCAAACATGAGGAGGACCGGCGCGCCGTCTTCTAGCTGAATGACCTGCACGACGACATCCGAGGCGTACTCCAGCGAGGTGACTTCAACCTCGTTGTCGCCTTGGATGGTGAGGTCGGCGAAAGGCTCGGTGATCTGGGCGACCAGCTCAGGCTTGGCGGCGGGCTGGTCGAGGATCGATGTGCGTTGGCTCTGGAGCTGGATGACGGTCATCATCACCGCCGCGAACACCGCCGCGATGAGCGTCGGGTTGGTGAGCAGCATCTTCCAGAGGGGCACAGGCTCCGGCGGGGGGATGACGACCACGGCGGGCTTGGGCCGGGGCAGGCTGTTGAGGATCGCCGCGGTGAGCGCGACCTCCTCTTGGGCGCTGAGCGCGCTCTGCGCGAGCACGGCCTCTTTGACCAAGGCGCTCGTGTGCTCCCAGCCGGGGACGTGGTTGGGATCGGTGAGGCCGATCTTGGCGGCGACGGCGGGCCACACGGCGCTGAGGTCAACGTCGGCCACCCGCTCGGTCATCACCTCACGCACCACCCGGCCTTGCTCGGCGAAGGTGTTCAGCGTGTCTAAGGCGTCGCGGTTGACCCGCAGGCGCTCGGTGACCCCACGGCGCAGCTCCATCGAGAGCTCACCGTCTACGAGCGCCGAGAGCAGCATGTCGGGCTCGGGCTGAGGCGGCGGCGTGATGGCGGCCATCACGAGGTCGCTCACGTCAAAGTTCGCCTCGAAGGTGACCGACTCACGAAGAGCGCTGGCGACGGGTGACCAGTCATCTTGGGCGCCGATGGCCATGAGCACGGCGGCCACGACGTCTAAGGAGTCGTCACGCCAATCGGCCAAGGCGTCTTGAAGGGCCTCACGAAGCTCACCCAACGCGGCGAGGCGATCGTCGCTCTCGGCGAGGGCCAGCAGCTCGGCGCGCTCCGCCTCGGTGGCTTCACCGTCGAGGGCGAGCATCAAGAGCGCGTCGGCGCGAGTGATCTCGCTGTCGTGGCCTTGGCGCATTCGCTCTCCGCAGGTTGAGGGGGGATTCGGGGGCAGTGACGAGGAGGCCGGGGCTTCATTCACCAGGATCGCGACAAACTGCGACATTCACGTCATGACACGATCGGGGGTTCAAGCTCAGGTCACCGGCGGGAGACCTTCAGGGGCCTCGTCCTTGAGGGCCTGCTGGAGCTTGCGGCGGGCGTAGAACAGGCGGCTCATCACCGTGCCTTCAGCGATCTCCAAGGTGTCGGCGATCTCCTTGTAAGCCATGCCCTCGACCTCACGGAGCAGGATGATCTGCCGGTGATCGGGGCTCAGCGTCTCCAAGGCGTCGTGGATCTTCTTGTGCAGGCGCTTACGCTCAAGGATCTTGCGGGGATCCATCGAGGTGTGGCCGGGGTCGAGCACGCCGTCGTTGTCTCGGGCGGCGACGTCTTCGTTGAACTCGGACGTGCGGCGCTTGTTGTGTTTGCGCAGGTGGTCGATCGCGACGTTCATCGCGATTCGGTACATCCAGGTGTAAAAGCTCGACTCTAAGCGGAAGCGGTCGAGGTTGTTGAAGGCCTTCACGAAGGCCTCCTGGGTGAGATCCCGGGCCTCTTCGCGGTCACGGATCATGCCGCAGACCATGGCGTAGACGCGCGACTGGTACCGCTCGACGAGGAAACGATACGCCGCGGCGTCACCGCCAAGCACGGCCTCGACGACCGCTCGATCCTCTGCGCGTGGGTCTGGGGGGGCCATCCGTGACTCCGAAGGGGTGCAGGCGAGGGACTCTCGTAACGACTAATGGGCCTCAGCCCAAGTGTGGGCCCAGCCGGTGTCGACCTTGAGCGGGACGGACAGCGTGACGGCGCCCTCCATCTCGGCCTTCACCAACGCGGCGACCTGGGCCACGTCCGCCTCGGGCACCTCCAAGAGCAGCTCGTCGTGGACCTGCAAGAGCAGCTTGGACTTGGGGGCCTCGGTGCGCAGGCGGTGGAAGACCCGGGCCATGGCGAGCTTGATGATGTCGGCGGCGGAGCCCTGAATGGGGGTGTTGATCGCCACCCGCTCGGCGGCCATGCGGTCGCGGGCGTTGCGGGAGCTGAGGTCGGCGATGGGGCGGCGGCGGCCGTACAAGGTCTGGGCGTAGCCCGTGGTCTGCGCGGACTGAATCGCCGCGTCCATGGTGCGGCGCACCTCGGGATACCGGGCGAAGTAGCCGTCCATGTAGGCCTTGGCTTGGGCCTGGGGGATACGCAGGTCGTTCGCCAGGCGGAACGCGCTCATGCCGTAGACGATGCCGAAGTTGATCGCCTTGGCGGCGCTGCGCTGGGCCGGGGTGACCTGGTCGAGCGGCACGCCGAGCACCTCGGAGGCCGTGCGGCGGTGGATGTCTTCGCCCCGGCGGAAGGCCTCGGCCATGGCGCTGTCTTCGCCGCAGTAGTGCGCGAGCAGGCGCAGCTCCACCTGGGAGTAGTCGCAGGACACGAAGAGGTGGCCTTCCTTGGCGATGAAGCAGCCGCGGATGCGGCGGCCCTCGTCGGTGCGCACGGGGATGTTCTGCAAGTTCGGGTCGTTCGACGACAGGCGGCCCGTGGCGGCGACGGCCTGGTGGTACGACGTGTGAACCCGCTTCGTGCGCGGGTGAACACACTTGGGCAGGGCCTCGATGTAGGTGGAGCGCAGCTTGTCCAGGCCGCGGAAGTCAAGGATCGACCGGGGCAAGGGGTGCAGCGCCTGGAGCTGGTCGAGCACATCAGCGTCGGTGGAGAAGCCGGTCTTGAGCTTCTTGATCGGCGGCAGGCCCAGCTCGACGAAGAGGATCTCGCCGAGCTGTTTGGGCGAGTTGATCGTGAAGCGGCGCCCGGCGTGTTTGTAGATCTCCTCCTCCAAGGTCGCCAGCCGCGCGGTCAGCTCAACGCCCAAGGCCGCGAGGCGCTCGGTGTCTAAGCCGATGCCCTCTTGCTCCATCGCCGCGAGCACGGGCACGATGGGCAGCTCGATCTCCCGCATCACCCGGTCGAGGCCACGCTCGACGAGCTCGGTGTTGAGCGAGCGGTCGAGGAGCCAGGTGACGTGGGCGTCTTCAGCGCCGTACTCCGTGGCTTTGGCGATGGGCACATCGGCGAAGGTGGAGCCCGCCGGGAGGCCCGCGGTGGCCTCGCTGTAGGGGATCATCGTGTGGCCGAGGTGGCGCAGGGCGAGGTCGTCGAGGTTGTGGCGGCTGCGGTCGGGCTCAAGAAGGTAGTCGGCGAGCATGGTGTCCATCACCAGGCCCTCGACGCGGTAGCCGTTGTGGTTGAGCACCCGCAGGTCGTACTTGAGGTTCTGGCCGACCTTGGGCACGCCCGGATCGGCGAGCACCCCCGCGAGGCGCGACATCACCAGGTCTTCAGAGAGCTGGGTTCCGGCTGTGTGGTTCATCGGCACATAGACCGCGGCGTCTTCAGCCCAGGCCAGGCAGACTCCGACGAGCTTGGCGTCGAGGGGGTCTAAGGACGTGGTCTCGGTGTCGATGGCGAGGCGCGCCCCGGCCTTCACCGCCCGGCGCAGCTCGCCGATGGTGCGGTCGAGGGCCTCGATGGTGTCGATGGTGCGGTAGCGGCTGCGGTCGATGCCTGAGGCCTTGGCGGCGGTCTCGCCGACGGCGCCGACGGCGGCGGGGGCCTCCTCGCCGAGCTGCTTGAGCAGGCTGCGGAACTGCCACTCCAAGAACAAGGCCCGGAGCTTCTCGGCGTCGCGGGTGTGATCGAGGAGCTGCTCGTCGGTGAGCGGCAGCTCGCAGTCGATCTTGATCGTGACCAGGATGCGCGAGAGCCGGGCCATCTCGGCCTCAGCCTTGACCGACTCGCCCCGTTTGCCGCCGATGGCCCCGGCGTTGGCGATCACGCCCTCTAAGTCGCCGTACTTCGCCACCCAGCCCGCGGCGGTCTTTTCGCCCACGCCTTTGACGCCAGGCACGTTGTCTGAGGCGTCCCCGGCGAGGCCGAGGATGTCGATGACCTGGGCCGGGCCGACGCCGAAGTAGGCCTTCACCGCCGCCTCATCGACGACCTTGTCTTCCTTGAGATCGAGGACGTAGACCCCCTCCCGCACGAGCTGGTAGTAGTCCTTGTCGCCGGTGACCATGAGCACCTCACGGTCAGGCGAGGCGAAGCGCTGGGCCAGGGTGCCGATGACGTCGTCGGCCTCGACGCCGGGGATCGCCAAGAAGGGGTGCCCCCAGGCCTCGACCAGCTCGCGAAAGCGGGGCCACTGCTCACGCAGCTCAGGGGGCATCTCCGGGCGGTGGCCCTTGTACTCGGGGTAGAGCGCCACACGGAACGACGGGCCCTCGTCAAAGACGACGATCATCGCCTCGGGCTTGTGGTCGTTCTCGAGCTTTTTGAGCAGGTTGACGAAGCCCAACAGCGCCCCGGTGTGTTTGCCCGCCGCCGTCATCTTGGGCATGGCGTGGAACATCCGAAAGGCGTGGTTGCTGCCGTCGATGAGCAGGATCTTGTTGGGCATCCGACCTCCGAGCCCTCCCCCCTAACCTACGCGCGGCGCCGACGGAGGAGATCAGCGCACCCGCACGAAGAGCTGGAGCGTGCGGTCTCCCAAGGGCACCGCGCGCTGGGCGTAGTGCTCGGTGAACTCGGGCACGCCGGGCACGGGGAGCTTGGTTGGTTGATCAACCAAAAAACCCTCCTCGGGGAGGAACACCGCGGGGGCGCGGCCAAAGACATAGGCGAAGTCGGTCTTCTCATGCCCGGCCATGCCGCTGCCCATCTGGGGCATCTCCCGGTGGGCGATGTGCAGGTCGGAGAGGCCCCACATGTCGATGGTGGGCAGGCCCGCGGCGTAGGGGATGGCCCCGGCGGAGTGAATCGCGAGCACGGCGTCGGGCGGGAAGAGCTGGCGCAGGGCCCGGCCCACGGCGAGGCGGTCCTCCATCACCTGCGTCCGAAAACGCGCCTCGTGGGCCATGCGGGTGTGGTTGGGGGCGAGATCGAGGGTGAGCGTGCCTATGGCGAGGGCGGCGCCGACGAGGGCGCGGGGCGCGGCGGCTTGGGGCAAGGAGTCCATCACCCACCAGCACCCGCGCTGGGTGAGCAGCGCGAGCGGCGCGGCGACGAGGCCCACAAACCGGAAGGTCACCTTAAAGTCGCCGCCGACGGCCACGATGTAGGCGAGGTAACCAAGGCCCAAGGTGAGCAGGGCCCGGGCCCAGGGGCTCGTCTTGGCCTCACGCGCGGCGCCTACGGCGCCGAGGGCGAAGAGCAGCGTCTCGACGGGGTGGGCCTTGGCGCAGGCGACAAGGTAGACCACGCCCCTAGACCACTGGTCTACTCCGCCCCCGGTCTTCACGTAGAAGGTGTTGGGCAGGGGCTGGCCGTAGTAGGCGAGGCGCGCGGCGGTCTGCAGGGCCAGGGCGGCGAGGATCACGCCGAGGCCCCACCACAAGACCCGCCGCGGCGGCGCCCAGACGGCGAGGCTGAGCCCGATCAGGAGCAGGCCGTAGACGCCGACCCCCTCGGGGCGCACCAGCGAGAGCGCGGCGCAGAGCGCGCCAGCGGCGGGCCAGGCGCGGCGGCCCTCGTCTTCGTCCAGGGCGAGGAGCGCGGCGAGGCCGGTGAGCGCGGCGAAGGTGCTCGACTCCAAGCCTTGCACGGCCTCGACCATCAAGAACGGGTTGGCGGCGATCAAGGCCGGGGCCAGGAGCGCTCGGGTGGGGCCCTCACGGCGCGCGCCCAAGACCCAGCTCACCCCGGCGAGACCCAAGGCGCCGAGCACCCCGGCGAGCACCGAGGCGAGCAGAGGATCGCCGCCGAGGCGGATCACCCCGGCGAGGCCGACGGTCCACAGAAGGTTGGTGATGCCCTCGACCCGCTCGCCGGGGTTGAACACGAGGCCGTGCCCGTCGACGAGGTTCTGGGCGTAGCGGTAGCTGATGAAGGCGTCGTCCTGGACGTTCAGGCCGTAGGAGAGCGCGTGCGCGATCAGCGCGGCGAAGATGAGCCCCAAGGCGAGGGGCGCGGACCGTCTTGGCATGGCGGCATCCTACCGCATGTGCCTCACCCGGCGAGTCGCCCCGCGCCGTCGTCGGCGATCTGTCCTATCGGCCCCAAGCGGGCTACATCCCACAGGAGCGCGGCCCTCTGGAGGACAGATGCACAACGACGACCTCTACAACCCCACAGATGTCCACCAGATGCTCCGCGAGAGCGTCGCCGAGTTCACCCTGCGGGAGGTCGAGCCCCAAGCTGAAGAGTTTGACCGCCGCGAGCAGCTCAACGTCCCCTTGTTTCGTAAGCTCGGCGAGCTGGGCGTGCTCGGCGTGACGATCCCTGAAGAGGACGGCGGCGCGGGCTTGGACTCCACGGCGGCGGTCATCGTCCACCACGAGCTCTCCAAGGCCGACCCCGGCTTCTGCCTCGCATACCTGGCCCACGCCATGCTCTTCGTAAACAACTTCTACCACTGCTCGAACGCCGAGCAGCGCGCGAAGTACCTGGCCAAGAGCCTCAGCGGCGAGTGGATCGGCGCCATGGGCATGACCGAGCCCGGCTACGGCACCGACGTGCTGGGCATGACGACCACCGCCGTGCGCGACGGCGACGAGTACATCCTCAACGGCACCAAGACCTACATCACCAACGGCCCCGAGGCCTTCGTGTTTTTGGTGTACGCCAAGGTCGATGGCCGGGTGACGTCGTTTGTTGTGGACCGGGACTGCCCCGGCTTCTCCACCTCAAACCACATCCCCAAGATGGGCATGCGCGCCAGCTCTATGAGCGAGCTCATCTTTGATGAGTGCCGTGTGCCCGTGGGCAACGTGCTCGGCGCCGTGGGCGGCGGGCTCAGCCACATGATGCGCAACCTAGAGATCGAGCGCCTCACCTTGGCCGCGATGAGCCTGGGCATCGCCGATCGTTGCCTGGAGATCATGGTGCGCCACGCGAACGAGCGCGTCGCCTTCGGCCAGCCGATCAACCGCTTCGGCCAGATCCAGCGTTACATCGGCGAGTCTTACGCGATGACTGAAGCCGCCCGGGCGCTGATCTACAACGTCGCGCGCTCTGTGGGCGCCGAGCAGCGCAACCGCCTGGGCTCCGACGCCGCGAAGCTCTACGCCGCGCCGGTGGGCAAACAGGTCGCTGATCACTGCATGCAGGTGATGGGAGGCTCGGGCTACTGCCGGGAGTACCCCGTCGAGCGCCTGTTGCGCGACGCGAAGCTCCTGGAGATCGGCGGCGGCACCTTAGAGTCGCACCAGAAGAACATCACGAAGGACCTCACCAAGCAGATCTGCGGGTGAGCGAGATCGTGGGGGCGCTTGACGACCCCCACCTCGCGGGATCATGCTGTAGACATGAGCGCCCCTCTGCCCCTCCAAGCGTCCGACGTGGCCGCGCGGCTCCCCCAGTGGCCGCTGCCCGCTGTGCGGTACATCCCTGGGCGCTCACCCCACCCCAAGACCTTGCCGCCGGAGCCCACGCCAGAGCTGCCCGCGGCCTCGGCGTGGTGGGACGACGCGCGGTTTTTACGGGGCCTCGACCTGTTTGACGCCCAATACTACTGGGAGGCCCATGAGGTCTGGGAGAGCCTGTGGTTGGAGCTTCCCCGATCTGAAGCCCCGGCGCGGCTGATTCAGGGGCTCATCC
>Ga0209467_1002215_pt1 | contig 14299 bp, 13 predicted proteins | sample Higcelwee11metaG_FD_187175 | JGI IMG/M metagenome (GOLD analysis project Ga0209467, IMG submission 187175) | Freshwater pond sediment microbial communities from the University of Edinburgh, under environmental carbon perturbations - High... | ecosystem: Environmental > Aquatic > Freshwater >...
TAAACCCATAGTCGACGCGTGCATCGCCATACAGGGCCAGACCACCACGTGCGCCTCGTCGATCAGCCAGCGGGCCGGCCTGGCCGCCCTCGATGGCGACCAGGCGCCTGTAGCCGCGATGGCCGCCGCGTTCAGGGCCCGCCGCGACCGGGCCTACGCGAGGCTCGCCTCGATGCCTGGGCTCAGGATCGGTTCCCCCGACGGCGCGTTCTACCTGTTCCCCGATGTGTCAGCGCTCTTTGGTTCCGAATGGCGTGGCATGCGCATGGAGAGTTCCGATGACTTTTGCCTCTACCTCCTGGAGGAAGCCGGTGTAGCGCTGGTGCCCGGATCTGCCTTTGGCGACGATGCCTGTGTCCGCATGTCGTTTGCGGCGTCGGATGCCGCCATCGATATGGCTCTCGACCGCATCGAGTCAGCCATCGCGGCCCTCGGTACGGCGCCTGTCGAATAGGAACAGCTATCCGCCAGGGCGGCCGGTAGCTCTACGGGCTCACCCACCCGGCCGCGCCGTGAAGGAGCCCTATGCTTTGTAGCTAAAATAAAAATAGAAGGAGAAGTGTGCGGACGAATCGCCGCGAAGGGGAGCAGTTGGTACCTGCAAAGTGGTAGCCATGGGCAGACCGTAGCATGCCCAAAAAAAAGAATCAAGTTACTGTCGACAGTAACTGCTTGAAAAGGCCGGAAAATGGCTTGATACTGATTCTCGAAGGAGTCGTCGATGCATGAACTACTGGTGCTGAATGGCCCGAACCTCAATCTGCTTGGCTCTCGCGAACCTGGTATCTACGGCACAATGGGTCTTGCCGACATCGAGGGCAAGCTTCAGGAGCTGGCCCTTGAACTGAACGTTCACCTGGAGTTTTTCCAGTCCAACAGCGAAGGCGCCCTTATCGACAGGTTGCACGCCGGCATAGGAACGGTAGCCGGAGCACTGTTCAATCCCGGAGCCTATACGCATACCTCGATAGCCCTGCGCGACGCGATAGCCGCGGTCAGGTATCCCGTGGTCGAAGTGCATCTGTCCAATGTCAACGCGCGCGAAGAATTCAGGCGCACTTCCGTTTTGGCGCCGGTATGTGCCGGCACCATCGTGGGATTCGGATGGCGGTCATACACGCTGGCACTGCGCGCCGTGGTGGGCAGCATCGAAGATCAGTCGGCACATGCCCACCACGATGACCAGCGATTGGCCTAGACGCGCTATTTGAGCTGGTCGGCGAACAGCTTTTCGATGGCGTTCTTGGGAAGGGCGCCGGCCTGCTGCTTTATCATCTTGCCACCGTTGAAGACCATCAGCGTTGGTATGGAGACGATGCCGAAGCGTTCGGCCAGCTGGGTCTCGTTGTCGACATTGACCTTGCAGACTCTGAGCCGGCCGGCATAGGTCTTGGCCAGATCGTCGATGTGCGGAGCGATCATCCGGCAGGGCATGCACCATTCGGCCCAGAAGTCTATGAGCACCGGAACGGTGGATTGTTCCACCTCCGCTGCGAAATTCTTTGAAGTCAGTTCAATGCCTGCGCTCATGGTTGGGCTCCTTCGGGTGAATGAGTGGACGGCTCTCGGTCCGCTTCGCTCTGCTACGGTATGTCTACAAAATACATTCGGCGCCGGCGGATTGTCAAATGGGCAACAGCTACAGTTTGAATCAAACAGAACCGGGCGGTTTACACGACCGGCTCCCCGGCGATACGATGCCCATCATGCTCAAGCGATTCCTCGAATACTATAAGCCCTACGGGGCCTTGTTGACCCTCGATCTGTCATGCGCCCTGGGACTCGGGCTGGCCGACCTCGTCTATCCAGCGGCGACGCAACGGGTCGTCGATGTGATTGTGCCGGCCGGCGACCTGCATGGCCTTGCGCGCTTCGCCGTGCTGCTCGTGGTCCTGTATGCCGCCCGCGCCGGGCTGGAGTTCATCGTTGGTTACTATGGCCATGTGCTCGGCGTCAATATCCAGCGTGACCTGCGGCGTGACATATACCGGCACCTGCAGACCCTCGATACGCGTTTCTTCGATGACACCAAGACCGGACAGATCATGTCGAGGATTGTCGGTGACCTCTTTGACATAGCGGAAATATCGCACCACTTGCCCGAAGATATGCTGATGGCCAGCGTCCGATTGGTCGGCTCGCTACTGGTCATGTTGACCATAGACTGGCGACTAGCGCTCGTTGTGTTCGCTATCGTGCCCGTGCTGGTCGCATTCTCGTTGACGTTCCGCCAGAAGTTCATGCGCGCCTTCAAGCGGAACAAGGAAACGATGGCGGTGATCAACGAACATATAGAAGAGAGTGTGTCAGGCGTGCGGGTGGTCCGCGCCTTTGTCAACGAGGAATTCGAAACCAAGCGCTTCGATGAGGGCAACGAGCTGTTCCGGTCGTCACGCATCGCCTCGGTCTGGCACATAGGTGTGTTCAATACCGGCGTTTCCTTCCTGAGCAACCTGGGTCTGGTCATCGTGTTGATCGCCGGCGGATACGCGGCGTTCCGCGGCTCCGTCTCACTTGGAGCGTACGTCGCCTTCGCCCTGTACGTGTCGAGGTTCTTTCAGCCGATCGAGACCCTGGTCAGATCGATGGAGATGTTCCAGGAAGGCGCCGCCGGATTCCGCCGGTTCCTTGAGATAGTCGATACCAAGCCGACCATAGTCGATGTTCCCGACGCGGTTCCGCTGCGCGATATCCGGGGCGATGTCGAGTTCCGCGGTGTCGGATTCAGTTATGGCGACGGGCTGGACAGGGTCCTCGAGCGCGTCGACCTTCGCGTCGGCGCGGGCGAGACCGTCGCGATAGTCGGGCCATCAGGGGCCGGCAAGACGACCCTCTGCTCGCTGATTCCCCGGTTCTATGATATTGAGGAAGGCTCCATAACGATAGACGGCATGGACATACGCAGCGTGAAGATCGCATCGCTGCGGCAGGCCGTTGGCCTCGTGCAGCAGGATGTGTTCCTGTTCTCCGGCAGCATACGCGACAATATAGCCTATGGTCGGCTCGGTGCTTCCGATGCCGACATCGAGAAGGCCGCGGATGCGGCGAACGCACTGGGCTTCATCCGGGACCTGCCGCAGGGCTTCGACACCCTGGTGGGCGAGCGCGGCATCAAATTATCTGGCGGACAGAAGCAGCGCATAGCGATAGCACGGATGTTCCTCAAGGACCCGCCGATACTGATCCTTGACGAGGCGACCAGTTCGCTCGACACAATGAGCGAACAGGCAATACGCGAGTCGCTGGAACGGCTGTCCAAAGGCCGGACGACCTTCATCATAGCGCATCGACTCGCGACCATACGCCACGCCGCCCGAATACTGGTACTGACCGAGGACGGCATCGTCGAGCAGGGCTGCCACGACGAACTGGTCGCGTCGGGCGGCGTCTATCGCAGGCTCTACGACGCGCAGGTGGAGAGCCTCCTGGTCAGCTAGCGGCCCGAAGCCTGCCTGTGGTCTCAGGGCCTGATGAATGTCCCCTCGTCGAGTTCGCGGAAGGCCTGCTCCAGCTCGTCGCGGGTATTCATCACGATCGGGCCGCCCCACGCTATCGGTTCGTGCAACGGCACAGCGTGCACGATGACGAAGCGGGCGCCGTTGTCTCCCGATTCGATGCCGGCTTCGTCGCCATCGCCCAGCAGCACGCAGGTTCCAGCGTCATAGCCGGCGGAGGCGGGTCGGTGTTCCTTGCTGCCCGTGACCACGGATCCGCTCAGGACATACAGAAAAGCGGTCCGGCCGTTCGGCACATCGAGCGTGATGGCGGACGCCGGATTCAGCGTGACGTCCAGATAGACAGGATTGCGGAGCACGTCGATCACCGGCCCATGGGCTCCGCCCCATTCGCCTGCAAGGACGCGGACCGGCCCCGTGCCCGTAGGCACGACGGGCACCTCGGCGGCCGTGGCTCCATGATATGCCGGCGGGCTCATCTTGAGTCTTCTGGGCATGTTGACCCAGAGTTGCAGGCCGCGTACGCCGTTCGGTGATTCCAGGGGCATCTCCTCATGGATGATGCCGGAGCCGGCGCTCATCCATTGCAGGTCTCCTGGTCCTATCACGCCACCTCCGCCGGTGGAGTCGCTGTGGCGGACCGAGCCATCAAGCAGGTAGGTTACCGTCTCGATGCCGCGGTGCGGATGCATGGGAAAGCCGGGCAGGTAGTCGGCTGGATTCTTTGAGCCAAACTCGTCCAGCAGGAGGAATGGATCGAACATCGACGTCTCCTCGTGCCCGAAGATGCGTTGCAGCTTCACACCGGCTCCGTCGTAGGCCACGCGGCCTCTGCGTGACATGGCGGGCTCTCGTATGGTCATATCGTTTGCCTCCATCGGTCGTCTGCAAAATCAGCGCATGCGCGCCAGGTCGCTGAGTCTGTTCAGGTCCGGAGATAGCCGATGGCCGGCAGGAGTCCGTTCTTCCGCATCAGCTGCACAGCCTGATCCACAAGCTGCTGCGGGAAGGCCTTGCCATCGCGCGAGAACGGGCCAGGCACACTGACCGCTCCATCCCCGAAGGCCAGAACGTGGTCCATCAGGGTGGCGGAATTGCCGAAAGCGTTGCCTGTCGGGTACCCGGGCACCAGGCCGAATGCGCCCGCAACCGCCGCGTCAACGGCCGCGTCGAGCCGCACCGTGCCGGCTCCGGCGGCGATGGAGGCCAGCTGGGGAGCCAGCCAGTTGGCGGTGCTGAGGAGGAATCCGTCGTAGGGACCTCGCGGCTTGAGCCAGCCGCTGTAGCCCAGCTCCGCGCCACGGACCAGGAATACTCCGCCCGTATCGACGTCTGCCAGGGCAATGTGGTCTTCGCCGCTGGAATCCTTGACCATGAAAAAATTTGAAAATTGGCTTGCCAGTCTGGCTATGCTTGCGGCGGAAATTTCGTTCCTGGTTACCTGTGGCAATTGGTATATCGCCGTTGGCAGCCCGAGTTCCAGTATACGGTCGAAGCTGGCTTCCATGGCGGCCTCGGACTGTTCTGCTCCCGATGGCGCGCAGGCGACAATGCCGACCACGGGAGCCTCCTTCACGCGCCGCCCAAGCGCATGTATGAAGTCCAGCATGCCTTCGGTAGTGCGCTCGAGCGCGCCGACCAGTACGGGCAACCCGAGCATGGCGGCCAGCGGCAGCACAGCATCCAGAAGCTCGAGCTTTTGTGTCCGGGACAGGTCCCAGCCATCGCCGGTGGAGCCGGGCACGAGCAGCCCCCCGACGAAAGGCGCGAGCGCGCGTATGTGTGCCTTGATGCGATCGGTGTCGAGCGAGGCGTCATTCCGGTAGTGGGTCAGCGGAGGACACCACAGCCTGGCGATACCATCTGGAAAGGTGCGCTGGATCAGGCTTCTGCGTTCATCCTGAATCGTGTGGTCCATAAGAACCTCCGGTTATTTATTCTTCCGCCGCGGCTGGTAGTCGGTCTTGAGGCGCTCTATCTGGTAGTCACGCATCGCGAAGAACGTGGCCAGCAACCGCTCCTTGTCCGGATACTCGTCCAGCCCCGACCGCTCCAGGGCGAGCAACAGCTCGTGCGTCGCCTCGATGGTCGACAGATAATCCGGCGAGGGCTGGCGCTTTATCACATAGCGGCTGGGCTGGGTCGGTGTGAACTTGACGCGCGGCAGTTGCAGCAGGCCCGGGTTCTCGCGGAGCAGCACCTTGGAGCAGGCCCAGGTCGAATCTATCAGAAAGACAACCAGCCGACGGGCTCCGAGGTCGGCGGCGGGGAAGTCGCCCTGTGACAGATCGCGTGCGGTCGGTCCCGGGTACAGCAATACCGGATAGTTGTCCGGGTCGTCGATGAGCTCGCGGTATCTATGGTTGTCGTCGAATCGAAGTCCTGGAATGATCTCGCTGTTTTCCAGGTTCAGACAGGTCAGGCGGCCAGTCGTACACTTTTCACGCCGCCATTCCATCGGGTGCATCAGGAGCACTATCCGTGTTCTGGTGCGCATTGGCGGCTCGGTCGGACACAGGCAGAGCGACTTCGGCCGGCGGCAGCGGTAGCACAACTCTCTGAAGACTTCAGGCTGCTCCGGGGCTGCCATCATGCCGATCGCCTTGGGCGCATGAAGATGACCAGCGCGACGATGCCGCCGAGCAAAACGACGAGAGATGCCAGGTACATGGGGGCCCTGAGGTCGACAGATGGCTTGCGCGCGTGCAGTATCGCAGCGGGATCGACGACATACGCGATATATGATCGTATTTCGCCCCCGAGCGCCTGGTAGCGCTTCGCAAGCGCGCCGTCGAGTCTGGCTCTGGACTCGGCCTGCACGCCGGTGTATGGATCCCACGGGTCGGTGCCCCGCTCATCGGCCAGACCGTAGTCGAACGTCGGGTCGTCGACATAACGCGCTGGAAAGGCATGGGCTATGATTGTGTCCAGTTCGGATGCGGCCGCATATCCGCCCATCGCCACCACGTCATAGAGCCACATGCGGCGATACGCGGGCGCCAGTCTTCTGGCATCCGTACGGTCGGCGAGGGCGGATTCGAATATCTTGCGCGATGCTCCCCGATCATCCTTGAGCGCCTCGTAGGCATAGTTTTCAAGCACCAGGTGACGGTTGGAAAGCAACATGAGTGCGCCATTGCGGTCGGCTTCCGAGCCGAATGTGTTGAGCAGCAGCGTCCCCAGCGTTCCCTGGCCAGGGATCATCCGCGCATGGTATGGCTGCGCCAGATCCTGGACGTAGTGCAGTGCCAGACCGGCGAATCGCCAGCCCCAATAGGCATGCCCGTGTTCGAACGCATAGCGGGCCAGGCTCGTATACTGCAGTTCGCGGTACGCTGCCTGCGAACGCCTGGAGAAGGGGGCCGCGAGGGCGATTATGGGATCCTCGTGCTGGAATGCCATGTGGAATGGCGCCTGGCTGCCATACGACAACGCCGGATTCCCGAAGGGCTGCTCGCCGAACCCATAGATGGCGCCCAGTGGCCCGCTGTTGTTCGCATACAGGCCGATATCGAGGCCGTAGTCCGGCTCGTCCGATGCCGTAGCCAGCACATCGATCGCGGGGACGCTCTCTCCTGCACGGAGCGATTCGACCGCCGCACCCGCCAGCTCGACGCCGACGAGTGAATATTCTGAAACATCGAGCACGGGCCTGCCGCTCGGCGGCTCGCCGCGGGCCGGTTGCCGGTACAGACTCAGTGGCACCAAAGGATTGACGCGAAGCGCCCGCAGGAATGACTCGCGCAGTGCAGGGCCTTGCGCCGTCGGATCAAAGGCCAGTGCCGGAGGGAACGGCGCATAGGCCGGCACATCCTTCTCGGCACGCGCCTCGATTTCGCCAAGCAGCCGGGCCAGCCCTGTCCGTTCGGCTGCCACAAAATCGAGCAATGCCTCGGTCTGGACGCTCGCCTGCAGTGCCGGCTCATCGCCAAGAGCGGCCCGTGTCAGTATGGAGTGGGCGCTCCATGACCACGCCGCAGGTACCGAGATCATCGCCATCGTGGCATAGAGCAGCGCCCGTGCTGCTCTGAAATACAGATTGGTACGACGGTTTACCTGCTGCATGTGCGCTCCTTGCCGTGGCATTGGAACGGAAGCGTACCATCATTGGAGCCGATCGAACAATATGCGTTGCATCAGGTGCTCGTGCTGGCCGGCTCCTCGTTCAGCTGCTTGATGAGGTTTTCGGCGTTGCCGAATTTGGGGCTCTTGGCCTTGATGCGTGTCAGGAATTCGACCGCCTTCCTGCTTTCCTTCCTTGCGATGTGGCAGATCGCGATGCCATACAGTATCGCGAGCTCATCCTCGTTTGCGGGGTTGCGTTGCGGGTCGAATGGCGTAAATACCCTGATAGCCTTGGCATAATCTCCGAGCTCGTAGAGTACGGAGCCAAGCAGTCTGGTGGCCTTGATGGTCAGATCGGCGTACGGCACATCGATCATCACATCCCTGGCCTTGCCGAGGTCGTGCACCGAATAGTAGAAGCTTGAAGCGACGAAGCGCAGGAATGGCGAGTCGAATTCCTTGAACCGCTGCTCGAGCAATGCCGCCGTCTTGCCATAGTGCTGCGGATTCTTTTTGACCGTCGCATTGATCTGTACCAGAATATCCTCATTGGGCATGATCCTGGCAGCGGTCACGATCGCATCGGCCGCAACATCGAGCTGGCCCTTGTCTATCAGCTTCTTGGCACGAATGAAGTACTTCGTGGAACGATATTCGTCCGACATCACATTGAGGACATTGAGCAAAGCCGAAGAGGCGAAGGTAATGACGGCAAAGACCCATTTAGTCTGATAGAAGAGCGCGAAGAACGCGAATATGTACCCGATGATGTAGAACGAAATGAGAATTCTGGGGAATCGCTTGAGTCTGAACATCCGATGCTCCGCCTTGGAAAAGAATGGGGTGCCCCGGAAATGTTGCATTTTCGGGACACCCCTGATGTGCTGGAAGAAAATATTACCGAGCGCCGATTCCCCGCTCCTTGGCGGTACCTGGAATCACGTTGTCAAGAATACCGGCGGTGATGCCACCAACGGCCATGCCATTCTTCAGGATGCCGTTGACGATGCCAGCCAGCCACTCGGCGTTGGCGAAATGCACGGTGTGGGCAGCCATCCAGCCGGGGAAACCGAGGCCGAGGGTAAATGCCACACCGAGGATCAGCAGGTTGCGCGTCGATGAGACGTCGCTGCGGGTGAATACCTGGAGACCCAGGGCGCCGATCAGTCCGAACAGCGACAGATACGCGGCGCCGATGATCGGTGACGGAATCGTGCTGATGATCGTGCCGAACTTCCACAGGAAGCCCAGTATGATCAGGATGACGGCACCGGCCCTGATGACGCGCCGTGAGGCGATGCCGGTGAGCGCTACAATGCCGATGTTCTCGGTATAGCTGGTCGTTCCAACGCCGCCCATGATACCGGAAATCATGCATCCCAGACCTTCGGCGCCGATACCCTTGGATATCATCTTGGCGGAAGGATCAGGCAAGCCAGACGCATAGCTCATGCTGTGGTAGTCGCCGATCGACTCGATCATCGAGGAGGTGTAGGCCGCGAGGATGGCGGTGAACGCCAGCACGTTGAAGTGCAGGGTCTGGCCGATCGTTCCATAGCGGAACAGGGTCGGGAAGACGATCCACTTGGCGTCGCCTATTGCCTTCATGTTGACGAACATCGGGTGTCCGGAGGGGAACCATCCGACGACCGTGCCCAGCAGGGCAAAGAGATACAGCACGACCATTGTAAGGAATACGGGGAAGGCGTTGATTCTCTTGTTCTTGATGATCAAGGAGAATGTCAGCACCATCGCCACGCCGATCAGCGATACCGGCCAGAATGATGCTGCCGTGTTCACGGCTGTTCCGGCAAGGCCGAAACCGATCAGCATGATCGTAGGCCCGATGACGACTGGTGTAATCACCTTCTTGAGCATACCCGCGAGGCCAGAATAGCCTACGATAAGCTCATAGATACCGCCATAGACCAGAGCTCCGCCGAGGGCCTGCATCATCTCATTGACGCCGCCACCGCCGCTCTTGACGCTTTCGAAAATGATCATTGCCGCGGGAATGAATGAGAACGATGAACCCTGGACGATCGGGAGACCGGATCCGATCTTGGAATAGGCCTGGATCAGTGTCCCGATACCGGTAACCATGTAGACTGTGGCTATGAATACGCCCATCTGCTGGACATCCATGCCCATCGCCTGTCCATACAGTATTGGAACCAGCGTTGTCGCGCCAAACAGCGTCAGGATGTGCTGAAGTCCTGCCACGATAGAAAAGCCCCACGGCGGACGACTGTCCACTGGCCATGGCACGACACGTGTCGTCGATACGCCCTGTTCTTCCGACATTAAAGCCTCCTTGATCCGCGTCTCTGATCGCAACGATACGATGCGATCACCTCCATACATTTTTGGTAATCGTGTCAATCATTGAGTCGGGTTGGCGGAATTGTCAAGTTTTTTGCATCGCCCATCGACGAGCATGATGGAAAGGATGATGGCTATGCCAATCGGTATATAGACCATGGCGAGGCGTATGTCGGTCACGTCTGCCAGTCGTCCCAAAAGGAACGGTGCCAGCCCGATGGCGGATCCGGAAGCCACCGGCATCAGCGAACTCGCCTTGGCCGCATTGCCCGGTGCATGGTTGAGCGCGAGCGAAAGCCCTAGCGGGTAGAAATTGGACGAACCCAGCCCGCACAGAGCCAGGCCCAGCAGCGTAAGCGGCACCGATGGTCGAAGCCAGTACAGCGGAAACCCCAACAGCACGAGAGCCATCACTATGAACATCAGCCTGTGCCCGGTTATCCGGTGGCTGATCCTGCTGGATGCAAACCGGCCCGCCACGGCCGACAGACCGAGCAGGACGGTACCCGCAGCAGCCAATGTCCGCGAGCTGCCTGGCAGTGCGAGCAGGTAGGTCATGCACCAGAAGCTGATGGCCCATTCAACGGAGACGCCAAAGAACACGACCAGCCACATGCGCCAGTACGCGGCGCCCAGGGTGCCCGCTCCGGCATCGGCCTTCTCGTCGCGGCCCTGCTGGTGGCGCGCCGTTGCGGGGATGCCGAAGCTACCCACAATGACAAGCGACACGAGCATGGCCGGAAAGACGATACGCCAGCCCATGAACCAGCGTGCGCCGGCGAGCAGCACCAGCGGCACCAGCATCGTCAGGGCGCTTGCCACGACGTTCGCCTCCATGATCGACTTGGCACGATGCACCGCAGGGCCATTGGCCAGTGCCGTCTGGATGCTGGCCAGTGCCACCGTGCCTCCCAGGCTCATGACGAAGACGCCGCCCAGCGTCATAGCCGGCCCCCGTGCGAGCACCATGATAAGGAGGCCCACCAGCATGTCAACCATGCCGCCCCAGAGGCTTCTCGTGATGCCGAGGCGCTTGATCACCGAGCTGCCAAGCAGGCCCATCGTCACCATGCCGAGCGCAAATGCACTCTGATGCAGGCCGGCCAGGCTGTAGCTCATCGCGAACTCGTCGCGCAAGTACGGCACCATCGGGCCTATCATCGACAGCATGAATGAGAACAGGCCCAGCAGTATGTACAGCGTCCAGATGAAGGGGGTGCGTACGAATCGCGCCGAGTCGGATGCGTCGGGCGAGGCAGGTTTCGTTTCGATGTTTGTTTCCATGTCAATGGTATACCGAAAATCGGGCTGATGTGTCAGCCGTGTCGCATATCACTTGCCTCTGGTTGGCTTTGTACTATACTTGGTATCGATGCGTATCGTTGTTGACTATGCAGGATTATCACCGCTGGGACGCGCCGTTCCCGGGGTTTCGTCGGCTCGCGGCACCGAAGAGGTGCTCGTCGTCCACGTCGGCCGCTCCGCTACGCCGTCGCAACCGGCGCAGGCGTCCGACGGGCGCTGGCGGACGAGCGACGAGGCCCTGAGCCGTGACCGCGAGGTGCGCGCACACGAGAACGCCCACCTGTCCACGCTGGGCCCCTATGCCGCCTCTGGCATCGTCTACGACACCCTGGCCGGTGCGAGCGGAGACACGATAGCCGTCGGCGGCCATATTGCCGTCGACCTGTCCGAGGTTCCCGGAGACCCGGAAGCGACCATACGCAAGGCCCGCACCATCATCAACGCGGCCGAGGCACCTGGTGATCCATCAGCGGCCGACTCGCAGGTAGCGGCGCGTGCCTATCGGTTGATGCAGCAAGCCCAGACAGAGCTGCGCGTTGACCAGTTGGCATAGCCCAACCAAACTGCTCGGCCTGCTTGCGCATTGTAGCCACCAGCTGGTAGCCCGAAGTCTCCGGACGTCCCGGATAGTTGGCCACCGCGTGCGTCAGTATGACCTGTCCCCCGACTATTGACTGGTCGACTATCAGTACGCGCTGCATGGCCCTGGCCAGGTATATGCCAGCGGTCAGGCTGGCAGGCCCGGCGCCGACGATGATTGCATCAAACTCCTGCATTGCGTGTGCTCATTTCTTGAAGGCGCTGTCCAGAATGGCCTGGACCTGAGGCTTGGACTGGATGCTCGACGTAGCCTTTGCCACCTTGCCATTCTTGAAGTAAACGGTAAATGGGATGCCGCGGAAGGTAGCACACTCCGGCAACGTGCGGATGTAGCTGGATTCGGGACTGTCGAAAAGCATGTCCCTGAACTCGACGTGCTTGTAGGCGCCTTCCTTCTCAAGCTCTTCCATGACCCCATACACGGGAATGCACATGGGGCCCATGCGGCCGCAACAGACCATGACGTTCTCGTTGCTGGCGATCAGCTGCTTCAGTTCTTTGTCGGTGGTCAGGTGTTTCAGGTTGGTATCAAGCGGCATACAGCAGTCCTTGAGAATATTGTTGAATATATTATAAATCTAATATATAGAGTCGTCAATTAGTGGTATTGCTTTGCATTATCCCGGCGCGAGGACTATAATCGCGCTATATACCATGAATCCTACGCAGAAAAAAGGCTCGATATGAATCAAACCTCTCCCTCTCTCTCCATGGTTCCCGTGATTGCTGTAGACAAGGACAAGTGCGTCAATTGCCACATGTGCATAGCCGTCTGCCCGGTCAAGTATTGCATCGACGGATCCGGAGAAAAAGTATCGATCAATGCCGATCTGTGCATCGGCTGCGGCAGCTGCGTCAAGGCATGTACGCAGAAGGCACGCTACATCCTCGATGACTCCGAGCCGTTCTTCCAGGCGGTTGGCCACGGCGAAAAGATAGTGGCGGTCGTCGCGCCCGCAGTGGTATCGAGCTTCCCCGGACAGTACCGCCGATTGCTGGGCTGGCTCAAGAATCTCGGCGTCGCAGCCAGCTTCGACGTGAGCTTTGGCGCAGAACTTACCGTAAAATCATATGTCGACCATATCAAGACGAACAAGCCGCCGCTCGTCATTGCGCAGCCATGCCCGGCCATAGTCAGCTACATCGAGGTATACCGGCCGGAATTGCTGCCGCATCTGGCCCCCGCCGACAGCCCGATGCTCCATACGATAAAGATGATTGAGGAGTACTATCCCGAATACGCAGGCTACAAGGTTCTTGTCGTCTCGCCGTGTGCGGCCAAGAAGCGCGAATTCGAGGAGACCGGGATAGGTGATTACAATGTGACGGTCCGCTCGTTCAAGGATGCCATGGAGCGGCGCCACATCGATCTGGCCAGGCAACCCGAAGCAGATTTCGACAATCCGCCGGCAGAACGGGCCGTCCTGTTCTCGTCTCCGGGCGGGCTCCTGCGTACGGCCGAGCGGGATGTGCCCGGGATACGTGAAAAGGCCCGCAAGATAGAAGGTCCGGAAATTGTCTACCAGTACCTTGATACGCTTCCTGAATCGCTCAAACGGGGCATCAATCCATTGCTGGTCGACTGCCTCAATTGCGATTATGGATGCAATGCCGGCCCCGGCACGCTCAATCAGGACAAGTCGCCGGATCTGATAGAACATGAGATAGAGCAGCGTTCGCTCGAGGCACGGCGACTCTATGGCGGTCATTCCGGATCAGACAAGACCGCGACGAAGAAGATGCACAAAGTACTGTCGAGGTACTGGAAGCCGGGGCTCTACCGGCGTGCCTATGTTGACCGGTCTTCAAACTACCGGCTTGCGATACCGACCGACAGCCAGTTCGCCGCGCTGTACGCCGATATGCTCAAAGAGACCCTGGCCGACCACCTCAACTGCGCATCATGTGGATATAAGTCGTGCCGCGGCATGGCGATAGCCATATTCAACAGGCTCAACAAGAAGGAGAATTGCCACCTCTACCGCCAGAAGGTGCTGGTACTGGAGCAGCGTGTGGTTGATGATTCAACGACCCGGTTGCATGACGAGATTCTGCAGACCAGGGACATGGTCGGCGTCATAACCAAGGCACTGGAAAACCTCAGCGAAAAAACGGCGACCCAATTCTCGGCAATAGAGCAATCGGCCGCCGCGGTCGAGCAGATGATAGCCGGTCTGGTCAACGCATCGACCATAGCCTCGGGCAAGCGCCAGCAGATTGCCAACCTCGCGGACTCCGCTCAGGGTGGGGAACGTGACATGTCGGCGACTATGCAGTCGATACGCGAGGCAGCGAAGGATGTCGCCGGAGTAGGCGAGATGGTCAATATCATCAGGGATGTATCGGATCGGACCAACCTTCTGGCCATGAACGCCGCCATCCAGGCCGCCCATGCCGGCATAGCGGGCAAGGGGTTTGCCGTTGTCGCCGCAGAAGTGCGCAAGCTGGCCGAGACCACCGGCAGCCATGCGGAGGACATATCGTCATCAATCGGTTCGATCATAGAAGGCATCAAGGCTTCCGACGCATTGACCGAGCGCACGGGGCTTGGC
>Ga0209467_1002216_pt1 | contig 14296 bp, 8 predicted proteins | sample Higcelwee11metaG_FD_187175 | JGI IMG/M metagenome (GOLD analysis project Ga0209467, IMG submission 187175) | Freshwater pond sediment microbial communities from the University of Edinburgh, under environmental carbon perturbations - High... | ecosystem: Environmental > Aquatic > Freshwater > Pond...
GTTTCTCCAGCGCCAAGTTTAACATCCCAAGTTAGAATTCCGGTTTCTGCGTTTACTTTTGCTTTTCCGTTGTCTAACAGTTCGATGGTGATTTCTTTATCGGTACTTATTGGATATTGATCTTTTAGCAACATTTCAATTGCTTCTTTTTTGTTGTTTTTCACTGTGATATCGTAAGTAAACGTTTGCTCTTTATAACCCGATAAGAATTTAGTTCCCGATTTATCTGCTATTTTTTCACGTTTGATGGCGATTTTTTTGTCTCTTCCCATGCTCAAATTCAAAGTATCTGAAGTTTGATTTGGGTTAATCATCGTTTTTCCTACATACATTCCTTCGAAGATAATATTCGCTTCACCAGCCAACAAATTGAATTTAGAATATTCGCTAATTTCAGCTAGCAAAAAGGCTTCTTTTTCTGCTTTTGGAACGGCATAATATTTATAAGTTGCTGGTAATTTTAAATCTTTCAAGGCTACACTATGTGCTTTTCCATTCGATAAAATGTCATATGGAATATCTATATCAAATGAAACATTCAATTGGTTTTCATTGATTGTAGTGTAATTGGAAACAGAAGATTCATCGTTATATACCTTTTCTTTTTTTAATTCTAATCCAGATACTTGACCTTGGATCGAATTCATAACTACATTACTATTATTATATGCTCTTGGATAACCATATCTCAAAAACCAAGCTTGTAAAATAGGAGCTGTGTTGTTTTGATTTGGATTACCACTTGAAAGTGTTAGTTTTACTTTTTTCCAATCGATTCCTGTGTTTTGCACCACTTTTGCTTTGTACATTAAGTTGATTGGCGAGTTGATATTGTCAGCACGTAAATCGTAAAATGGCGACCAAGATGCGTTGTTTGTAAGGTAATTGATATCTAAATTAACTGAACTTGCAGCATCGGTCATGACTTGTAAAACCAATTTTCCTTGCGAAGATTTTTCTTGTTTTTGAGTGTTCAATTCTAATTTAGAATTCAATTTTGAAAGTTTGTCTTTTAACTTGTTTTCTTTCTCGATTAACGTATCTACCAAATTACTCAATTCGTTTCTTTTAGCTCTGTAATAATCTACTAATTTGATTAATTCGGTTACATTCAAACCCGAGTTTTGCCCAGCAACGTTTTGATTCTTATCCAACAAATCAATGGTTTTTGAATAGGAAAATTTCTCATTGGCAATTTTTCCCATTTCTTTTTCGATAAGCATAATACTATCACGCACTTTTTTAATCATCGGATTGCTTTCATCAATTTCATATTCCGAAATAAAATTTCGCGTAAACTGAACTGATAAAACTGTAACATTTGCTGGAGCACCAATTTGAATGGTATTCTCATTGACATAATCCGCCACATTTTTAATAACAATTTCGCTAGTTCCAGAAGGAATTGTAGCCGAAGCTGTGTGGTTTAATTCTGCAGAATTACTATAAATAGTGGCGCTTTTAATTTTGGCCGAAGTAAAAATTGGTTTTTGAGCAAATGTGATTGCTGAAAAACATAATAATGCGAATACAAATATTTTTTTCATCTCTATAAACTTTAGTGTTTATTGTATAGAGTGAAATAAAATGGAAAAGGTTGGGAAGCTTATAAATATTTTGTAAAATTGTAAGAAAATATAGAATTATGAAACGCTTTTTTCTATTGTTACTTTGTTTTGTTGGAGTTTTGGGATATTCTCAAAAAAAATATCATTTTGATTATGCATTGTTATACGAGTATTCTTTCATCGATTCCAAAACTAAAAAGTCAAATTTATATTTAATTAACTCTAAAAGTATTAACTATTATTTGGGTGAATCAAGAGACAAAGATTCCATAAATATGAATTTGATTTTTCTAGATCATAATGGTATTTCATCAGTATCAAGAATTGCAATTCAAGATTTTTATAAAGCAGAAGTATTTTCTAATGAATGTAATTCTGTAGTAAAACATACGAATCAATATAAGAATAAAGCTAATGATTATGCTTTTGTGAAGCATAACGACACTTTAATTAACGATGTTTCTTATTATCATTATGAAATAAAGTCTATAAAAAGTATTAAATATCAGAAAAGAAAAAAAATTCAGTCTGCGCATTTAATTATCGATAAAAATAGTCAAGAATTTACTCCTCTCTTGTATAATCCATTGTTTTACAACCTATATAGTAAAACACCAATATTACCAAATGGGTTATTTAAAATTATATATTATACAAACCTAAAAGGTGAAATTACTTTAAAGCAAGAACTTTTAAATGTGGTAAAAAGCGATAAATATTTAATTATTCCAGAAGAATGTGATTATACTAAATCCCCAAAATAATCTTAGCAATAGTAAAATAAGTTAAAATTCCTAAGATATCGTTGCTGGTAGTAATAAACGGACCTGTTGCTAATGCTGGGTCAACGCCGTATTTATTTAAAATAATTGGGATAAAAGTTCCAATTAACGATGCCATAATAATTACTGAAAGTAAAGCAATTGAAACTGTATAGCCTACATGAATTTCGTAGCCTAACAAGAAATAACTACCTGCCAATAAGATTACTGAAAGAATGACTCCGTTCAGCAAACTCAACGAAAGTTCTTTTAATAATCGCTCTACAACAGGACCAATAATAGTGTTGTTTGCCAAACCTTGCACAATAATCGCTGAAGATTGAACTCCAACGTTTCCAGCCATTGCGGCAATAAGTGGCGTAAAGAAAAACAATTCGGGATGTAAGTCCATTACAGGTTCAAAAATTCCTAAAACGTGTACCGAAATAAATCCTCCAAACAAAGCTAAAACCAACCAAGGTAAACGCGCTTTTGTCAGTTCTAAAATGCTGTCATCGGCTTCAACGTCTTGCGAAATACCCGCTGCTAACTGGTAATCTTTGTCGGCCTCTTCTTTGATGACATCGATAATATCGTCAATGGTAATTCTTCCTACTAATCTACCTAATTCATCTACAACTGGAATGGCTTCCAAGTCGTATTTTTGCATGATTCGGGCAACTTCTACATCTTTGGTATCTACTTTTACATAATCTACTTTTTTGATATAAACATCGCTAATTGGTGTTTTTGTTGAAGTTGTCAATAAATCTTTTAATGATAAACGACCTTTCAATCGTTCCTCATCATCAACCACGTATATAGAATGTACTTTTGAAACATTTTCAGCTTGTGCGCGCATTTCTTTCACGCAAGTTAAAACGTTCCAGTTTTCGTTGACTTTTACCAACTCTTTTCCCATCAAACCACCGGCAGAATCTTCATCGTAACGTAATAAATCTACAATGTCTTTGGCATGTTCAACGTCTTCTAATTCCGAAATTACCTGCTCTTTTTTATATTGTGGTAACTCGGCAATAATGTCGGCAGCGTCGTCGGTACTTAATTCGTCAAGCTCTTCTGCAATTTCCTTTGGAGAAAGGTTTTTTAAGATTTTTTCACGAACTTCTTCGTCTAATTCTAACAGAATCTCGGCTGTTTTTTCAGAATCTAAGGTGTTAAAAATATAACCAGCGCCGTAATCATCGAGTTCTTCCATGATTTCGGCAATATCAGCAAAGTGAATATCTTCAAGAAGCAAAAGTAATTCTTGCGCCTTGTTTTCACTTATAAGTTGTTCTATTTCAGATAGAAACTCTCTGCTGATTTTAAACTCCATCGGCTGTTATTTTTTGGGTAATTGCTATAAATTGTTCCACCGTTAGTTGTTCTGGACGGAGGTCAAAGATAGTGTCTAATTTTAAATTATCAGAAAAATTGAACGTTTTTAAACTATTTCGCAATGTTTTTCTTCTCTGTTGAAAGGCAGTTTTTACTACTCTAAAGAACATTTTTTCATCACATGGTAATGAATAATCTGCTTTTCTTCTTAATCGTAATACACCTGAATCTACTTTTGGTGGTGGATTAAAAACATTGGGTGGAACCGTAAACAAGTATTCTGCTTCATAAAAAGCTTGGGTTAAAACCGATAAAATCCCGTAGACTTTACTTCCTTTTTTTTCGCAAATACGTTGGGCAACTTCTTTCTGAAACATGCCTGCAAATTCCGGAATTTGGTCGCGCATTTCTAAGGTTTTGAAAACAATTTGAGTTGAAATATTGTACGGGAAATTTCCAATGATTGCAAAAGGTTCGTTATTAAAAACCTCGTTTAAATTGTATTTTAAAAAATCTTTCGAGATGATATGATTTTCTAATTTTGGAAAGTGAACACCCAAATATTCCACTGATTCTTTGTCGATTTCAATTACAAAGGTTTCGGTTGGTTTGTCTAATAAATATTTGGTTAAAACACCCATTCCTGGACCAATTTCCAAAATTTTTGAATAGCCTTCCAGCGAAAGTGTATCGGCAATATCTTTTGCGATACTTTCGTCTTTTAGGAAATGTTGTCCTAAGTGTTTTTTTGCGCTTACTTTTTCCATTTTAATTTGTTTCTCCGTAGAATTCTCCCATTACTTCCAACTCAGTCCTAAAAGCTAGCATTTTATCTGCAAAAAGATGTAGCCCTTCTTGGCGTAATCTTGGTGCATGATTTTGGTAATAGTCTTCTAACTTTGCTCTGGAATCAGTGAAATATTGCACAGCATAAGTTGTGCCACCCATTTCTTCTTCCACCACTACTCGAACCATTTTAGCATTGGTAAATAAACCTGTTGCTAGAACATCGTTAATATGTTTATTTTGCATCCATTTTAACCAATCGTTGTGAATGCTTTCGTCTACGTTTACTGTTACGTTATATATAATCATTATTCTTGTTTAATCGTTTCTTCTTTTCTCTAAATCGTCGTATCGCCTCTTAAAGTTCGATATTGTTTTCTACTTTCGGTATAATACAAACTGTCTGGATGTTCTAAAACCATTTTTTCATACAAAGGTTTAGCTTTTTCGTTGTCTAAAAGATGTTTTCTGTAAATTTCTGCCGAAAAGAATAAGGCTTCATCAATGTAAATTCCTTCTTTATGATTGTCTAAAATATTTTGATAATAGCTTAATGCTTTTAAATAATCTTTCTTTTGATAATAGATATCTGCTATTTTTAACAAGGTTTCGTCTTCAATGCTTTCACCTTTGTGTTTTTCTAAAATAGTTAAAAATGATTGAAGCGCTTCTTCGTTTTTCTTTTGGTACAATTGTAAATCTGCTTTTGCGTAAGCTTGTAATGCCACGCGTAAACTGTCTTCAATAGAGTTGTCTTGAATAAGTAAAAACAGTTCAACAGCATCATTTGCAATTAGTAAACTAGATGATTGTTTGAGGTTTTTTACTTGTTGTAAAGTCCAATCAAAATCTTTTTTATAGAAGTTGGCTTTAGCTAATTTTAGGCTGGCTTCGTGTGCTAAAACATCATTTTTCATGTTGTCTTCTACTTGTGCATAATATAAAATGGCTTGATTGAATTTTTCATCATAGACCATAATATCAGCCAATTCCATTTTAACTTCTGCTTGTTCTCTCAGATTTAATGGCAATTTTAGGGCGTTTTGTAATAATTCGATTCCTAATTTTGATTGATTCAAATAAAACGTTTTAAAATGGGCTGAAAGAATTTGTAAGTCTAATGAATACGGACTAATTCCGTATTTTTTTAGTAAATCTTGCAGTTTTAAATCGATTGTAGCATATTCTTTTTGCAAAGCCGATTCAATTTCCATCGAAAGTAGAAAATGATGTGCTTGCATTTGTAATTCCAAATCTTGTGTATTTTCTAAAACGAAAGTTAGAATTGTGGTTGCATCTTCGTTTTGTTTTTCTTCGATAGCTAATCGAGCGAGCGTTACAATGTTGTAAAAACTTTCAGGATTTCGTTTGTAAACTGCTTTTTCTTGAACAAATGCTTTGCCATATTCTTTTTGCTGCACAAATAACCAACTTAACGATTGATTCCAATATACATCTTGCGATTTTTGTGTTTTTAAAAGCAAACTTTTCTTGATGGCATCAGCAAAAGTGCCTTCGGTATCATCCATTAAATATCGACTCAATTGATTTTGAACTAATGCGGTATTTTCTTGATTTTTGTAACCATAATCGAGCAATTTTTCTAACATTAAATCCAAATTTCCTAATTGTCCTTGTAGTAGAGCCGTTTGGTAATCAAAATTTAAGTTAGGATTTACTTTTTGTGCGGTTTCATACGTTTTTATTGCCCAATCTAACAAGACTTTCTTTTCAAATGAACTTGCAACCTGATAGGCATGATTTGCTTGTTTTTCAACTTCTAAAAGTGCTAAATCATATTGTTTTTTAGCTTCGATTTCATTTTTTTGTAGTTGATAATTGTAGCCAAGCTCTACTAAAAGTATAGGTTGATTGTATTTTTCTTTTCTTTTTAAAATAACCTCTTCAGCTTTATCATATTGTTTCAACTGCTGACGGCATTCGATTACTTTTTGAAAAAAGAAATAGTTGGAAGGTTGTTTTTGTAAATTTTCTTCAAAAATAGTTATAGCTTTTTCAAATTCACCATTGTCAAAATATTGTAACGCCAATTGCTCGTTTTGTGCCGAAACCCAAAACGAAGTCATAAAGAGAACAATAAAAACAATTTTTTGCAACATAAATAAAACAAATAATGTACTAAAGTAACACTTTTTAGCGTCAAATTAGTACATTATTTTATAAAGATTAACGTTTAGTTGATAATATCAAATCCAGTGTATTTTCTTAAAACTTCAGGAACTACGATACCTTCAGGCGTTTGATAGTTTTCTAAAATTCCAGCCAATACTCTTGGTAAAGCCAATGAACTTCCGTTCAACGTGTGTGCTAATTGGTTTTTTCCTTCTTTATCTTTGAAGCGTAATTTTAAACGATTTGCTTGGAACGTTTCAAAGTTAGAAACCGAACTAATTTCTAACCAACGCTCTTGCGCAGTTGAATACACTTCGAAGTCATACGTTAAAGCAGAAGCAAAACTCATGTCACCACCACATAATCTTAGAATTCTATATGGTAATTTTAATTCTTGTAAAATTTCTTTCACGTGTTCCACCATTCCGTCTAATGCTTGGTATGAATTATCAGGATGTTCAATACGAACGATTTCTACTTTATCAAATTGGTGTAAACGATTTAAACCACGAACGTGTGCGCCATATGAACCTGCTTCACGACGGAAACAAGGCGTATATCCTGTGCAAAGAACCGGTAAATCATTTTCGTTTAATAAAACATCTCTAAAGATATTCGTTACTGGAACTTCTGCTGTTGGAATTAAATATAAATCATCAACACCTACATGGTACATTTGACCTTCTTTATCCGGTAATTGTCCTGTTCCAAAACCAGAAGCTTCGTTTACTAAGTGCGGCACTTGGTATTCTAAGTAACCAGCATCAGTATTTTTGTCTAAGAAATAAGTGATTAAAGCACGTTGTAATTTGGCACCTTTTCCTTTATAAACAGGGAAACCTGCTCCTGTGATTTTAACACCTAATTCGAAATCAATTAAATCGTATTTTTTTGCTAATTCCCAGTGAGGCAAAGCGCCTTCGTGTAATTTAGGGATTTCACCTTCTTGAAAAACGTTTAGGTTTTCCTCAGGAGTTTTTCCTTCCGGAACGATGTCAGCTGGTAAATTTGGTAATTTGTATAATTCTTCTTGTAATTTTGAGGCAAAACCATTCAATACTTCAGTAAGCTCTTTGTCTTTTTCACGAAGTTGAACTGATTTCTCTTTTAAGATTTCTGCTTTAGCTTTTTCGCCACCTTTCATTAAATCACCAATATCTTTGGATAGCTTATTTGACTCAGATTTAATAGTGTCTAATTCTGCTTGTGTAGCTCTTCTTTTCTCATCAAGAGCAATTACTTCATCAATTGCAGCTTTGGCATCTAAGTTTTTCTTTGCCAATTTTTTTACTACTTCTTCTTTGTTTTCTCTAATGTACGCTATCTGTAACATAATATATAGGATTTTAAAGGCGCAAATTTAAGAAATTGGATTTAGATAAACGACAAAAAACAAAAATGCTGTTAAGTTTATGTATATGTGTGGATTTCGGTATGAAATTGATTAGAAATTAAACATTTTTAGTATATTCGCTTAATTTTTTATTAAATTAAAAATAAAGATACGTTTTTAGAATTAAGAAATGCCCCCAATTATTTAAACCTACATACAAATGAAAAAAATTACACTTTATTTATTCCTAATTTCAGGATTATTTGGTTTTGCCCAAACCGAAGAAGCTGATTTTGAAAGAATGGTTGAAGCTGAAATGAAATCGGCTTCTTCGGTTCAAGCTTTTGCTGTAAATCCAAACACATTAAATTATGATATTACATATCATGAATTACGTTTTACGGTTGATCCAGCGGTTGATTTTATCACAGGTCAAGTAACATCTACTTTTACCGCATTAGCAAACATGAATACGGTTACTTTTGATTTAACAAACGAATTAACAGTTAGTTCTGTTACATTGGCAGGAAATCCATTAACTTTTGTGCAAAATGCTTCAAATGAATTGGTAATAACTTTACCATCAACTCTAACAACTGGAAATTCAGCAACGGTTGTAATTAACTATTCTGGCGTTCCGTCTAATGGTGAAGCAGCTTTTACACAAACAACGCATAGTGGAACACCAATAATTTTTACGCTTTCTGAGCCTTTTGGGGCAAGAGATTGGTGGCCATGCAAACAAGATTTAAATGATAAAATCGATAGTTTTGATATTTACATTACTTGTCCAGATACATACATTGGAGTTTCAAATGGATTATTACAAAGTTCTGTAACTTCTGGAGGGAATGTAACAAGACATTTTCATCACAATTACCCAATTCCTGCTTATTTGATTTCATTAAATGTTACAAATTATACCACTTATAATATTCAAGCTGGATTAGGAACTGTTGCGAGTCCGTTTTTCCCAATTAATAATTATTTATATCCTGAAAGTAATACTGTTTCAGTTCAAAATGCAATTAATCAGACAGTGCCGATAATGAACGTTTTTGAAGAAAAATTTGGATTATATCCTTACAGAAGCGAGCAATATGGTCACGTTCAATTTGGATGGGGCGGAGGAATGGAGCACACAACCATGTCATCAATGGGAGGTTGGAGCAGAAGTTTAATTGCACACGAATTAGGACACCAATGGTTTGGTAATAAAATAACTTGTGGAACTTGGAAGGATATATGGTTAAATGAAGGTTTAACTGAATATACAGCAGGTATTGTAGTTGAAGAATTAGATGGAGATGCTGCATTTGTTTCATGGAAAAACAGTAAAATAAATAGCATTACATCACAAACAGGAGGAGCAGTTTATTTAACCGATACGGAAGCAGAAGATGTAAACAGAATTTTCAGTTCAAGATTATCTTATAATAAAGGTTCTATGGTGACACATATGTTGCGATGGGTTATGGGTGATGCAAACTTTTTTCAAGCACTTCAAAATTATTTGAATGATTCTAATTTGGCTTTTGGTTATGCGATTACTGGAGATTTAAAATCGCACTTAGAAGCTGTACATGGAAGTAGTTTGACAGAGTTTTTTAATGATTGGGTATATTTACAAGGTTATCCAACTTACACAGTTAATGCACAAAACTGGGGAGCAGGTCAAGCGAGAATTGTTGTAAATCAAACGCAATCAAATGCGAGCGTTTCTTTTTTTGAAATGCCTTTAGAAATAAGATTGACCGGTGCAGGAGGGTTAACACATGATGTAGTAGTAAATCATACAACAAATGGACAAGCCTTTGTGGTGCCAGTTCCGTTTGTAGTAACTGGGGTTGAATTTGATCCAAACAAACACATTATTTCAAGAAACAACGTGGTTACCTTAGCTAATGAATCTTTTGATTTAGAGCAAACCATTTCAGTTTACCCAAATCCTGCAAATGACGAATTGCATATCATGATGCCAACTACTACTCAATTAGAAAAAGTGGAAATTTATAATACATTGGGTCAACTATTGGCAACATATCAAACAGCAGATTTTAGAATTGACAATTTAAGTTCGGGGATGCATGTGATGAAAATCACGACTTCGGAAGGCGCAATTCATAAAAATTTTATAAAAAAATAGTTAGCAAATAAAATAATGATGAAAAGTAAGGTGAAAACCTTACTTTTGTCGTTTAAATAAAAGCGTAAAAATGATTCAAGTAGCACAAATATTATTCATATTATCAGTTTTAGTAATTCTTCACGAATTTGGTCACTACATTACAGCCAAGATGTTTAAAGTACGAGTAGAGAAATTTTACTTGTTTATGGATGCAGGTTTTTCTTTAGTAAAAAAGAAAATTGGTGAAACAGAATGGGGAATCGGATGGTTGCCATTAGGAGGTTATGTAAAACTTTCAGGAATGATTGATGAAAGTATGGATACAGAACAAATGAATGAAGAACCACAACCTTGGGAATTCCGATCTAAACCAGCTTGGCAACGTTTGATTATTATGTTGGGAGGGATTATTGTGAATGTAATTTTGGCTTGGTTGATTTTCACAATTATGTATTCTACAGTAGGACAAAAATTCATTTCTACTGAAAAAATTCAAGAAAACGGATTAGCATTTGGTGAAGTAGGTCAGAAAGCAGGATTTAGAAATGGCGATAAAATTCTTTCGGTAGACGGAAAACAGCAACCAAGTTTTAACCGTATGACATTAGATGTTTTATTAGGTGATAAAGTTGAGGTAGAACGTAACGGACAAAAAGTAGATGTGATTTTAACCGACGAAATGAAGGGTGAGATCATCAGCAAAGAAGGAAAAGAATTTGTTGGGCCTCGTTTTTCAAATACCGTAGTAGATTCGGTTGTGCCAAAATCGGCTGCTGATGTTGCAGGTTTAAAGAAAGGGGATAAAATTAAAGCTTTAAATGGAAATGCTTTTACTTATTATGATGAGTTTAAAGAACGAATTTCAAAACATAAAAATGATAGCATTTCTTTGTCAGTTTTGAGAGGAACTCAAATGGTTGAATTGAAAGCCAAAGTAGATAAAGAAGGGAAATTAGGATTTATTAATAAAGCTTTAGATAAATTAGATTACGAAGTAAATAATCAATTATCATTTGGACAAGCGGTTCCTGCGGCAGTAAAAGAGTCATGGTCGCTGTTAGTTTATAATGTAAAACAGTTCAAATTAATTTTACGTCCAAAAACAGAAGCTTACAAACACGTTCAAAGTCCAATCGGAATTGCGCGTCGTTTACCAGATACTTGGAACTGGGAGTTTATCTGGAATTTCACAGCATTATTCTCAATTGGATTGGCTTTCATGAACTTATTGCCAATTCCAGGATTAGATGGTGGACATGCATTATTTACAATAGTTGAAATGATTACTGGAAAGAAATTATCAGACAAAGCTGCAGGTTATGTACAAACGGCTGGAATGATTATCTTATTGACGCTAATGGCTTTAACTTTCGGAAAAGATATTTATCAATTAGTAGTAGACAAACTTTTATAATTTTTTCAATAAAATAATTTGCGATAACAAAAAATCAGTTTATATTTGCACTCGCTTAAAAGATATACAACTTCCTCCTTAGCTCAGTTGGTTAGAGCATCTGACTGTTAATCAGAGGGTCCTTGGTTCGAGCCCAAGAGGGGGAGCAAACTTTTAAGCACAATATAAACCTTTGAGGTGATTCCTCCTTAGCTCAGTTGGTTAGAGCATCTGACTGTTAATCAGAGGGTCCTTGGTTCGAGCCCAAGAGGGGGAGCAAAAAGAGCAATACGAAAGTGTTGCTCTTTTTTTATATTATCAAAATGAAATCGAATCTTTTCCATAATATTATTAAAACATTATCGCTTAACCTTTAGAAAATAATAGATAGTAGTAATTTAATACTTTCTTATTTTTTAATTCACTTCCTTATAACTTTTGAAATTCAATTTTGTGCAACATTAATCAACACAAAAATGAATAAAAATTACACTACTAAAAAGAGTAGCAGATTCTTATCACTACTTTTAGTTTTGTTTGTTTCTACTACTTACGGACAAACATTAGTACATTATTGGAACTTTAATAACAGTACATCAATTGCTACAATTACAACTCCAAGTCAAACGTTAGGCGGAGCAAGTTTGATTGCTATTCCGGGAGGAATTAGTGTAATTGATTTCGCTAATGGAACGGGTCAAAATTTTAATGTTTTAAATTTAAACGCAAGGAACAGCGATGCTTCAGGAACGCATTTGCGATTTAACGATCCTATTGGTGGCGCTTTAGAATTTACATTGCCGACTACTGGTTATGAAAACTGTATTGTAAAATTTGCAACTCGTCGTTCAGGTTCTGGTGCAGGAACTCAAGTTTGGTCCTATTCTATTGATGGAACAAATTATCTTCCTTTTACTAATGTGATTCCAAATAACGGAGATCCTGCTTTAGTCACATTAGATTTTTCAGGAATCGATGCTACTGATAACAATCCAAATTTTAAATTGAAAGTGGAATTTCAGCAAGGTTCAGGTGGAACTGTTGGAAACAATCGATTTGATAATTTCACTTTAGAAGGTACAACTTTTGGTGGTCCTGATGTTATTGCTCCTGTAGCTAGTTTATTTCCTTTAAATAACGCTACAAATGTGGCAACGAATGTTGTTCCAACAATTTCTTTTAACGAAGCTATTCGATTAGTAAACAATAGTGTAATCGACAATAATAATGTTGACGCTGTAGTTGAATTACGTTTGAATAATGCAGCTGGAGCAATCGTTCCTTTTGATGCTACAATTTCAGGGAATGTAATTTCAATTACGCCGCTTTCAAGTTTAACGGTTAACCAAACGTATTACATAGCTTTATTGCCAAATACAGTTGAAGATTTAAACGATAATGGAATAACTACTATACAATCTGGAATTTTCACCACAGCAAATCCTAGTATTTCTTTCGCCTCTAATTTCATTACTGTAAATGAGAATCAAGGAACGTTATCGTTGGTTTTGAACATTGCAAATCCAGCAACTAGTTTGGTAGATTTAGTAGTAAAATCAGCTCCATTTAGTACAGCAGATAATGCTGATTTTACATTAGCGTCACAAACTATCTTCATTACAGAATCATCACCAGCAACATTAACTATAAATATTCCTATTATTGATGACAGTTTAGAGGAACAACATGCTGAATATTTTGTTTTAAGTTTAGAAAGCGCATCCGGAATTTCAATTTCTGGAACTTCAACTACTACCATTTATATTGTTGATAACGATAGTCAAGCACCAATTCCAAGCAACCAAATCGAATTGAATTATATTGGAAGTTTTGATCCTTCAGGAGCTAGTACAAGTACTTGCGAAATTGTGGTTCACGATGCTGCTTCTCAACGTTTGTTTACCACTAGCGCAGTAGCAGGATATTTAGATATTATCGATTTCTCAAATCCAGCGAATCCTTCTGTAATTAGTTCAGTAAATATCAATCCTTACGGAGGAGTTACAAGCGTTGCGGTTAAAAACGGAATTGTCGCAGTAGCATCACCAAATGTAGATGAAACATTGAACGGTTCGGTTGTGTTTTTCGATACGAATGGAACATTTTTAAACCAAGTAACCGTAGGAGCACTTCCCGATATGATTACATTTTCTCCTGATGGAACAAAAGTAATGACAGCAAACGAAGGGCAACCAAATACAGATTATTCAATTGATCCAGAAGGTTCGGTAAGTATTATTGATATTTCTGGTGGAATTGCATCGTTATCTCAATCAAATGTAACAACGTTGTTATTCACGGCATATAATGCTCAAGAAGCTACTTTAATTGCTTCGGGAGTTAGAAAATTAAAATCAACAAGTACTTTATCTCAAGATTTTGAACCAGAATACATCACCATAAGTGCCGATTCTCAAAAAGCATGGGTAACCTTACAAGAAAATAATGCCATTGCTGAAATTAATTTAACAAATAATACCATTTCAGACGTTTGGGCATTAGGAACAAAAGACATTAGTTTACCAGGTAACGGTTTTGATGTTTCTGACAACAATGGTCAGGTTTTAATTGCGAATTGGCCTATTCAAGCCTACTTTATTCCAGATGGTGTTGCAAGTTATACCGTTGGAGGAACTACTTTTTTAGTTACAGCAAACGAAGGTGATGAAAAAGAATATACCGGTTTTACAGAGAGAGTTGCAGTTGGTGCGGGTGCTTATACTTTAGATGCTACTAATTTCCCAAATGCTTCGATTTTAAAACAGAATCACAATTTAGGAAGATTCAGAGTAACTAATCTTAACGGAAATACCGATGCAGATGCACAATTTGAAAACATTCATTGTGTAGGAA
>Ga0209467_1002217_pt1 | contig 14296 bp, 12 predicted proteins | sample Higcelwee11metaG_FD_187175 | JGI IMG/M metagenome (GOLD analysis project Ga0209467, IMG submission 187175) | Freshwater pond sediment microbial communities from the University of Edinburgh, under environmental carbon perturbations - High... | ecosystem: Environmental > Aquatic > Freshwater >...
CATCGCCTGAAAAGGCGCTCTGCGATAAGCTCATCTTCACCCGAAACCTGAACGTTCAGTCGCAGCGGGCACTGCAGGAACTGCTGTTCGATGATCTCCGCATCGATGAAGATTCCGTGGCACGGTTTGATCCTGAAGTGATCAGGGCCTGTATGGCTGCAGGCCTCAAAACCGATATGCTGCGAGCACTGTTACTGGTGGTCAACGGTATGCAACGGGAGGCGTCATGACTGTACTGCGACAGATGCTTGAGAAATACGATACGACCACATCCGATGGAGCCGTCAACGGATTGCGCGAAGTAATGCAGGAGGTGGCACTCGCCGGATTGTATCGGGGAGGTTTTTTCGAGAAAGCTGCCTTTTATGGCGGGACTTGCCTGAGAATCTTTTACGGATTGCCCAGATTTTCCGAAGATCTGGATTTTTCACTTCTTGCACCCGATGCCTACTTTTCTCTTGAACCGTATTTCAGTGCTGTTAAGGATGAGTTTTCCGCATTGGGGCTCGATGTCGATATATCGGCTAAAAAGAAAACCGTCCGATCAGGTATCGAATCGGCTTTTCTGAAGGGCGATACCCGGCAGTTCAGTTTTGCTGTTCATGCGGACAGGACTGTCAAGATCAAGTTCGAAGTCGATACCCTTCCTCCGCTCGGTTTCGCAACTGAGGAAAAACTGCTCTTGCAGCCATTCTCGTTCTACGTTAAATGCTTCAGCCTGCCGGATCTCTTTGCCGGTAAAATGCATGCGTTGCTCTACAGAAACTGGAAGAGCCGGGTAAAGGGGCGGGACTGGTTCGATTTCGAATGGTATATCCGCAACGGCATTCCCATGAACCTTTCCCATTTCATTATCAGGGCAACGCAGAGCGGGCATCTGCATAACGAGAGCCTGACCATGCAGGAATTCAGTCAGTTGCTCGAACGGCGAATCGATATGCTCGATGTTGCCGCCGCCGCGAACGACGTATCACGATTTGTGCGGGATGCCGGAAGCCTGAACATCTGGTCTCAGGAATATTTCAAGGACCTGGCGCTGCGAATCAGCATCATCGAAGCTTGAGCAATGGCGCGCAACGCGCGCTTCCTTGCTTGTAAATTGAAACATCCCGACGTTTGCAGCAACGGATCAGCGTCCGTGTGTCTGCTCGTAATCCGGGACAAACATCGTCGGTTTGTATCGGCGTTCTCGAATGGGTTCGCAGAATCTCGCATTTTCTGCCTTTCTTCAAATCCCGTACGGATGGTATGTCGGTAGCGCGGGGTGCAACCCGGCGATTGTAAGGATTATTGTATGACTTGATGGCATACCTTTTGCCGCCACTCTTTCCATCTGCGATTTTTTCACTGCTTGAAACAATCGGTTGCTTTTTGTTGTTGAATATGTCGGATTTGATATATTGGGCAATGGTGCGAATAACTGATAAACCGTTTGTGTGGTTGCATGGTGAGATTAAAACACCTCCCATGTCTTCAAATGCCAGAATTGAGGCAGGGTATCTCTTGAGGCGATTGCAGTCAGGCGAGTTGCTGTCTTTGCCTTGGTCACGACCAATGCCGTCGATAGGTTCTCGATGCCATGAGTTGCGAATTCCTGATGAAAATCAGACTTGGCGCATTATTTACAGGATAGATGATGATGCAATTCCCATTCTTGAGGTCTTCAGCAAAAAAACGCAACAAACTCCTAAAAGTGTGATTGATACCTGTAAACGCCGTATCCGCGCTTATGATGCCCTTTAAATGTCCTGGAGAACTATGATGGATGTACAGAAACAAAAGAAACTTGAAGCAGCAGGCTGGAAAATCGGCAATGCTGAAGATTTTCTCGAACTTGATCAGGTTGAGTCAAGTTTCATCGCCCTGAAAATTGCCCTGAGCCAGCATCTGAAAACACGCCGTCAGTCACTTCGGCTTACTCAGAAGGAGTTTGCCGGCATGATTCATTCCAGTCAGTCGCGGGTAGCGAAAATGGAAGCGGGAGACCCTGGCGTATCCCTTGACTTGCTGGTGAAATCCTTGCTTACGCTGAAAACCTCCAAAGAAGATATTGAGAAGATACTGCCGTAGTGGTGCGGCAGTATGCGTGATCAACCCGTTGCTTATTTATGTTATAACTCGCTTGAAATCCTGGAGCGGGTGTTTGTTGTGCTCGAAACTTCCCGTGTTCACCTGCGTTCCCGAGCTTCGGCATCAGGCACAAGCGGCCTGTGCGGCACTGCAAGATGGTGGTTGAAAACGAATTCCTTTCCCTTGAAAAGCAGTTCAGGCATGAGCGTGATAATCCTTCATGGAGTTGCGTGCGAGCTTGCCGCCGGATGTTCATTTTCGCATAGATCCTTTTTCCGGAAGCACTTGCTTGTGTCATACATCAATATAGAAAACCGCCCGCATTCACAATAAAAACCAGCCATTATCCCGCCTTCGCAGGGCTCGTAAAAGCCTGGATTTCTGGAGTTGTCGGAGGGGAAGTACTCTGCCAGGGTAACACGATGATCAGGTGGCAAGCCTTATGCAGCGCCTGCTTCCAGTAACCAATGCGTGATTTTTCTTGCAAAAAGGGTGAAATTCTCGTACATATAAAGTGATTAATTATGCAAGCAGCCGTCATCCCACCCCCCACGCCTTTGCAGACGGCAAGCTACGATTTACGCCGATCCGATACGCCGCAGTCGAAGTATTTGCAGTTACACTCAGCCCCGATTCCAGCCTTGCCTCCAATTTTTTGCCTTTTAGTGCAGAATTCTTTGATTTATCTGAAATAATCATGCTATGAAAGGGTTATGTGTGCTTTTTTTGGGGAACCGAACAATGTCCCCATGTTTTTGCGTTCTCAAGTTTTCCCAAGCCAAGCCAAAGGCAAAGTCAAAAGAGTGCAATCGCCAACGCGTTTATCGAACCCATTTCATCAATCAATTTTCATTCATACATTTTGAAACGCAACTTTTTCTTAATAACTAAAATCAAATACAAAATGGCAAATGACTTTACAACAGAATCACCCGAGAACTACCAACAGAAATGCTGTTGTGCTTTAGTTCTTGATGTATCGGGCTCTATGGAAGGAGCCCCAATCAATGAATTAAATCAAGGTCTCCAAGAATTTTACAGAGACATTCAAACAGATTCAACGACCGCTGATCGACTTGAAGTAGCGGTAATTGAATTCAGTGATTCAATCAAAACACTCATTCACCCTGATTTGGCAGCTAACTTTACAATGCCAATATTAACAACTAAAGGCACAACAAAATTGGTTGATGGTGTCAGAGAAGGAATCAATATTGTGCGTTCAAGAAAGGCATGGTATAAACAAACTGGACAACCGTATTACAGGCCATGGATTATTCTGATAACTGACGGTGCCCCCGACAACGGACAAGATGTAATTGGTATTGCAGCAGAAATTAGAGATGGAGTAAGCAAAAAGGATTTCTTCTTTTTTGCAATTGGAGTTCAAGGTGGAGACATGAATATGCTTACAAGCATTTCTGATTCTTCTATGCCGCCCGCAAAACTTCAAGGACTAAAATTTTCGGAGTTTTTTAAATGGCTTAGTGCATCTATGACAACTGTAACCAATTCAAAAGATGGCGATAAAGTTAATTTGCCAAATCCAGCAGGTTGGATGACAGGTTTCTCTGTATAATAAAATGGAGAAGGGGCTAAAGTCCCCTTTCCACTTAATCATTCTAACAAAAATGAAATTAAAAGTAATCCTAATATTCCTATCTCTAATTACCTTAAATATCTGTTTTGGGCAAACGGTTTTTGCTTATAAAAAAACTATCACGAATAATCTACAAACTACAACGGACACAAAAAATATCAGCGATACTATAATTGATACAATTAAAGAACCTAATAATGATACAAAGTGGGAGAATAAAGCTGCCAATATTCCGATCAATAATGGTGTAGGACTAAGAGATGTTGTTAAGCCAGTTGCCATTGATACAGTAAAATATTTAAAGGATAGTATCCGTGTATTAAATAAAAGAATTTCTGAATTAGGTAAGGAAACGGAGGAACCTAAAGAAAAAAATAATGAGTTAGAAAGCCAAATTGTGGAACATTTAGGAGAAAAGGGAGAGAAATCTGAAAGAAAAAATTGGGTTATAGAAAATATTTATAGCATAACGAAAGGCGTTCTTTTAATCCTTGCTTTCGTTATCTTGTTTTTTGTTTTAAAGAATAGAAAAAATATCAGAAGTTCTGCACTGAAAGTCCTACAGTTTTTAATGATGAAAAAGAAGAAGAAAGTAATATTGGTTCCTCCACGAAATCAAACAAAAGCTGTTGTTCCAAAAACAATTGTTCCGAGTCAAACAAACCAAACAAATCAAAGTCATAAACCATTTTTTAATCAACCTCTGAAAGTAAGTCCAGTTAAGGAATACAATTTACCAAAATCATTTTCTAATGTTAACTACCGTCAACCTAAATCAGGTGTTGGAAAAGATAATTGGTTTGTTGTAGGAGCATCTTCAATCGGAAAATCTCATATCTCAAGCAACAAGCCATGTCAAGACAATCACTTTTGTTCAAGCATCAAAGAAGGATGGGGAATTGCAGTTTCATGTGATGGTGCGGGAAGTGCCGAAAATTCTCATTTAGGTTCAGCGTATGTTGCCGAAACTGCATTTGCCGTTTTCAAAGATTTTCTTCAATTGAATAAGTTTATTAATAATAATAAATTACCGAGTCAAGAGGAATGGCAGAGTATGTCAGATCTTGCTTTTAAAAGTATATACAATTCTCTTTCAGATTTTGCAATGGAGAAAAAAATTGAATTCACTTCTGTTGCTTGCACTGTTACAGTAGTAGTGTTCACTCCAATCGGATTATTTGCAACCCATATAGGTGATGGAAGAGCAGGTTACTGTAATGCAAACGGTGAATGGAAATCTTTGATAACACCGCATAAAGGTGAGGAAGCTAATCAAACAATTTTTCTTACTTCTTCTCCATGGGTATCTGCTACAGACTTCAAAATGTCAGAGGTATTAGTTCCTGAAAGCAAAGTAATCAATGAGAAGGTAATAGCATTTACATTAATGTCAGATGGGTGTGAATCACATTCCTTTGATTGTAGCAAAATGGACAATGAATCAAATAAATGGATTGACCCGAATTTACCTTCTGAAATATTTTTCAACCCTTTATTGAAACAATTGAAATCTATGTATGACAATAAAGTGTCTTTTGAAGATGTAACTTCAAGCTGGTATAAATTCATTGAAGGTGGGACACCCGGACTGAAAGAGGAACCAGATGATAAAACTTTAATACTTGGAATCCTTATATAAATAAATGCTAATTACTGTTTACACAAACAAAAAAGTTCCTATTCAACTGGAAGATAAACCACTTGCAGCCGCAGGTGGAGAGGGAACTGTTTATCGTGTAAAGACATCTGGTGCCTATGCCAATTCTTGCGTAAAAATTTATCACCCACAGAAACGGACAGGCGCACGAAAAATCAAAGTTGAATTTATGATTCAGAATAAACCTCCAGTGGTTTCTTCTACAAACTTTATTATTTGTTGGCCTACCGAAATGGTTTTTGACATTAACAAGACCTTTATAGGTTTTATTATGCCATTGGCATTTTCAGGAAGCGAAAAACTATACGAATTAACGACTACAAAAATTCACAAACGATTACAACTGCATTGGAGTAAGTTTGACAGGACAACATCAAGCGGAATTGAAAAGCGATTAAAGATTTGTGTAAATATTGCAATTGCAATTCACATAATTCATCAAAGCGGTAAATATGCAATTGTTGATTACAAACCACAAAATATTCTAATTACAAACGAAGGTAAAATATCTATTACTGATGTTGATTCATTTCAGATTTCAAACAATGGTGCTGTTTTATTTTATTCAGAAGTAGCTACACCCGAGTATGCACCGCCAGAAGCATCCCGACTTAATCCATCAAGAACTTTAGTTCCTGAAAGTTGGGACAGGTTTTCATTAGCGGTTTCATTCTATGAAATTTTATTTGGCATTCACCCATATGCTGCTACATGTGATGGACAATATCATGCAGTTTCTACAATTGGGGAAAAAATTCAGAAGGGTTTATTTGTTCATGGCTCTAAAAAAAGTCATCTCACAGTTATTCCAGCTATTCATAACAATTTCCAAAACATACCTATATCGCTAGAGCGTCTTTTTATTAAAGCATTTGAAGATGGACATACCAATAATAATGCAAGACCCACAGCAGAACAATGGGGGCAAGCAATAAATCATGAATTGATAACTAAAACTGGAATCAAGGGAAACACAATCAGTGCTCCTCAAAAAAAGAACACCACTCCATCAACGATTACATATGACAGCTCTTCGCCAGTCCAAAAAAGCACTAGCAATACAAAAACAGTTGCTCATAAACAGATTGTACCTATAAAAGAGGACTATATGATTTGGAAATATTCTACCGTAATTTTATTTATTGCATTGGCAATAGTTGGAATCAAACTTTCAACCAGTAGTTCAGAGTTGGGACGTTTGAGGAGCAGCGTATCATCATTGCAATCTCAGTTATCACAATTACAATCTTCACAGTACTCAACACAAAGATCCTACAACTCGCAAATTACAGAACTCCAAACAGTCGTTGACCAAATGGGAGCTAAGTATCCAATCAGTATCAATGAGATTACATTTAACAATGTAACAAGAGAAAATGAAGAAATTACTATTGAAACACATGACTTTCCTAAAAACGACTTAGGCTATGTTCAACCAGTTATTAAGTTCAACAGTAATTTGCGTAACGGTAGTGAGTATGACATCAGTTATAAAATTTTTAATCCAGGCGGGATATTGCAAACAGTCAGTGATTCGCCTTATGGTTTCACTTACCATAAGAGCATTTCTGTTTCGGGCAGTTTCTATAAAGACGATACTAAGAAACTAATTGGAATTGGATTTAATTGTCCGAATTGCATTACAGGAAGATATAGAGTTGAGATTTGGTGTAATGGCGTTTTGATAGGTGAAAGCTATTTCAATATAAACGAATACTAAATGATAAATAGAGAAGTAAAAAAGGTAAATAAATATCCTAATGAACTCAACGGAATTTTCCAACAGTTTCTTTCTCTTGAAACTGAATACAACGATATTGTCAAAAAAATAAACGATGAAAAAACTGCTTTAGATAATCAGTTCAATCAACTATTCGCACAAGTAACGAAGCAGAATCATGACAGATACAATATAGAAGAACAAAGGTTCAATGATGGATTTTATTTTACTTCCGTTCTCATAAGAATATTAACTAAATGGCAGCAAGAAAAACAGAAATACACCATTCTGAAATACGCTGTTTCAGGATTATTACTTCTAACAATACTTATAGTCCCTTGGTATGCTTCAATAATCGGAGCAATAGGAAGTTGGCTCATTTTTGAAAAATTTGAAAAGAAGTTCATTACACAAATAAATCTTATAATCCCTTTTGCTAGTAAATCAAGAGTAATATTTACATCACAAGAGCAAAGTCAAATAAAAAATATCAATTCAGAATTGCGAGATGAGATACAAATTGCTGAACAAAAAGAAAGACATCGTTTAGCTCAACTATTTACTTCTTTAAGCCTTGATAAAAAAAAACAAAATCAACACAACGCAACAGTTCTGAATCAAAAGTTGGCTGCAATGACTTCACAGCATCAACAAGTGGTAAATAGTTTTTTGAATAAAGCAACCCTGGAAATTACTGCAATCAATTCAAGACTTACAAAAATAAAGAATCATTTGAATTTATTGCCTGAAACATTGGACAGCAATATTATAGTTTGGGACAGCAGGAAAGCAGTAAGTGGCAAGGAGACGATTGCTGATATTTTAAGAGTGGGTCAGGTAATCCTTTCAATAAAATTAAATACCACACACAGTATTATTCTGCCAAGGTGTATTCCTTTCATCAATCATACGAACATTAGCTTTGACTGTAATAATCAACAGGAAATAAAAGAAGCAATTAGGCAATCCCATAACATTATTTCAAGAATCTTATTGGCACTTCCGCCTGGAAAAGTAAAATTGACAGTTATAGACCCACAGGCATTAGGAGCAAATGCAGCACCATTTACACCGCTTGAAAAAGAAATAGGTGGAGGTCTTGCTTCAAATCAAAATTCAGATATAGAAAATAAATTGGCAAGTATTATCAGGAACATTGAGCGAATTATTCAACAATGTTTGCAAAATAAATATATAGATTTAGCGGCTTACAACAATGCAATTAAAGATGTTCAGGAAAATTACAATTTGCTAGTTATTTACAATTTTCCAAACGGCTTTGATGATACTGCAATAAAGAAAATGCTCAATATCATTAAAAGTGGGCCAAAAGCTGGTGTGAATTGTGTTTTCATAAATGACCGAAATGCAAAGACAACGTATGGTTTCAAGTGGGTTGACTTTGATGTTTTGCAAACAACAAAACTATCAGTGCAATCAGGAACAAAAGGAAATATGACTTTTGAGAATGATAAATCATTACCGCATGATATAATTGTTGATTTTATCAACAATGAATATCCGAATACAAACGTACTAAAAGTGCCATTCTCAAAATACCTATTACCTGTAAATGACTGGTGGAAATCACAATCACACGACAATCTTGAAGTCCCAGTTGGCAAGTTTGGTGCAGATATTCAAAGCATAAAATTTTTAACCGCAGGTTCTGAGAGCAAAAGCAATGCTATACTTATTGGCAAACCTGGTTCAGGAAAAAGTAATTTACTTCATGTGATAATTGCAAATGCAATTACAAAGTATTCACCTGAACAACTTGAAATTTACTTGATTGATTTTAAGGGAGGTGTTGAGTTTGTTTCTTATGTGGATAATTATATTCCTCATATAAAAGCAATTGCAATAGATTCAGAGAGAGAGTTTGGTTTGAGTATTTTAGAAAAAGTTGAAAGGGAAATGTTGGATAGACAGAAAGAATTCAATACTCATTCTATTCAAAACCTAATTCAATATAAGAGTAAGTTTTCAAACAATTCTAAACCAAGAGTTTTATTGATTGTTGATGAGTTTCAAAAATTCTATTCAGAAGATGATGAAATCAGAAGAGCAGTTGACATTAAGTTAGACAACATTGTGAAGCAAGGCAGAGCATTTGGAATAAACACCTTGTTTGCATCGCAAACCCTTTCAGGTAACTCAATCAATAATGCAACCCGTGAGCTTTATGAAATTCGTATTGCCTTAATGTGTGCAGAGGTAGACTGTGAAAAAATATTTGAAGAAAAAAACAAAGCGGCTAAAGACCTTGTCAAGGCAGGTGAAGGCATTTACAATGATAAAATGGGAAAGAATGGTTACAACAAAAAGTTTCAAGCATTTTATGTTGATGATAATCGAAGCGACTTAAACGCATTGACAGCTTCAATTGAAAAACACAGTAAAGTGTTTGGAAATAAATACGTAAATAAAAGACAAATTATATTTAGAAGCACAGCAAAGGCGTTGATTGAGAAAAGTTCATTGCAAAATTATACCGCTACCACTAATACTAAATCATTTTATTTATGGTTAGGGCAGCCAATTGCTATTGATGATGATGTTAGAGCAGTTTTGAAAAGACAAGGAGGTGGAAATATGTTGGTAGTCGGTAATAACGAAGATGTTGCAGTAAGAATTATATTTTCTGCAATCACATCTTTACTTAAACAACAAATTCCGAAAAATTCTGTTTTTTATTTTTTCAACTTCTTTGACAGCGATACAGAGGATTTTACAAAACTGAGCGTATTGTTCGATTCATTTAAAAGAAAATATAAAGTAGAAATAGTTGACGAGAAAAACATCAAAACAACTTTAGAAGCTGTAATGCAAGAACTTGATAACCGACAATCCAGCTCTTCTTCAAATTTCCCAAACATATTTATTACAGTTGCTTCAATTCAGAGAGGTAGAAATTTTAGAAAGGACAGCTACAATATGACTGATGAAGCAAAACTTTTATCGAGCATAATAAAGGACGGAACATACAAAGGTATTCATACAATTATTCAAATTGATTCAATGGATAGTTTTGGAGGAAAGATATTTGAAGACAAACTTCTTCCTGACTTTTCTCAAAGAGTTGTTACGCAGATGAATTCAGATAATTCAAGAAAAATATTGGGCAATGAAAAGGCAATGAAGTTAGGTAACAACAGAGCATATTATTTTTGTGACAGTGAAAACAAGCTGATAAAATTCAAACCATATGAACTACCTGAGATTAATTATTTCAAAACAATATTAAATTGTATTCCAAACAAATAAACAATAATCAATATGGCGAAAGTAAATGTAGAGCCAGAGCATTTGAGGCAATTTGCATTGCATCTTAAAAATATTAGTCAGCGGCTAACTGATATAAAAAATTCAACAGACAACAAGTTAAATGAACTTGATTGGGACGATACAGGCTATAGAAAATTTGAAGAAAGATACCGTGACGGCATTCGTCCAGTTAATGATTTAGTTGCTACTTGTGAGGAGTTCATAGGATACCTCTATAAAAAGGCCGACCTTATTGAACAAGCAGGAAATTACTAAATGAAATATTTCGTAACTGAAATAGATGTTCTACAAGACCTAAAAAACGCCATTGATCGCTATTGTTCAAATAGCTCAAAAATTATAAAAAATATTGAATCAAATATTCAATCAAAGTTAAATGAACTAAAAAATCATGAATCACATATCACCTCAAAGATTAAGGAAGCAGAACGCAATTTAAGCACTGCTGAAAGTGCGTTAAGTGATTGTGAATCTCGGGCATTAGGCGATGATGATGAAAATTGCAGAGGAGGGGCAACTGATTGTAGAAGTTTCGAAAGCGAAGTGTCCGACTGTAAAAGACAGTTAGATAAGGCACAACAGAAATATGAAATATACAAACATGAAATCCAAAAACTTGAAAATGAAATTGACCGTTACCAAAATGCAATGTTAAGGTTTCAATCTTCGCTACAATATCTGAAAGATGCTACCGTTACCCGTTTGCTTTCAATCATCAGCAAACTTGACGCTTATGTTTCTTATACAATACTTCCTACTTACAATAGTAATATTGTTTCTTCAACTTTTTCAAGTGATACTAGTAAAAATATAAACTATCTTTATAAAGAATTTCTTAACGACATGCATGCTTATGACTGGGGATATTCCGAACATTCATGGGGGAGGTTATGGAAAAATAAATTATCTAAAGAGCAGAAAGAATCACTAAATCGATATAAACAATATTCCTACATAGGAATTAATGACTACCTAAGATATGGTGATTACAGTATGGCAGCGAATGGAAGCTATTATCAATTTAATCTCATAAAAAATGATATTGTGAATATTGATAACGCATTAAATATAAGTATAATACCTGAAAATATAATATCTTACAGAGGTTTTGTTGATTTTGATTGTAAAACAGGAGATGTTATAGCACAGAAGGCATTTGAATCAACAAGTTTAAGCTATAAATCTGCATTAAACTATGCTGAAAAGAATATTAAATATGGCAAACAAGGTATTGTTGCCAAGATATACATTGCTAAAGGAAAAAAAGGCGCATTTATGGAAGGTATAAGTCGCATAGAAGAAGACGGCAATGAAATATTATTGCCAAGAAGAACGAAATATAAAGTGCTTTCTATTAAGTATGTAAATGGGATTAAACACATAGATTTAGAGGTTTTATGAAAGATAAAAATACTATATCTTACAGGGAAAGTGCTTGGGATTTTCATCCTAATGAGAGCTTGTCGTTATGTAATAAATGTAAGCACCATATTGAAGGGGTTCATTGTAAGGCGTTTCCTTTTCCTCAACAGATACCAGATGAAATATTATTCAATGAATTGAAACATACCACTCTTATAGAAGGACAACAAGGTCGTTTTATGTTTGAAGAAAAAGAAACAAGATATGAGTTTTGATAGCAACATTCAGGAATTAGAAAATGAGTATAAATTTCTTCAATCTCATATAGCAATTACTAATGAGAATTGGAGAGATTTTGTAAAAGAAAAATTCTTTGCTGAAAATTTAGATCAATTACCTGGCGAATACATAGGAATTAATACAGAATTGCAAAGCTTGAATCAGTCGTTTACATCAGCAGAAAATATAATCAACTATCTTAAATTGTATACTTAAGCTTTTTGCTGTACAATTATCTTGTCACAAATAGGTAATTTCAAGAGGATCGCTTTACAGGGAATTTATGAGGTAAGTGACTGAGGGAATGCGTGAGCGCTTTATGTTGTCGGGTAACAGCGGTGCATTGCTACACCGCCGTCCCCTAAGAACCCAGCATGCAACTTTCGCTGCACTGGGCTCAAGCCTCGGCAAAGGCAACCTGTTCAGGTATCCGGAAACACTTTGGTGTTGATTTCATTAACCGTTCTTTTCGGGCTTCAAAGTAGGGTTTCCACACTGGATCGTTAGGATTGGCTCCCATCCCTATGACCCGGCATAGATGACGGTTCCGGTTTTCTGAGCTGCTTTGTCATTCAGGTTAAAAAGCTTTTGTGTATAGATCTTATTTTTTTATATTTACACCAATCAACTACTCCGCCGCAAGCAGTGGGGTATGAATTCATATGGGAGGGGGGATTTGGGACGTAAGTGACTGAGGGTACGTGTGAGGGCAAAAGGGATATGAAATGCGCAATTATCCCTGCTTCATCAGGTACAATTAGTCTCGTTTGGCTCTAGAGGGGACTCACTATGTCTTAATATAGATGTCGCCTCTAACGAGGAGGCAGAGTATGAGATATTCGAGAGCCCTGAAGGTGAGCATTCTGAAAAAGGTAATGCCGCCTGAGAGCCGGAGCGTGACGGAGGTAAGTCGGGAAACCGGAATCAACTATCAGACGATCAAGAATTGGATCAAACAGTATGAAACTGGTACCTTTGATGATGTGAGCACAGAAAGCTGTCCTCGTTTCCTGACGGCAAAGGAGAAGTATCAGTTGCTTTTCGATGCTGCCGGTCTTAAAGAGGATGAACGTGGCGGTTTTCTGCGTGAACGGGGCATACACTCGGAACATCTCGTCATCTGGGACCAGGAGCTACGTGAAATGATTGAAAAGAAACCCGATCCTAAGGATCAGGAACTCAAAGCCTTACGGAAGAAGAACAAGGAGCTTGAAAAGGAGCTTCTGCGCAAGGAGAAGGCACTTGCCGAAGCTGCGGCCTTATTGGTGTTGAAAAAAAAACTCGATGCGCTTACGAAGGAGCACGAGGACGACTGATCCTTGAGGAGTACAAGGCAGAAGTCATCGAGCTGATTGAAGAAGCTCATGACAACGGAGCGCGGTACAGCAAGGCCTGTCAGGTGGTCGGGATCTCTCTTCGGACGCTCCAGCGCTGGAAATGCTGCGGGGTCAAGGACAACCGGAAAGGCGCTGTCAAGCGCGTTGTCCGGAAACTGGAAGCGGAAACCCGTCAGGCCATTATTGGGCACTGCAACTCGGAGCGCTATCAGGATCTGAACCCGCATGAAATCGTGCCGCTCCTGCTCAATGACGGCGTGTATCTGGCGTCGGTGAGCACGTTTTACCGAGTGCTTAAAGCAAGAGCATCTGGTGCATCACCGGAGCAACACGAGACCGAAGAACGGCTGCGGCAAACCACCGGAACGACTGGCAACGGGCTCGGATCAGGTGTACTGCTGGGACATCACCTGGCTGCCGAGAACGGTTAAAGGGCTCTTTTTCTATGCCTATGTTGTCATCGACATTTTCGATAAAACCATTGTCGGATGGTCGGTACACGAAGAAGAACACGAACAGTATAGCCGAATCTGTTCGAAAGGACATTGCAAGGCAGGAAGATAGCGCTACGAGCCCTGCATGCCGACAATGGTCATCCGATGAAGGGAATCACGTTGATGACTCTGTTGACATCGTTGAACGTCGAGATATCACATAACCGGCCACGGGTCAGCAACGACAATCCGTTCATCGAATCGTTCTTTAAAACCCTGAAATGCCGGGTCAACTATCCGCTTCGATTCAGAGACCTGATGCATGCTCGGGAATGGATGGCAAGTTTTGTGAACTGGTACAATACGGGGCACCTGCATTCAGCCATTGGCCATGTGACACCGCACCAGTTACGAACAGGGGAAGCAAGATGTATTTTCGAGAGGAGAAACCAGGTTATGCAGCAAGCGCGGACAGCATATCCGGAACGATGGGGATCACGACCGGCAAAATATTGGGCTTCACCGAAAGAGGTGGTGCTGACTCCCGAT